>Ga0307380_10008120_pt1 | contig 13513 bp, 10 predicted proteins | sample UN3MG_FD_202239 | JGI IMG/M metagenome (GOLD analysis project Ga0307380, IMG submission 202239) | Soil microbial communities from Risofladan, Vaasa, Finland - UN-3 | ecosystem: Environmental > Terrestrial > Soil > Coastal area > Acid sulfate soil | place: Finland: Risofladan, Vaasa | collected... | reverse complement strand
GATCTTGCCGGATTCCATTCGCTTGAACTAGAGCGGCAGAAGCTGGCAGAGCAGATTGAGGAGCTTGACCAACTTGAGAAATCTCGTCAAGAGCTCGCCTCTCTTGCCCAAGATCAACTGCAGAGTGTCTGGAAGGCAAGAGAAGCTATCACCGAGCGACGATCGCAATTCGTGAGAGACACCCTTGCTCAGAACGATTTCGTGCGCATGGAAGTTGTACACATCGGCTTCGATCCGAGATCCATCGAGCGAAACCTGCGTGAGCTTCTGGATGTGATGGATGACCGCTTCTCGGGGGACATCCTTGATGAGTCCGATGAGAAAGGCTTGGCATGGGAACTTGCGTTCACGCAGGATCGAACCCACCAGCTCCAGGAGACAAGGCGCCGTCTCCTAGAGAATGATGACGGGTTCCACGGCAAGTTCCGCAGCTATCTGGAGAGAAGACACGCGACTCCTGAGTTTCATGACCACATTCAGTGCTGGTTCCCCGAAGATGACTTGCGAATCGAATATAGCCGCACTGGAGACGGCAAGAACTGGACTCCGATCACACAGGGTTCTCAGGGTCAGCGGTCTGCAGCGCTTCTTGCATTCCTCCTATCATTCGGTAGCAGTCCGCTGATTCTCGATCAGCCGGAGGACGATCTGGACAACCATTTGATCTACGATCTAATCGTTAGGCAGATCTGTGACAACAAGCTTCATCGGCAGCTGATCATCGTCACGCATAACCCGAATGTACTGGTAAACGGCGATGCTGAGATGATCCATGCACTGGACTTCCGCGGGGGTCAGTGCCGTGTGGTCGAAGCGGGAGGACTTCAGGAAGCGACAGTACGAGAGGAAGTCTGTCGAGTCATGGAGGGCGGCCGGGAAGCATTGGCACGTCGCTGGGCAAGACTTGGCAAGGAGCTCTAGATGAATCTCAATCTCAAACCCTATCCCGCGATGAGGGATTCGGGCGTGCCGTGGCTGGGCGAGATGCCGGAACATTGGAAGGTACGGCGTGGCAAGGACTTCCTCCGCGCTGTTGACGTTCGGTCGGAGACGGGGGATGAAGAACTCCTAACGGTCTCGTCTGAGCGTGGTGTCGTACCTCGCCGAACTGCTTCGGTGACAATGTTCAAGGCTGAATCGTATGCGGGACACAAGCTTTGCTGGCCGGGTGATCTGGTCATCAATAGTCTGTGGGCTTGGGCGCGTGGTCTGGCCGTGTCTCGGCATCACGGAATCGTCAGTACCGCGTATGGGGTGTATCGACCTCGTAAAGGAACCGACGTCGAGCCGCAGTTCCTGCATCAATTGGTTAGGTCGACACCCTTCCATTGGGAGTTACAGGTTCGCTCGAAGGGAGTATGGACGTCGCGCCTTCAACTAACGGACGAGTCCTTCCTTGGTGCTCCCTTTCCGCTTCCACCCCTCCCCGAACAAGCGGCCATTGTGCGATTCATCGACTATGTTGATCGGCGGATTCGGCGGTACATCCGGGCGAAGCAGAGGCTGATCAAACTGCTGGAAGAGCAGAAGCAGGCCATCATTCATCAAGCTGTCACCGGCCAGATCGACGTCCGCACCGGCAAGCCCTACCCCGCCTACAAACCCTCCGGCATCGAATGGCTCGGCGACGTGCCCGAGCAATGGGACGTTAGCGCACTGAGGCGCAGATGGTCCGTCACAGATTGCAAGCACCTCACAGTCCCCTTCGTCGAAGACGAGGATGGTATTCCTCTCGCGAGCGTACGCGAGGTTCAGTCCTTCGAGCTCTCACTGGTGAGCGCGAATCGCACAAACCTGGAGTTCTATGAGAGCCTCATCGAGGGCGGCCGGAAACCTGAAAGGGATGACCTGATCTATTGCCGAAACGTCAGTGTCGGCGCTGCAGCCGTCGTCACTACAGACGAACCTCTAGCCATGGGACAGGACGTGTGCCTCATCCGCTCCAGCAGTGAGAACCAACGATACCTGAACTGCTTCCTTCGGAGCCCCATCATGCTGCATCAGCTATCTACGCTGCTTGTTGGATCGACGTTCAATCGGATCAACGTCGCAGACATCAAGGCATTGACGATCGTGGTGCCCCCGTGCGACGAGCAGGATGCGATCGCGACCCATCTGGATGGCAAGTTGAAGGAGGCAGCCAGCGCCCAGGCCCTAGCAGAAGAGGAGATCGAACTCCTCAACGAATACCGCACCCGCCTCATCGCCGACGTCGTTACTGGCAAGCTCGACGTTCGCGAAGCCGCGGCTGACTTGCCCGAAGAACCCGACGATCTTGAACAGGAAGGCGAGCCTGAAGATCTCGCTCCCGGCGAGGCCGATGCTGAGATCGACGAAGAAGCGTCAGAGGCAGACGACGATGCGTGATTGCAGCCATGCAGTGGACTGGACAACGGAGATGAGTGGGCAGCATGATTGACAGAGAGCTCCATTCCGATCTTGCCGTACCCCCAGGTGAGTTCCTGGAGGGAGTCATCGGCGAACTCGGAATGACGAAAGACGAGTTGGCACGTCGCATAGGGCAACCCGCTACGGCGCTCAGCTCCATCCTCAGAGGAACCATGGCGATCACGCCCGATATGGCTATGCAGCTGGAGAAAGCGGTTGGCGTACCGGCGAATATCTGGCTAGGGCTGGAGTCCGAGTACCGCCTGGCGCTGGCTCGCGAATCGGAGGATGGTCGGCTGGATGTGGAGGCTGATGGGAGTATTTCGCTTTGATAGATAGCGGAGCGAAGGCGTAGTTATCAAAGCGACTTATCAAAAGATCCGCGGGGAATGAGACCTCCAGTGCATTTAGCGTGGCGAAATAAAAGGAGATGTATGACGACGAACACAACCGAACGAGGGCTGGAGAATCCGATTGTCTCGGCATTGACTGGGTTGCCGCTGACAATAACAGGTAAACTGAGAGCCACACGCCCGCAATGACAGAGGATTCGGATGGATAATTCTGAACTTGTTGCACTCGTCGATCGCCTGCGGGGAGAGCCCAACGAACTAGAGTGGCTGGAGTTCAAACACAATCGCTGCTCGCCAGAGGAACTGGGCGAGTATCTTTCCGCTCTTGCCAACGGGGCTTGCTTGGAGGGGAAACCGCGTGGCTATCTTCTATTTGGCATCGAGGACGAGTCACGAAAGGTTAAGGGCACCAACTTCAACCCGTACAACACCAAGGGAAAGGGCAACCAAGATCTCTTGGTTTGGCTTGGCGTCGGTTTGCGCCAGCAAGTCGGCTGGGAAGTTCACATTGTTGATCATCCGGATGGGCGTGTTGTGTTGTTTGAAGTCAGTCCAGCTTGGGATCGTCCGGTTTCCTTCTACGGCGAGGCTTTTATCCGAGTTGGATCGAGCAAGACAAAGCTCTCGGAGTACCCGGACAAGGAACGTGAGATCTGGATTCGAAGAACCGATTGGTCTGCGCAGATCTGCGAGCGCGCTTGTTTGGACGATCTTGATCCGGCTGCGTTGGTCGAGGCTCGCGAGCAATTCAAGGTGAAGCAGCCGGCGCAGGCGGACAGCATTGATTCGTGGAACGACCAGACCTTTCTGAACAAAGCCAAGCTGACGATTCATGGGGGAATCACCCATGCAGCGCTTCTTCTGTTGGGGAAGACGGAATCTTCAAGTCTGATTGCGCCGGCAGTAGCCAGGATCTCGTGGATCCTCAAAGATGCGGAGAACGCTGAACTGGACTACGAGCATTTCGGATCGCCGTTTATCTTGCAGGTAAACCGGGTTCTGGAACGAATCCGCAACTTAACTCTGAGGGCTCTGCCAAGTGGCTCGTTGTTCCCGCAGGAGATCAGCCAATATGACCCCTGGGTGATTCGAGAGGCGCTCCACAACTGCATTGCACATCAGGACTACAGCCTGCATGGTCGGATGAGTATTGTGGAGACCCCCAATGCGCTCCTTCTGAGCAATGTTGGATCGTTCCTTCCAGGCACGCTAGAGAATGTGATACGCCGAGATGCTCCCATGGAGATCTATCGCAACCCGTTCTTGGCGGATGCAATGGTCAACCTGAACATGATTGACACGCAGGGTGGCGGGATCAAGCGAATGTTTCACACGCAGGTCGGGCGTTTCTTTCCGCTTCCCAGCTACGATCTGTCTGAGCCCGCCAGAGTGGCGGTCACCATCAACGGCGAAATCCTGGACGAGCAATACACTCGTCTGTTGATGGAGCGGACCGACCTTGAGCTGTGGCAAGTGATGTTACTGGACAAGATCCAGAAACGTGTCCAGATTTCCCGCGAAGAGCATCGTCTATTGAAGAGTGCTGGGCTTGTCGAGGGACGGTACCCTAACCTTCTGATTGCCGGGCGAATATCGAAAGCTGTGGGCAAGAGCGCCAAACACATTCGCGATCGAGGTTTCGACAAGACGTACTACATGGATCTGATTCTTGCACTTGTCCGGGAGCATGGGCCGGTGGCCCGGTCGGAGATTGACCGTCTGATTCTTGACAAGCTCCCCGAGGTGATGTCGCAGCAACAGAAGAAAAACAAGGTTCACAATCTGCTTTCTGAACTCGCGCGGAAAGGGAAGATAGTTAATGCGGGGAGCCGCAGAGAATCGGGATGGCGGAGCACGGATGCCTCGACGGAATAGCTCAGAGAAGACATGGTCGCGAACACAACAAAGCCGAGAGTCGCTCGAATCGATCGTAGGGGTGCTGTAGTGCATGGTGAAAGAGTGTCTTGCTTTTGATAAGTGGGGGAGCCAGGGCGTGGTTATCAAAGGGACGTATCAAAGGACCGCGGAGAATGAGGCCTCCACTGCGTTCAGTGTAACATGAGAAAGGGAGATCCATGACAACCGACACGAGCGAGCGAGGGCTGGAGAATCTCATTGTCTCTGCGCTGACCGGATTGCCCCTGGGCGCAGGGATTGACGATTCGAGTCGTGTGGCCTATCTTCCCGAAGCATACGGTGGATTGGGCTACCTTCTCGGCGATCCGCGCGACTACGATCGTGAGTACGCCGTCGATCTCGTTCAGCTTCGTGCCTTTCTGACGGCGACGCAGCCCGACGTCCTTGATGCTTGCGATCTCGATCGCGACAGCCCGACACGGCGCAAGTTCCTTGCGCGACTGCAGGGCGAGATCACGCGGCGTGGCGTGATCGACATCCTGCGACATGGGATCAAGCACGGATCGCACACGATCGACCTGTTCTACGGCACACCGTCACCGGACAACCCAACGGCTGTTGCGCGGTACGAAGCGAGTCGGTTCTCGGTGACGCGGCAGCTGCGCTACAGCCGCGACGAGACACAGCTTGCCCTCGACCTGTGTGTGTTCATCAACGGTCTGCCGATTGCGACGTTTGAGTTGAAGAACAGCCTGACGAAACAGACGGTTGACGACGCAATCCAGCAGTACCGGCGGGATCGCGATCCTCGCGAACTGCTGTTCCAGTTCGGCCGCTGTGTTGTGCACTTCGCGGTCGACGATCACGAGGTGCGGATGTGCACCCACCTCAGGGGGAAGGCATCGTGGTTCCTTCCGTTCAACAAGGGGTACAACGATGGTGCAGGCAATCCACCGAATCCGGACGGCCTGAAGACCGACTACTTGTGGAAGGAGATCCTCGCCCCGAGGAGTCTGACCAACATCCTCGAGAACTACGCTCAGATCGTCGAGAAGCGCGATGAGAAGACGGGCAAAAAGCGGCGGAAACAGGTCTTCCCACGCTACCACCAGCACGATGTGGTCCTCAAGCTGCTGGCCGATGCAGCCGAGCACGGCGCTGGCAAGCGGTACTTGATTCAGCACTCGGCGGGGAGCGGGAAGTCGAACTCGATCGCTTGGTTGGCGCATCAGTTGATTGGCCTTCGCAAAGAAGATCGCGACGTATTCGATTCGATCATTGTTGTCACAGATCGCATTCTTCTCGACCGGCAGATTCGGGACACGATTAAGCAGTTCGCTCAGGTGAGCGCGACGGTTGGGCACGCCGAGCACTCCGGCGACTTGCGGCGGTTCATCGAGAGCGGGAAGAAGATCATCATCACCACGGTGCAGAAGTTCCCGTTCATCCTCGACGAGATCGGCTCTGAACATAGCGGACGAACGTTTGCGATCATTATTGACGAGGCCCATTCGAGCCAGGGCGGACGCACATCGGCGGCGATGAGCATGGCCCTGTCGGGCGCCGCGGCAGATGAACCCGAACTGTTTGAGGACAAGATCAACCGGATCATGGAGGGCCGGAAGATGCTTGACAACGCGAGTTACTTCGCGTTCACCGCGACGCCGAAGAACAAGACGTTGGAGATCTTCGGCGAGCCGGTTCCTACTGCTGACGGAAAGGTTCGCCATGTGCCGTTCCACTGCTACACGATGAAGCAGGCGATACAGGAGGGCTTCATCCTCGATGTGGTAAAGAGCTATACCCCTGTACACAGCTACTACCGACTGATCAAGACGGTCGAGGCCGATCCGCAGTTTGATACCAAGAAGGCCCGTAAGAAGCTGCGACGCTACATCGAGTCGAACGATCATGCCATCCGAACCAAAGCCGAGATCATGGTCGACCACTTTCACGAACAGGTGATCGGCCTTGGGAAGATCGGCGGTCAGGCGCGAGCGATGGTGGTGACCAGCGGGATCGAACGGGCACTCCAGTACTACCACGCGATTCGTGACTATCTCCAGGAACGCAAGAGCCCGTACCGGGCAATCGTCGCGTTCTCCGGAGAGCACGAGTACGGTGGGGTGAATGTCACCGAGGTGTCGATCAACGGCTTCCCCAGCAACAAGATCGCCGACAAGATCCAGGAGGACCCCTACCGTTTCCTGGTTTGCGCGGAGAAGTTTCAGACCGGCTACGACGAGCCGCTCCTGCACACGATGTACGTCGACAAACCGCTGTCGGGGATCAAGGCGGTGCAGACGCTGTCGCGTCTCAATCGAGCCCATCCGCAGAAGCACGAAGTTTTCGTGCTCGACTTTCTGAACGACGCCGAGACAATCGAGACCGCTTTTGCCGACTACTATCGGACGACGATCCTCAGTGAGGAGACGGATCCGAACAAGTTGCATGATCTCAAGGGCGAGCTGGATGGGTATCAGATCTACTCTCAGGAGCAGGTCGATGAGTTCGTGGCACTCTACCTTGATGGTGCAAATCGAGAGCAGCTGGATCCGATCCTCGATGCTTGTGTCGCGACCTACAATGATCTCGACGAGGATGGGCAGGTGGGGGTCAAGGGGAAAGCGAAAGCGTTCGTGCGAACATACAGCTTCCTTGCCTCGATCCTTCCGTACACCAACGCGGAATGGGAGAAGCTGTCGATCTTCCTCAACTTCCTCATCCCCAAGCTCCCGGCGCCGATCGAGGAAGACCTTTCGAGAGGGATCCTCGAAGCGATCGATATGGACAGCTATCGCGCCGAGAAGCAGGCTGCGATCCGGATCCAACTATCCGATGAGGACGGCGAGATCGGACCGGTGCCGATGAGCGAAGGGGGTCACAAGCCGGAGCCGGAACTAGACTGGCTGAGCAACATTCTGAAAGCGTTCAACGATCAGTTCGGAGGGATCGAGTGGACGGATATGGACCGTGTCCAGAAACTGATCACAGAGGACATCCCGGCGCGTGTTTCGGCAGACACCGCCTATCAGAATGCGATTCGACACTCCGACAAGCAGAACGCCCGCATCGAGCACGACAAGGCTCTCGTCCGGGTGATGACCGCGCTTCTCAAGGATGATACCGAGCTGTTCAAGCAATTCAGCGACAACGAATCCTTCCGGAAATGGCTGACCGAAATCGTATTCCTGCTGACGTATGCGGAGAAGAGAGAGCAAGCCGCACCGTGATCCAACAAGCTGAACTCCTCGGCAAAGAATGGACGGACAAGAGCTTCTCCGCATCTCGGCGAAGAACCTGGGAGAACTCACCCTTCCCGACTTCTGTCCGCGCTGCTTCTGGCTGAAGCTGCATGCCAGGCAGCTTCCTCATCGCAGCGATCCTGGCAACCTTGTCCGGCTTTCCTTGGTCCTTCAGTCTTCGGTAGAGCGCCCGAATGCTCTGGTCGTAGCGAGCGGCGGGGGAATTCCGGGGACTTAATACGAAACTCGGATCTTGAGAACCCGGGGTGTTCCAGCGGCCGCCTTGGATTACTCAACGCGTTGAGTTATATTACTCAACGTCATGAGTAATGGACAAACGCTTCCGCCCTACCGCCATCCAATGGGTGCCGAGCTTACGAACCGTCTGCAAGAACCTCGCCGGTTCATTCAGGTGATTGCGGGTCCGCGTCAGGTTGGGAAGACGACGCTGGTGCTCCAAGTACTGGCAGCATACGGAATTCTACATCGTTACGCGAGCGCCGATGAGCCATCGTTGCGTGGCCGTCCATGGCTCGAGGAGCAATGGAATGCGACGCGCCTGAGCGCTGAAAGGAAAGCCGTCCTCGTGCTTGACGAAGTGCAGAAGATCTCGGGCTGGTCGGAGACGGTGAAGAGACTCTGGGATGAGGACACAGCGGCAGGCCGACCGCTTAAGGTCGTTCTGTTAGGCTCCGCGCCGCTTCTCATCGAACGAGGGCTGACGGAGAGCCTGGCGGGGAGGTTCGAGATCATCCACCTGACGCACTGGTCGTACGCGGAGATGCACGATGCGTTCGGATGGGATCTGGACACGTACATCTTCCACGGAGGCTATCCCGGATCGGCGCCACTCATCGAGGATACGACACGATGGGCGCGGTACATCCTGGATGCGTTGATCGAAACGACCATCTCCCGCGACGTACTGCTGCTGACGCGTGTCGATAAGCCGGCGCTGCTTCGACGCCTCTTCGAACTCGCTTGTAGCTACTCGGGGCAGGTCCTGTCCTACACCAAGATGCTCGGCCAGCTTCAAGATGCCGGGAACACGACGACACTCGCCCACTACCTGGAGCTGCTTGCGGGGGCGGGAATGGTGATCGGTCTCCCCAAGTACTCGGGCGGGATGGTTCGCCGCCGTGCGTCGAGCCCCAAGCTCCAGGTGTTGAACACCGCGTTGATGACGGCTCCGTCGGGGTTGACCTTGGCGGGTGCGCGATCAAACCGGTCGTTCTGGGGCCGCCTCGTGGAATCGGCCGTTGGGGCACACCTGTCCAACGCACAGGCGCGAGGCGAGTGCCGGGTGACGTACTGGCGAGCTGGCGACCGGGAGGTCGACTTCGTAGTCGAAAGCGCACGCAGATCGGTGACGGCGATCGAAGTGAAGAGCGGCTCCGTCACGCCGGGCCATGCGGGTATGGACGCGTTCGACCGGGAGCATCACCCCGATCGTAGGTTGCTTGTTGGGAAGGGCGGAATCGCGATTGAGGACTTCCTCCGCAGACCCGCGAACCACTGGGTCGAAACGTAGCGGGGCGAATCACGGGGACGCATACCACAATTCCCTCGATGAGGTAGCCTGGTATGTGCCTCGAATTCCATCAGGCCCGAATGAAAAGGCCCTTACGGGCCTCCTCACGCTTGCCCTACACGGGCGCAATCCTCCTCCAGAAAACTGGATTGCCTTGACTCTGCCAACATGGTTCGCTGCCTGTCAAGTGGTCGGCAGCAACTGAATATGAGACACACGCTCTATTCTGAGACGTCTAGCCCATTAGCCGAACTCCTTGGCCAAGAATGGGGTGGATAGGAGGTTGTCATGACTGAACTTCGCATCTCGGCCAAGGAGCCTGGACGAACTGGCTCTGGCTGACTTCTGTCCGTGCTGTTTCTGTTGAAGACGAAGGAGGGAAAAAGCTTGCGTTTGAGATCTTTTCGGGCATCTTCAGCTCGATCGATGCGTACACCAAGCGCGTGGTCCACGCGTGGCGAGCTTCTCGCCAGGTGTTGCCGCATCATCATATGTGTAGATAGGGTAGGAAGGTCAAGATAAGACCCAACCCCAGGGCGGATTCGCTTGCTCCTTCCCGCGGAGACTGGAATTATGCAGCTTGTGGCTATATACTGCTCTATCCGAAACTAGCTGAAACAAACACACACAGACGAGGAGGTTGGGATGAGGAAGTTTCTGGTTCTTGTAGCAGTGATCGTTCTCGCGCTCTCGGCTGTCGCAATGGCCGCCGGCAACGGGCACGATGGCCCCGCCCCGAATGCGGGGGATGGCGTCCCTGACGGGAGTGGGTTTGACCACAGTGGAGTCGGCGGAGCCGATTCCTTCGGTCCCGCACCGCGGTCGGGTGACGGAGTCCCGGACGGCAGCGGCCTGGAGACGCCCAACGGTCCAAACGGGTAGCGGCAAGCTCTTCCGCGCGTAGCATCGCGATTCGGATTCTTACGGTTCAGTGGCTGGAGCCCATCGCGGGCTCTAGCCTTTTGTTTTGGCACTAGGATCTGGTGGTCCGACGTTCTGGCGGTGGTCAGCGCGGCGCGCCAGCCAGGCTTGCTCCCTAAGAGGTGTCCATTGAGCTTGAGTCCGGGATTGGGCAGATCGCGCGCGCTCCTGGGAAACTGCCGACTAATTCCGGATGATTCCCGCGAGACGAAAGAGAGGAAGTGGATGGTCATAGAGCAGAGCTTAGGGAGGTCGTGATGCACGCGCTGTGGGGCGTGGCGGCCGCATCTTTGTTGGCCTGGATCGGATTGCTTGTCGGCCGCGGCTTGTTCTGGTGGCCGTCGCCCCGTCTCGATCCGCCTAAGGTGTGCTCGGAGCCGCCGGATGGGTTGGAACGCTCGGTCGTCGCCGTCATCCCGGCGCGCAACGAGGCCGAAGTCATCCCCCGTACTCTTCCCACCGTCCTCACCCAGGACTACCGTGGACCGTTTCGGGTGGCGTTGGTCGACGATCGAAGCGAGGACGGAACGGCATCGGCGGCCCGGGCGTCGGCCGAAGAACTGCTCGCGAAGGATCGGTTGACGGTCCTCAGCGGCTCACCGCTCGCTGCGGGATGGTCGGGCAAGGTGTGGGCGATGCAGCAGGGAGCGGCTGCATCAGCGGCGGCGGAAGCACCAGAGTTCCTGTGGTTCACCGACGCCGATATCGCCCACGAGCCGTGGGTGCTCTCCGCTCTGGTCGATAGGGCGGAGGTGGACGGCCTCGATCTCGTCTCGGCGATGGCGACGCTGCGGGTTGACTCGGCGTGGGACAGGCTCCTCATTCCGGCGTTCGTCTACTTCTTTGCCAAGCTCTATCCGTTTCGATTGGTAGGCAACCCGCGTCATCGCAACGCCGGCGCGGCCGGGGGTTGCGTCCTTGTGCGGCGCAGCGCCCTCGAACGGGCCGGCGGGTTGGCGGTGATCGCCTCGGCGCTGATCGACGACTGCGCCCTGGGGCGGTTGATCAAGCGAGCGGGGGGGGCGGATCTGGCTCGGATTCTCCCAGGGCGTGTGCAGCGTCCGCGGCTACGGCAGCCTGTCCAGCGTCTGGCGGATGGTCGCCCGCTCGGCCTACACCCAACTCGGTCAATCCCCACTCAAGCTGTCCGGGACGATTCTCGGGATGCTCCTCCTCTACGCCGTCGCGCCGATTGCCTGCATCGGTGCAGCGATTGCAGCAGCGTTCGGTATGCCGGGCGTGGTTCCGCTCGCTGCGATCGGCGCGGCGACGTGGGGGCTGATGGCGGCGAGCTTCGTGCCGATGCTGGACACCACGGCGTCGGGTGGTGGACCGCCCCGCTGCTGCCCGTTGCCGGTGTCCTTTACACCGCGATGACCGTCTCGTCGGCGTGGCGACACGCGAGAGGCCGGGGCGGTGCGTGGAAGGGTCGGACCTACTGAAGCGGACCCCCTAATGGGAGGGTTCAAGCATCCTTACCTCCGTTGCCGTGAGTGCTCGCTTCGGGAGTCCCTAGTCCTGGTCTTCTGAGGGTAGCTGGATTGTGAAGACGATCGGATTGTGATCGGAGATCCGCTTGACGAAGTCAAGCTCACTGTACGCCTCTTCGATTGGTTCGCCAAACGGATTCCATATTGCAGCGAGTCCAGCGACCAGATCGATAACCCTCATCCCGAAGATCGGGTCCAATCGAACTGTCTGGGTGTAGAGAACATTGTCGTACGGATGCTTTGTTCCTAGGCTCGTGTTCGTGCCGAGGCAGCTGCCACTGGGGTCAGGATTGAGGAAACGGAAGTCATCCGGGACGATCGCAAGGATCTCACTGCAGTCCTCGAAGTTCATGTCTCCCAGGACGATGTACTGCTCTTCATCAGATGTTTGAGCGTCCACCCAGACGGCAATCGCCTCTAGCTCATCTGCGCGTTTCACTTCATGTGTCGGGCCGTCCCCTGCGTGAAGGTGAACCGAGATCAGGACGAAGTCGAAGCCAGTCTCTGAGTGGCGGAGCGAAAACGCATACGGAACTCTGTCGAATACTGGATTCGCTGTTACGTCGTCAGCAATGAACTCCTGCGGAAGACCGGATGCCGCCTCAAGCTTGGTGTGGTCGTAGAAGACAGCGTACCACTCGGTCCTGAAGGAGTTGTAGTGGTTGGCTATCGAGCGTCCAGTATCCTCCTCCGAAAGCAGATAGTCGTACCCACGGGCCTGTGTCATTTCGTCAAAGAACGCCGTGACTTCCGGATCGGGCTTGTATGCTTCTCCGTTCGGGAACGTGCCTGGATTAGGGCGGATCTACGATCTTCTGAATCACAATCACGTCGTAGTTGGAGAGGACGTGTTCCAGTGCTTCGCATTCTCTCTCCGCATAGTAGCCCAACCACTTGATGTTGAAACTACAGACGGTGAGCGAGTCAGCCGTGGCAACGCCTGAAATCAGGCTGATGATGACGATGCCCATGGCCAATCGCACGAAGCTCCTCATCTCCATCCCTCCCTTTGCGGGGCAAATCCCCCTCTTGGCATAGAGACTACTACTAGAACCTAGCGAAGACTAGCTGAATAAAGCAGCTAAGTGATGGCATTACAGGAGAAGGAATGGAAATGCGGCCGCGAGCAGCCGACCTAGGATTACACACCCCTTGCGCGGGCCTGGACTTGCTGGCAGCAAGCACGTTTGCCGCGGTGAAGCTGGTTCCTAGGGGCGCCTCGAACGCAGTTCACATCACCCTTGCTCTTATGGTGGGGTGTCTGTCGGAGGATCCTCGGCGGTGTGGTTTGTCGAGAGATCTCGTGGTGTGCGTTTTTGCCGAGATGACGAAAGAAGGACGTCCACTGCTACGTGTCCGCGGGATGCGATGCGGCAGACGGTTTACTTGTGTCCGATGCGTCGATGGTTAAGCAGAACGGCGCAGGCTGTGACGGACATGAGAAGAATACCCTATTCCCACAGCGCCAGTGGGGCGCGTAGGTAGGTGGAGAACGTCGGTACGACTAGAAGAGCGTCATTGATCCGCCCGAGAGGCTGCTTGAGCTGTGTCGTGTCGACGATGACCGGCTGCAGCGTGAGGCGTACCTGGAATGCCAACTGCTCGATGACATCGCTCTCGAAGGAAAGGCAAAGGGACGGAAGCTCGACGAGCGGAAGCATCTCCCATCCATCATCCGCACTGCGCGACAGCGAGAGAAGCGGGAACGATATTCCGGCCTCGCTACGG
>Ga0307380_10008118_pt1 | contig 13514 bp, 9 predicted proteins | sample UN3MG_FD_202239 | JGI IMG/M metagenome (GOLD analysis project Ga0307380, IMG submission 202239) | Soil microbial communities from Risofladan, Vaasa, Finland - UN-3 | ecosystem: Environmental > Terrestrial > Soil > Coastal area > Acid sulfate soil | place: Finland: Risofladan, Vaasa | collected... | reverse complement strand
TCGTCCCTGCACTCCGTGCCCGACGACTCCGAACCCGTCTGCGGAGTCTTTGCAGTCGATCATGGACAACTTCATCTTGGCGGCCTTCGGGTCCGTTGAGAAGACCCTGGTCGGCGGGAAGGTGACCTGGACCCTCCCGTGTGACCTGGCGGTCGGGCTTGAAAACAACCCCCGGCTGAGTGGAGAGGGGCTCTTCTGCTATTTGACCCGTCTGATCGGCGGGGGTATCGTTGGCTTGACGGGACCCCAAGGTCCGTCGGGCGACCCCGGCGCGGACGGGTTGAATGGCTTTGCCATCACCACGGATGACGCCGTCCAGCCAACGCTGGGATCCCCGAACCTCACATTGAAGGTGGACGCCCCCGCGCTCTTCCCTGTTGGAGTGGTGGCGTCGGCTTATGTGATCAACAGCGGCTACTACACGGTGGTCGGCGCGCTGGGAGACGAGGTTTATCTGAAGCTCGTCATTCCCGTCTCTCCGGCTCCGGCCACAATCCCGTCCGGGACGTATATCGTCATTGCGGGGCCGCGCGGGGCTGCTGGAGCGACCGGAGCGACCGGCCCCCCCGGAGCTACCGGAGCGACCGGCGCGGCGGGTCCTGTGGGGCCTGCGGGAGCTAACGGAGCCTCCGGGACCGCGTCTCTGGTCGGAAATTACACGATGCCCACCTTTGGGGGAGCGCCGGAGTGGGCGACCTTCGATGCCGATCTCCGGGGACGCCCCGGGATGTATGTCTGGCTTGAGGACGCGGGCTACCTCCAGGTCGTCTCAGCGGCGGGGGTTCAGCTTCTCCTGGAGAACACCGGGGAGCCCGGAAATGCCGCTGGCGGGGCGGTGATCCCGTCGGGCAACGTCGGCGCCATCGCGGGTCCTAGTGGGATCGCGATCGACGTGGATACGGTGGCGCAGTTCCTTCCGTTCAAGGCCGCCGCTGAGCGGGCCTCTACCGTCCACGTTGGGAGCGTTCTCGGGGTTCCGTTCGGGGCTCCCGCTGACGAGCTTTGGGGTCCTCTGACGATCGACGGGTTGCAGTCCTCTGAGGGCGAGCGGATTTTGCTGACGAATCAAAACGACGCCGCCTACAACGGGCTCTGGGTCGCGAGCGACGGGGATTACTGGTCCCGGCCGGAAGACTTCGACGAGAGCGGGAAGTGTGTTCCCAACACCCGGGTCGCGGTCAAGTCGGGTGACGAGTATATGGACACCGTCTGGCAGATGACCAATGACTCGGTGTCGCTCGGGATCACCAACCTCGTGTTTGAGATGATCAGCGGGCGGGGCTTGTATTTCCGAAGCGACGGGGAGGTTGGCGTCGGGGTGCCCGCGCAGGCCGATGCGCTGTTGTCGATCGGACCGTCTACGGTGGCCAAGGCCCAGCTAAATCTCCAGACCGGACCGGAGCCTGCCTCGCCGCAGATTGGCGACATCTGGCACGATCAGGACCGAAACGCTTTTGCGATGCAGCCGGGGAAGATCCTCGAGCAGTATGTCAACGGAACGATCTTTGTCGCTACTGCCGATAAGACGCTCACGGACACAGGGTCGCTTATTCCGACCGGAGTTGGGTCACTCACGATTCCCGCCGACTTTCTGAAGGTCGGAAAGACCCTCCGCATCTGGATTCGCGGGTATCACACGATGGATGTCACTCCTCCGGACTTGATCTTCTCGGTCGTTCTCGGCGGGGTCACCGTATGCGCGACCGCCTCTTTCTCGGACTCGGCTAATACCTCCCAATACTGGGAAATCACAGCGGACGTCACCGTGCGATCGGTGGGCGCCGGAGGGACGATTCGCGGCGCCGGAAAGCTGTTGATGGAAGAGGGCAACGGGAACACGGACTCGCGCGGGCTGCTGGGCCTCGTAGATGCGGCCGTCAATACCACCATCGCTAATCTGCTCGATGTTCGCGTGGCCTACAACCCCGCCGACGCGGGAAGCCCAATCACAACCACTCTCTGCGTGGTTCAAGTCGTCGTATAGCATGGCTGCTGGAATCGACAACTGGCAAGTCTGCCCTCCGCTTCCGGAGTCGTGTCATCCGCCGTCCGGACCAATCCGCCCGGACCCCGAGTATGGCTTTCCAGAGCTCGGGTCGGGGGCGATGCCGAACTTTCCGCCGAACACGAGCTACGTGATCCCGGGGCACCCGGGTGATCCGGACCCGGAGGACCTTTGCTGCATCATCATGGTGGACGGGGCGTCCGACTCCTTTGACTGCTACGAAGCGGGGATCGCGGTGACCCTGGGAGAGGGCTGCGGGTGGGCAACCGGAGGGGTTTGGAATGGGCAGATCAACTATTACGGGGTGCAAGCCTATGAGTCATGGGACGTGCTCTCCTACGGGTGGACCGGAGTGGCCGACATTGCGCTGAATGCGTGACCGGAGATAATGAACCATGGCTTTGATTGAAGTCCACACTTTCCCGGAAGGGAACGACAACTCGCTCACGCTCTCCAACGAAGAGTGGGGGAGGGAGTTGGCCATCGGAAGCGACTGGCAGCGTCTTCGAATCGGGATCATGTGTGCGGTCGAACCCGACGCAGGAAACAATCTGCCTTTCGCCCGGCTGTCCCTCGGGTGCTCGACAGCGGCCAACGATCATCTCGGGTCCGCAGCGGCCAACCTGTGGATCGGCGGGCAGCTCGCGGGAAATGCGCTCAGCCTGAACGGAGCGACCTGGGCATGGAATGCGGGCGGAGGGGTGAATCCATTTTACACGGTGTCGCTGTGGACCCGGCTCCAGTCTCTCGCCGGGGTGATCTCCGGGACATTCAATGCAGGATCCGCCGCGATCCCGACGACCACGGGGGCGGTCTCCCGACGGTGGCCGATGTTCATTGAGCTGGAGAAGAAGGGGACCAGCATGTATTCAGGGCTTGCGGCCTTCAACATCTTTGAGGGAAACCCGATCCAGGACAAGGATTACGACGTCCCGGCTTTTATCGCGGCGATGGAGCATGCGACTGCTTACGTTGCGACCGGAGGGAACAGCCTGCCGATCGACGGGGACACGGTGACCAACCTGGGCTATACAATTTTTCCGAACTACGACGTAAACGCGGCGGCCCAAGGAGAGGTGATCGCGCCGCACGTAGGCTGGAACAAGGCCGGATACGGCTTCCGGATTTACACCCTAGCCGTGGCTCGACTCGAGCCCAACCCGACCCCGTTGTATTGAGGATCAAATTATGAAATCACTTGGCAAGAAAATGGAGGACTGCCCGAGCGCTCCGTCTCCCTCGGAGCCCTCCGACGTTTACTACCCGTCGCTTTACATTGACTCGAAGGAGCCGCTGTCGATCCCTGAGAAGGGCGAGGCGAGGATCCGGTTCATCCGGCGGAAGAAATCGACCGAGACGACCGGCGACGGGGAGACCAGCTACTGCTATGTCCTGGACGTCGTCGCGATTGGAGAGGCCGAGGCGGACAAGACCCCGAAGCGGGATCGCTACGCTGAGATGGACGAGCTGATGGAAGAAACGCTGGAAGACTAACGGCATGAGCTTTTCGGTCAATGAAATCCTGCAACCCGCGCGTCGGATTCTCGGAGCGTGCGATCTGCATCTCCTGCTCGAGCATCTGACGAACGCGGTCGAGGTGCTGGCGGACTCTGGCGAGTTCGATCCCTTGACCGGCTACGTTGATCTCTGCACGGAGCGGCAGTCGATCCTCACGTTCCCTCGCGACATCGACACCGTTCACGCGATCAACATCGGGGGCAACCCCTCGATCGGTCGCGACCAGCTTTACAACTTCCACTACAACGGGCTCGGCGACTGCCGGACTCCCTGCGGGTGGTCGTGGCAAGACCTCGGTCCCGTCCCGACGCTCCGAGAGCTCGCGGCCCCGTCCAAACTCGTGGCGTTTGTGGAGAACGAGCAGGACGCCGGATCAGAGCTGTGGGTCTACGGTTTTGCGCCCGACGGGACCGAGCTTCGAACTATCTCGGGCGGCGTGGCCGTCCCCGGTTACCAGGTCCCGACGATTTATGGCTATGCCCTCCCGGATGCGAACGCCCCCCTGATTGCCCGGGTAACCCGGGTGCGGAAGGCGGAGACACTGGCGAGTCTGAAGCTGACCTCGTTCGATTACGGCAACGACACCGGGACGCTGCTCGGGGTGTTTCAGTGGGACGAGTTGGAGCCCAGCTACCGGCGCGTGAAGCTGCACCGAACGGCCGATTGGGTTCGCGTGGCTTACCGCAAGGCTTTCTTTTCTTTGAAGAGCGTGGACGATTTGATCCCGCTCCCGACAAAGCCGCCCTACACTATGATGCTTCACGCCATGAAGTATTACGACGAGGGCGACCTCGCGCGGGCGGCTGGATACGAGGCGACGGCTCGGCGTTGGCTGGGTGAGGCAGTGGAGGCCCACGCGACGAACACCCAGGCGACCCTTCAGATCAACGACAACCTGGTAGACCACGACACTATCGACTAATGGCGTCCCAACCTTATGTCGGCAGAGAGCTGGACGGAGATGCCCACTTCCGGCTTGGGATGGACTCCGCCAACGACCCGGACCAGCTGCCGGGCGGAATGTATTCGCGAGCTTTCAACGCGGTGAAGCGTGGCGGAAAGATGCAGTGCCGCCCCGGGCACTATCAACTCGCGCACCTACCGGCGGGGAGGATCCAGGGAGCCCACGGGTTCAAGACCACCGATGGCGTCCCGGTCTTGCTCGTCGCCATCGGCGGCCGGGTGTATCGATTTCTCGCGCCGTTTAAACGCGCGGAGCTGCTCCCCGGGATCCAGTTCGCGGAGAACGCGCCGGACGTTTACTTTGCGACCACGACCTGGTCGGTGCGACGGAACGAGGACGGCTCGCTGACTCTCCTGCGGTTTCCCAAGACGGTGGTCATCATGCAGGACGAACTGTCCGCCCCCGCTTACTATGACGGCTACGAGAACGGGCACATCCGTGGCGAATACACGACGCCCCTCGGGAGTGTGATGGCCTGGTCCGGCGACCGACTGTGGATCGCGCGAGGACGCAGGCTGTTCGCTTCCGACATCGGGAATCCGTTCTCGTTCTTCGAGGGCGAGTATATCGGGGCGGCGGGGATCAACTCGTTTCTCCTCTCGGACCAGATCACGGGGATGGCGGAGGTGACCGGAGTCGCGGATCCCTTCTTGCTTGTGTTCACGGAGCGGGACGGGGTCGCGTTCCAGAGCAATCTGCGACAGCGCTCCTCCTGGGCCGCCGTGGCGAACTTCCAGAAGACGATCACTCCGGGAGTCGGCTGCGTGGCGCATCGTTCGGTCGTAAACGCCTACGGGCAGCTGTGGTGGATGACCGCAACCGGCGTCATCAACCTGGACGTGGCCCTTGCGGTCAACCAGGAGTCGAAGATGACGCACGTTGACAACAACATGGCCTGGAGCAAGCGGCACTTGAGCGACCGGATGCGCGGGGTGTGCGGTGGATTCTATGAGAACTACCTCGTGATGTCGGTCCCCTACGCGGACACCTACAACCGGCACACCTGGGTTTACGACACGGCGGGTCTTGAAACCGCCGAGATCCGCCAGGGTCCAGGCTGGGACTCTTACTGGGTCGGGACGCGCCCCGTGGCTTGGGTCACGATGAACGTGGACGGATCCGAGAAAATCTTCCACGTAAGCCGGGACCTGGATGACGAGAATCGCCTCTGGGAATCTTTCCAGGCGGACCGTTTCGACAACGGCTGCCCAATCACGTGGGGCTTCGAGACGCGCGGCTACACGGGCGGCGCTCGGCAGGAGCTGAAGATCCGCTACCTTGATCTGATCATGTCGGAGTTCACCGGGGAGACTGAGGTGCTGATCTCGTGGGCCGGAACTCGTCGAGGGCGCTACAAGCCGATCGGACAGAAGGTCGTCGCGGCGGAGCGCGGTTCGGTCCGGTTTGACGTCCCTATTGACGCCACCGAGGAGTGCTTTTTCGCGCTGAAGCCGCAGGGCCGAACCTTGCGGTCGATCGACGCGCTACGGTCGGAGCCGGACTCTCAAACTTCATGCGGGGTGGAGAGTGCTCGGGACGAGCGGTTCGACACCGGGTTCCAAATCTTTGTTTTGATCTCCGGCCCCGGCGCGGTGGACGCGCTCCGGTTTTTCGGGGAGTCTGAGAACGAGGGTCGCGGCGGCGCGTGTCTCGAGAACGAAACCGGCCAGCATCGGGCGACTCGCTACGATGGGGCTGCCGCCACGAAGTCCACCGCGATCGCTGTGATGGACGCGGTCAACCCAGCGGACGTGCTTTACACGTCTACCCGCAGCGCGACAATCACCTGGAACGGATTTGTCGCTACGGAGGTCGCTACGCGGACGTCCCGGGTTTCCCAGTATGACGCGGACCGCATGGCCCAGTGCGTGGCAGAGATGCGAGCGGCAAAGAAACTTGAGGACGACGCGGCTCCGCTTATCGGCGGGACTCAGCCGGATCCGTTCACCGAGGTAGTTTATGGCAACGACTAATTACGAGACAAACTTGAGACTGGGGCTTAGCCCGATCGACCCGGCCTTTAAAGGCAACCCGCAGCAGTTTTCGGAGGAGCTCGTGCGGAAGCTGCGAATCCTCGCGCCGTTTGGGACCGGGCTGTTCGTCGAGGGCTCCGTGGAGCCGACGTCGAATCAGGGACCGTGGTTGAAAGACGGCAAGGCCTGGTATGTGTGGGACAACGATTCGAAGAGCTACGTCCCGGGTGACATCTCGGCGTCACTCCCCACTTTCTACTATGTCCAGGATACGGAGCCGCCCACGGACGAGGAGGTCTACATCTGGTTTCAGACCAGCTCGAACCGGATCGCCGGGCTCTACATCTTGTTGAACGGCGCATGGGATCCGATCACGCTTACCAGCGGAACCACAGCGGAGCGCCCGGCTACGCCGCGCCCCTTCCAGGAATTTTACGACACCGACATCGAGGCGTTGATCTGGTATGAACGGGGGCAGTGGCGAACCAAGGACGGGGTTCGCGGGGATGTCAAGCAAGTCACCTGGGACACGGGGGAGGAGGCCCTTCTTCGGAACCCCGGGTGGGAGATCCTCGGGACCGGCGAGCTTAGCGGCACCCAGTATCGCGCGCGTGCGCTCGGGATGGCGTCCAAGGACAAGGCGGGCACCGCCCCGACTACGGCAACCGTGTTGAATACCGGCGGCCTGACCGAGCGGGAGGCAATGACCGTCGGCGGCGGAGAGACTGCGCAGACCGTCTTGACAGAGGTCCAGATGCCCCGGCATCGGCACGAGTTCGGGATGGAAGACAAGGCCCTGCCCGTCGGATCATTGGCAGAGGACGCAGCGGCTATTGGGGACGCGGGGGCGCAGGGACTGCTCGCGGGCGACGGGGACAACTACCACCGGACGGACAGCGGCGGGACCGACGCCCAGAAGATTGCGCTGACCCGGTTCCGGGGGCTGGCGGATCCCGATCCGGTGGTGATCCCGCTGACCCAGGCCTCGCTGTTCCTGTTCACGTTGCGAAAGACTTGATCCGGGCGATAATACACCGATGAACATCTTCGTCAGCGCCAGCAAGAGCCGCCTTCGGGATTGCATCCCTGTGTTGGAGGCCTTCGGACGGGACTGCGGGCTGGAGGATCGGTGGGGCTCCCTGGACGAGCCCTCGTTCCTGAAAACCTGGGGGGACATTCTTGACGTCAACTCGGCTTTCCTGGTGCTGCTGGAGGATGGGCTCGAGGTAGTGGGGGCGATGGGCGTGGTTGTTGCGCCGACGACTTTCTGGGACATGAAGAGCGCGAATGAAGTGTTCTGGTATGTGATGCCCGAGCACCGGAGGGGGACGTCGCCGATACGGATGCTGAAGGTTGCCGAGGCGGAGGCGAAGCGGCGCGGGTGCTCCATTGTCAACGCCGGGCACAAGGTTTTTTGGAACGCCGAGAAAATGGAACGGTTATACAAGGCCTTTGGATATCGGCCCCATGATCTGATTTACGTGAAGGAGATTTAAGAATGCCAGCCCTAATCGCAGTCGCAATAGTTGCGGGTGGCGCCGCTTACTCGGCGCACTCCAAGTCCAAGGCGCGTCAGGACGCAATCGACAAGCAGGTCACCGCCGTCAAAAAGCTGAAGGGGATCGACATTGAGCGCTCGAAGACGCTGGTGTCGGACCAGGACAAGGCGCAATACAAAGACTCGTTGGGTTTTTGGCGGGAGCAGAATCCTGAGATTGCGGCGGCTTACCAGTCGGCGGTGGAGAACCTCCAGCGGGAGGCCGAGGGCGGCGCCGGGACGGTGAGTGATCAGGCGTCCAACGTCCTGAACACGCTTTATGGCGAGATCCTGCCGAAGGATCAGCGTCTCGAGCAGGCGCGCTCTTTGCTGGTTGACAGCGCCATCGAGGATTTGCAACGCGGCGCGGAGCTGGGTCCGGAATTTCAAGCGGAGCTGGTTCGGGCGGGCCTGGAGGAAGCCGGTCAGTCCGGTGTGGGCCTCGACCGTTCGGGGCCGGTCACAAGCCGCCTCGGGACGCGCCTCGGGGAGGCGGGCATTCAGCTGGAGACTCTCCGGCAGCAGCGTGCCACGCAAGCTCTCGGGGCGGCCGACGCGCTCACGACCTCTCGGGCGAACGTGCTCGGGAACCTGTTACAGAACACGGAATACGCCCGCGAGATGAACCGGAACGCGGCTCTCTCCGCCGTCGGCCTCGGGCAAGCCTCTCAGGTCCCCGTCGGTCTGAGCGGCCGGGAAGTGCTGAACCTTGATTTGTCCAACCTGGCACTCCAGAACAAGAAGCTGCTCGAGCTCGCGAAGCTGCAAGGCGCCGCTAAGATGGAACAGGTGGGGCGGACCGCTGACACTGTAACGGCGGCGACGAATTTTGCGGGCAACATGATATCCCCGGGCGGCGGGAACATCCTCGGCGGACTTGGCGGGGCTCAGGCCCCCGCGCCGATTCCTCAGACCTACGCGGGGCAGCCCACTTACAACGTCGGATACAACCAGGGCGGGATGGTTTCGCGCAACCCGGCCGCCTCCAGCGGATTCTTTTAATATGCCTCTCCAAACTCCAACTGTCGGGATTCAGATCCCAGAGCTCGCCCCCGGCGCGAGTGGGCTTGGGTCTGAAGCGATCAGCCTCGTTCAGCAGAATCAGCGGTCGGCTTCCGACGTTGCCGCCGAGCAGGATCTCCTTACGTCCCAGATCCCGACGGCTCAGGCCGCGCGGAAAGAGCAGCTTGCCGACCTCGTGTCGAAGGCGCAGGTCCGGCGGAACACGCGAGCGCTTTTTCCGGAGAACGCGACCGAGTTTCAGCTGAACCTCGCGCAGCGCTACCAGGAGGTCACCGGCCGGATGCCGCCGGTCAACGCGCAGACCGGGCAAGTGGACTTCGGAGCGATGAATCAAGAGATGGCGCGGATTGCCGATCAGCAGTTGGATTTGCAGAGACAGAGGATCTCCGGAACCCGGGGGCGGAACCCCGGGGCAGCCACGGCGGCTCAGGTTGCCACCGCGCAGGATGCCATCGCCGACGCGGAGGAGCAACTCGGTAAACTTAGCCGGGTGCGTTCGATCGTCGATTCTGGAGTGAATGCGGTCGGCCCGCTGCGGGGGTCCAAGGTCGGCGCCCTGGCCGCGCAGGGGCAGGCAGTCGCGGGCTCCGAAGAGGTTTACAATAACCAGCGCGAGCTGGAGATGTGGACCAACGAGCAGGTTATCTCCCGGTCGGAGAAGATGAAGGGGCAGCTGTCCGACAAGGACATCAGGTTCTTGGTTCAAAGTGTGCCCAAGCTCCTCGACACTGAGGACGTCTGGCGCCGATTCTTCGACACTTACGAGAAGGCCTTGAAGACGGCGCAGAAGAACTCCCGGCTTCGGGCGTCCGGTCAGTTGATAGGGGAGCCCCCGTCGGAGATCGCCCCCGACGACTTCAACCCTGCTTCATCCGCCACGGCGGCTCCGGGGGCGGCCCCGGATCTCCGCGACGACCAGTTGGCGCGCGGGACCTTTGTGGAAGTCCCGGAAACCGGCGCAGTCGTCTTCCAGGTTGACGGGGTCACGGTGCCCGGGACGCCTGACTTGATTCAGCGGGTTTCCGCGATCCAAGAGCAGTCGACGGATACCCTCGAGTCGATGGTTGGGCGGGTTCCTATCTTCCCCGCCGCTGGCGGTCTTCAGCAGCCTGGGCAAATCACTCCGCTGTATGACCGAGCCGCTTTCGGCGCGGCCCGGGTTGGAGCCTTGACTGGCGGGCTCAATCAGCGATGATACTCCGATGGCTGACAATGATTTTCTGGGGGGCGCGAGCAAGCCGGGCACGCAAGCCGAACCTTTGCAAGTTGTAGGCTCCGAGAACCTCGCGCCAACCCCCTCTCCTTATGCAATTTCGCTCGAAGAAGCCACGCGACGGATCGGAGGAAAGAACACCCTCTCCCCGAGCGAGGCGGCCAAGCGAATTGGGGGGCCACCAAAGCCTCTGTCCCTCCGGCAGGCGGCCGACCTGCTCGAGGTGCGGTCCTCCCCCGGCTACTCCCTACTTGCCAAGAGGACCACTGCCGATCTGGCGAACGACCCCGAGTTCTCTCCGACCGCAGTAGCGACGGAGTTTCCTGAACTCCTCAAAGACCCCGATGTAGTCGAGAAGCTGGCGCTTGCCCACTCGATGAAGAAAGCGCGCGGGGTGGACCTGGGACGCGTGGCCTGGAACGCGATCGAGGGTTCTCCGGCTGCCTTCACGGAGTTGATTCAGTCGACGGTCGTCGATCTCCCGAAGAACATCGCTGCCCTGGCCAGCCCACTGTCGACGGAGCAGGAACGCAAAGCGGCTGCTTTGAAATTGCAGGCCGGGATGGAACTGGCCGTCAACGAAAACGTGTTGATCGCCGGTATGAGCAAGCAGCGGGTGTCGGAGCTTATCGACATCGCGTCCGCGTTGCCGGGCGTTGGAGCCTATGGGTGGACGGCTGAGAAATTCAACTCCTTGAGGGAGCGGCTCGGAGGCGCCGCGAAAAAGGACGCCTCGCCGACCGCACGCTTTTTCAACGAGCTGGCACAGTTCGAGAACCTCCGGGCGATTACTCGCGGAGAAGGCGCAGTCTCGGGAAAGGTGGTGATTCCGACGTCTCCCCTGGCCATGATCGGCAGTTTGGCAACCGCCGCCGGAAAGGCTTCCGCCGGGGAGGGCTCGACCGCTGCGGAGGCCGTCGGGCTGCAAGTGGAGAAGGACGGGAAGTCTCCTATCGAACAGCTGAAAGAAGAGGGCGTTGTCGTCGACGAGGCCTTCATGGAGGAGATCGACCGCTTGTCCAATGTGGTGGACCCGCTGAATATCCTTCCGGGCGTCGGCGGCGCCATGGAAATCGTGACCGGCACCGGTAAGGTGCTCGCGCGCACGACGGGTCTTCGCTCGGCTGCTGCGACTGCTAAGAGCATTGCTAAGATGGTTTCCGCTCGCCGGGCGGCGGGTGCGGTCGTTCGCGGTGCGGGCTCGGTTGCCGAATCGGTCGGCAAGCAGGCCTCCGGCGGATTTGGTCGAGCGGGCGTTGCTGGCGGCCTCGCCACCGGCGTGCTGACCGGAGGCGTTACGATTCCGGCGGCTCTTGGAACGATGGCGGCGACTCAGATTGCCGGACCAGCGGCTCGGGCGGTAGGCGGGTGGATGAAGCGTCTAGGCGTTGATATCGCCAAGGACTCCCCGAAGAGCACGGCGGGCAAACTCATTGCCGGGTCTATTGACCTGGGCACGGGAACGGTCAAGGGCGCCCTGGACGGCGCCGTGGCGGTCGCGCCGCTCGTGCTGCTCCTCGACGACCAGGACATGGCGGAGCAGGTGGCCTCCTACGGTCTGGCGGGCGGCGTTGTCGGTCGCGGGGCGGCCGCCGGAATTGCCAAGACCCGCTCGGGAGCTCAGACGGCTCTGACCAAGGCAGCGGCCAGCGTCTACAGCGCTATCGATCGAGCGGAGGTTGCGTCGGCTCCTTACGGGAAGGACTCAACGCTCGACACGGCTCACGAAGCCGAGACGGCCAAGGTCAAGAACCGCGACCCCAAGATGGGGCGCGCGGTGAACTTTCTCCGGGAGGCTCTGCGCCCGCTCGGCGTCGAGTTTTATTTCCAGTCGAACGAAGGGCTGCGGACCCGGCTGTATGGTTCCAAGCCCGCGAGCGGTCCGGACGGTCGTCCGCAGGCTCCCCAGGGTTGGTTCGTGGGAGCCCCGGTTCAGAACCCTGACGGCACGACCTCCACCCGAATCTTTCTCAACTCCGACGGGTCCTCGGTTCGCACGCCGCATCACGAAGCCGCGCACGCCCTGGCAGCGACAGCCAAGGTGTTGGCTCCGGACCTCTATAACAAGGCAATAACCGACGTCGTCCGCACCTACGGCTCTGACAAGATCGAAGGCCTCCGCCAGACGTATAGTGCGCTTCTCTACGGAATTGACCCGCAGACGGGTCAGCCCCGTCAGCAGTTCCCGCTTGACCGGTTCCTCGAGGAGGAGCTCGTTGCCGAGGGTTTGGCCAATGTGCTCCAGGGCCGGACGCTGTCCGGGAAGTCGCAGGGATTCATGAAGTCTCTCTTGCGCATGGTCGGCCGCGTGGGGGAGCAGGCGGGGCTGTATCGCCCGCAGACGATAGGCGGAGCCGTGTCTGAAGTGCCTGGAATCTTTGGACAGTCTCCGAGCTTCGAGGCTCAGCGCGCTTTCGAGGATCTTTTTGATACCGTGTTCCCAGAGGTCCGCGTAGGCGATCCGACCTCCGCTACGCCATCGCCGGGAGCCTCGCCGGGAGTCGGGGGCGGCGCGACAGTCGGAACTGCGCCAGTCTCCCCGACTCCCGTCACTCCCACGGCCCCCGCGCAAGTCGCCCCCGCGACTCCCTCCGCCGTTGGCTCGGCCCCCGTCGGCTTGACTGGGTCCGTCTCTCCCACCTCTCCTCCGGTTCCTCCGGCCCGAGTCGCCCCCGGAGCAGCCCCCACGGCTCCGGACGCTGGACCGAAGACGGCGGAGAACCTTCGCCTGACGCTAGACCAACGACGCGCCGTCAATCAACCGCTGGACCTTTACGGCTCCTGGCGGGAGGTGGACGCGCTGATTCAGACGACCCCGGGGATCACCCCGGAAGTGAAAGCCACTTGGGACAAGATTTTCGAAGAGCGAGCGAAGTATGCAAACCAAGACATGCCTCCGATGGAGATCCTCTACAAGGCAGTCACGCCCGAGGCCGACACGCGCCGCCCACCTCGCCGTAGCGGGCGCCGCGCGGATCAGGCGGAGGCTTACATCAAGGAAGCGCTTGGTGCCTTGCCTGACGACACTCGGACGCTCTTCCAGAAGCAAAGCTCTTTCTACAACGTCGTCCTCCGCCGAAACCCAGACGGTTCCCTCAACCTGAACTTCTGGGCCTTCAGCCCGGACAAGGTGTTTTCCAATGCGATCCTCTCGACCAAGCTGCTGGCTTCGGCGGGCGCGCTCGACATGCTGCCCTACCAGATCAGCTACGATGGGCTGACGCTGGACCAGATCAAGGACGGGCAGGTGTGGACTTCGGAGGCGCTCCAGGAGCTTTCCC
>Ga0307380_10008117_pt1 | contig 13515 bp, 11 predicted proteins | sample UN3MG_FD_202239 | JGI IMG/M metagenome (GOLD analysis project Ga0307380, IMG submission 202239) | Soil microbial communities from Risofladan, Vaasa, Finland - UN-3 | ecosystem: Environmental > Terrestrial > Soil > Coastal area > Acid sulfate soil | place: Finland: Risofladan, Vaasa | collected... | reverse complement strand
GAGCCCACGACCCCGCCCGGAACATGAACCGACCGATAGCCGCACGGGCAGCGTCGAGCTCATCTGCGGCTGCATGTTCACCGGCAAGACCGAAGAGCTCCTCCGTCGCATTCGCGCCGAGCCGCCCGGTGCCGCCATGGTCATAAAGCACGCACGCGATAACCGCTACAGCACCGATCGGGTCGTCAGCCACGGTCAGGACAGTCACCCGGCCGTCACCGTCCGGCAGGCCGCCGACATTCCCACACTGCTGACCGCCGATCATCACCTCGTCGCGATTGACGAGGGCCACTTCTTCGACGCCGACCTGCCCGAGGTCTGCGCCCGGCTGGCCGCCGGCGGCAGGCGAGTCATCGTCACCGCCCTGGATACGAACAGTTGGGGCCGGCCCTTCCCCCAGGTCGAAGCACTGAAGCGGGCCGCCGACACGACGCTGCTCAAAACCGCCCCCTGCGCCCGCTGCGGCGGGGAGGCCACTCGCACCCAGCGCCTCACCCCCATCGTCAGCGGCAACATCATCGGCGGACCGGAGAGCTTCGAACCCCGCTGCCTGCGATGCTGGTCGCCGCCACCCGAGCCGACGGTGGACTGATCCACGACGCCGGCCGCACGCACGGGCGCCCGCTCGCGGCGCCGGGCTAATCGTCGTCGCCCACGTCGTAGCGCAGCCGGATCCATACCGGCCGGTGATCCGAAACGCTGTACTTCACCGCGTTGTCGTCGGACATCGACGCGTAAGGCTCCTGCATGTCGAACGCGATGATGCCCACGTCCTCCCCGAACTTCGGATCGTCCGGTTCGAACTCCGTCTCCAGCCCCGCGGTCAGGATGAACTGGTCGTACAGGTTCTTGCTCTCGGCAATCGTCGTCGAGTATTCGTCCTTCTCCGCCCGGTAGACCTTCATGTCGTCGGGGTCGGTGACGGCCTCGAGCAACGGAAAGCGGTAGAAGCCGTTCCAATCGCTGTCTTGAAGAAGCTGATCGAAAGCCTTCGCGCTGCTCTTGCTGTACCTCCCGTAGCGGTTCATGTCGCCCAGTACGATCCAGTCCTTCTCGTCGTCGGGGTAGCGCAACTCCTCCCGCAGGTCGGCGATCTCGCTCAGGCGCCGGTCGAGCTTACCCCACGTCAAGTGCACGATAAACAGCACGAAGTCAAACTCGCCCGCGTGGAACATGAGCCCCACGGGAACGCGGAAGTAGCGCTCGCCGCCCTGCTCCGGGCTCCCGGAGACCTTGTCGTTGTCCAACCACCAGATGCCCTCGTCCTGAACGACCGGAAACCGGTAAATGACGGCACAGCGCTCGTCGCCCGATTGCGGCGTCACGACGTAGAAGTACTTGGCCTCGCCCGCAGGCACCAGCTTGTTCAGCTCCTTGCGAAGCTCGGCCACTTGCGACTCGCCCTGCGGCCGCACGCCCACTTCCTGCAGAGCGATCAGGTCCAGATCCGCCTCGTACAACATCTTGGCGATGAACGGCAGATCACGCGTCAGGTGATGGTCCCCCTCGCCGAACTCGGCGATGTTGAAGCTACAGACACGGATGTACTCCGCACAAGACGCCTCGAACGGCACACAGAGGACGCAAAGTGCCAGGACGACGGACACACACGCAGACCGGCTCCGACAGAGCCTCGGATGGGCTTTCGCAATCATGGCAGAACTCCTTCCTTCCAATCGAATGAAACGACTCGATAGAGTATTCCCACACCACGCCCCAGCAGCGCGGACTATCGGTTCCCACCCGTCCACAGACCCGAGCCACGAGCGTCAGCTCGCGCGTCCACAGGCCCGAGCCGCGAGCTTCAGCTCGCGCGGAGCGCCGGACCGAGGGCACTCTTCCCACGCGTGTGAAGCACCGTCCGAATTGAAATCCGCGCCCCGCAATGCCGACAATCGATCAGCTTCAGTCCCAAAGTCGACGGACCTCCGGAGCGAATCAACATACGAGCGCGCCATTGCACACCGACCGGCTATCGGTCGCGTCGGTACGGCACCTTCTTTGTCCAGCTACTCGAACGACAGCACGTGTTTCGGTTCAGGTCTTCCGCTCAGGAATCACCGGACAAAGCCCGACCGTTAGCTCTTTTCCTTGTCCGCTTGCCCGCCGACTGGTGGATATGGCGAATTCCCGAGCCTTATCCCGAACATCCCGAAGGCTCGTCTCTACCACACCTGCTTTAACAACGCAAGGGAGAACCCGGCCAACTGCTGACAATTCCGCCCGCCTCGCGTCCAGCCCCACTTGATGTGGCAGCACACACCCAGCACGTACCTCACCGGGCGCGGGGCCCATGGATGTGGCGGCTGTCGCGGCCGCCGTCTAACATGTCAGATCACTGCTTCCCAAAACGGTCCACGCGTGTCGCGTCCGTACTGCGCCGTCCAGCGCCTCGACAGCACCCCGACCCCGGGCGGACCCCGCCGACCGACCGGACCGCGCGGCACTGTCGCCGTCGCCCCGTTACCGCCCCCCTCGCTCCCGGGGCGGACGGGGAGGACGGCGCGGGGTGTCTCGTCCCGGCCGCGCCGCCGCCGGGTCATCGGCGTTCAGGCGAGTCTCGATCTCGCGAGCGATGACCTCGTCGCGGCTGTCGGCCCGACGCTCGACCTGTCGTTTGAGCCGCTGCAGCCGCCCTTCCAGGTTCTCGATCGTGCGCCCGGCACGCTGCTGCCGAACGTCGAACTGCTCGCTGATCAGCCGTTCAACCTTCTCTCGCCCGGCCCCTCGCTCCTCGTCCGTGTCCGCCTCCTGGTACGCCCGCACGGCCTCGTGAACTTCCATTTCCAGGCGCTCTTCCTCCACGCCCAGCAGCCCGAGTTCCTCATCCTTCTCGAACTCGTGCATCAGCCGCACGATTCGCGGCATGATCTGGCGCAAGTGGCGGCGAAACAGGCGCGGGTTGCGCGTCTCGAGCATCCGCAGTCTGCGGGCCATCTCCGGGAAGTGCTCTTCAACGAACCGGCGAACGCGCTCGCGATCCTCCGGCCGAGGCTCGAAGAAACGCGGAGCGCCATCCTCCGACCCCGCCCCCAACGGCGGCAGGACCCCCGACTCAGGCTCAGGAAGGTCCCCCCGCACGGGCTCCGATTCCGGCGGTATGCCCTTCTCCGGCGGCGGCGGCTCCACCTCGGCAGGTTGGCCGCCCGACGCTCCCGACACCGCGGACGCGCCGCGCCCCTCCAACCCGAACGCCGGAACCACGCCCCAAGTGACCCACGCCATAGCCATGCCCGATACAACCCACAAACGCCAACACCTACGCACAGCAGACATCGCAATACCCCCCGCCGGTCTCGCTTCAGCCACCCGGTCAGGACACCCCAGGTGACAGACCGACGTCATTCGATAGCTCATCCATCTCATCAAACAGCTCGTCCAGAGCCTCGTCCTCCCAGCCCGGGTCGGCCCCCTGAACCAAGGTGGCCTCCAGTTCGGCCAGTTCCATCTCGATCGCTTCCCACTCGACCTCTTCGTCATCGAAATCCCGCCCCATGACCGCAGCCAGATCGTCCAGATCGGCCGCGACCGCCGGCCCATCGGGCGACGAAACGGCCGACCAGAACCCCAGCCCCGCGGCCAGCGCCAGCGCCGCCGCGGCCGCCAGCGTCCGGCTCACCGGGTATGGCATCCTCCCCGTGCCCGGCCCCGCCGCCTTCGCCGCCATCCGATGCTCCGGCCGCCCAGCCGCCAACTCCTGACGGACTCGCCGTTTGACACCCGCCAATGCCGTCGCCGATGGAACTCGGACACCCCGCTCGTCCAGCCAGCACTCGTCGATAGCGATGCGCACCCGGCGCTTGACCGCTCCCAGATCCGGCGGCGGCTCAACCTCCACCCCCACGCTCCGGAGCCAGCGCTCATCGCGCTCGATCTGTGCAAACAGCTCCTCGCCGGACATCAGGTCCGATCCTCCATCATCTCCCGCAGCTTACTCAGCCCACGGTGAGCCCGGGCCAGCGCCGTGCCCAACGGCGTGCCCATGGCCTCGGCGATCTCGACGAAGCTCAGTTCCGAGAAGTGCCGCAGCATCACGACCTCACGCTCCGGCCCGGGCAATCGGCCAAGGGCCCGCTGCAGGGCGTCGGCGTCCTCCCGGAGTTCCAGCGGCCCCTCCGGCGCCGGGCCGGATACGTCCGTCAGCTCCTGCCACGACGCCGGCCCATCCTCAGCCGCCCCATCGTGCCCCGTCCCGTCGATGGACAGCACCGCCGGGGCCCGTCGCCCTCGCCGCACCCGGTCGCGGGCCAGGTTCGTGGCGATCCGGAAGATCCAGCCCTCGAACCGCCCGTCGTGCTCATACTGCGGCAGCGTCCTCACCAACCGCACGAAAAGCTCCTGAAGCAGGTCCTCGGCCGCTTCCCGGTCTCCAGTCAGCCTGTACAGGTACCCGAACAGCCGCCCGCCGTATTCGTCCACCAGGGCGTCGAAAGCGCCCGCTTCCAGCCGCTTCGCCCGTTCGATCACCGAGGCCAGCACATTCGCTTCCATGGGTTCGACGTTACCCTAAACGCTTGTCGGACAAAGACATTGCAAAATTCCGCCCCCACGCCCGCCGGTCGCCCCACAGCGTAAAAATAGCCCCGAAGCCTTGCAAAAACCCCGCCGGTTCCTAAACTTAGCTCTTTCGCGCTCTGGCCGAAATGGGGCCATGGGGAGGTAAGCCGTATGTCACGGACGTGTTTCTTCACCGGCAAGAAGACCCGCAGCGGCAGAAGCATCGCCCGGCGGGGCAAAGCCAAATATCTCGGCGGCGTCGGCCGCAAGGTCACCGGCAGCACCAAGCGGATGTTCCGTCCCAATATCCAGCGCGTCCGGGCGCTCCTGGACGGCAAGGTCTGCCGGATCAAGGTCTCGGCCAAGGCCATCCGCATGGGCCTGATCGTCAAGCCGCCTCGACGCAACTACACCCCTCCGGCGCAAGAAGCAGAATCGGGCGGCACAGAGTAGCCGCAGCGAGTGGTGGAGACTGGGAAAGAAGTATGGTAAACGAGGCCGCAAGGCCTCGTTTTTTTTGGGCGCCGTCTCCGGGGCGATGCCGTGAATCGCAGGATAGATGTGCAGCAGGTCCGCCACGTGGCCCACCTGGCCAGGCTCGAGCTCTCCGACGACCAGGTCGACCACCTCAGCCTCGACCTGTCCGCCATCCTCGACTACGTCGACCAACTCAACCGCCTGGACACCGACGGAATCGAGCCGACCACGCATCCGCTGCCGATACACAGCGTATTTCGCGACGACGAGACCACGCCTTCGTTGGACACCGAATCGGCCCTCAAAAACGCCCCGCAGCGCGAACGTACCTTCTTCCGCGTCCCAAAGGTGATCGACCGCGGCGATGCCTAGCGCCGCCGCACGCTCGATTCACCGAGGCCAGGAACCAGGATGACCCTCACCCAGACAGTCGAAGCCATCCGCGCCGGGAAGCTCTCAGCCGTCGAAGCCGTGCGGGCGAGTCTCGACCGCATCGACACCCGCGACCCGCACCTCAGGGCCTTCCTCAGTTGCGACCCGGACCGCGCCCTGACCCGGGCCGGGCGCGTCGACCAGGCCATCGCCGCCGGCGATTCCCCCGGACCATTGGCCGGAGTCCCCCTGGCCGTCAAGGACAACCTCTGCACCTCGTTCGGCACGACGACCTGCGGGTCGCGAATCCTGGGCGACTTCCAGTCGCCCTACAGCGCCCACGCGGTCGATCGTCTCGAAGCCGCCGGCGCCGTCATCGTCGGCAAGACCAACCTCGACGAGTTCGGCATGGGCTCCAGCACGGAAAACAGCGGCATGTTCCCAACCCGCAATCCGTGGGACCCAAACCGCGTGCCCGGCGGCTCGTCAGGCGGATCGGCCGTCGCTGTCGCCGACCGCATGGTCCCCGCCGCACTGGGCACCGACACCGGCGGCTCCGTCCGTCAGCCCGCCGCCCTCTGCGGCGTCGTCGGCCTCAAGCCCACCTACGGGCGCGTCTCGCGCTACGGCTTGGTCGCCTTCGCCAGCAGTCTGGACCAGGTCGGGACGCTCGCCCGCACCGCCGCCGACGCCGCCCTGATCGCCCGCGTCATCAGCGGCCACGACCCCCGCGACTCCACCTGCGTCGATCGCCCCGTGCCCGACTACCCCGCCCTGCTCGACACGCCGCTGAAGGGTCTCAGGATCGGCATCGCACACGAGTACTTCGGCCCCGGCCTCGACGATCAGGTCCGCCGCCGCGTGACCCAGGCCATCGACCTGCTCGGCGCCGAGGGGGCCCACGTCGTCGAGATCAACCTGCCCCACATGGAGTACGCCATCGCCTGCTACTACCTGGTGGCCACCGCCGAAGCCTCCAGCAACCTGGCCCGCTACGACGGCGTCCACTACGGCCACCGCACCGACCAGCCGGCCGACATCTTCGACCTCTACGCATCCTCACGCGCCGAAGGCCTCGGCCACGAGGTCCAACGACGCGTCATGCTGGGAACCTACGCCCTGTCGGCCGGCTATCACGACGCCTACTACCTCAAGGCCCTCAAGGTCCGCACCCTCATCAAGCGAGATTTCGACGCGGCCTTCGAGAAGGTGGACACCATCGTCTCGCCGGTGACACCCACGACCGCCTTTCGCCTGGGCGAGAAGATCGACGACCCACTGGCCATGTACCTGGCCGACGTCTACACCACTTCGGTGAACCTGGCCGGCGTCTGCGCCATCAGCGTCCCGTGCGGATTCGACGACCGGAATCTGCCCGTCGGCATGCAGCTCATCGGCCCACCCTTTGCAGAGGAGCGAATCCTGGCCGTCGCCCATCAGTACCAGTTGCGAACTGATTTTCACACGCGCAGGCCGCCGGATTAGCACAGCCGAGAAGGACCCATGGAACGAAACGCACTGACCGCGGTCTTGCGAGCCAACCAGGCCTACTGCGAGCAGTTGGCCCAGAAGACAACCCTGCAATCGGGCATCGCCTTCTTCAGCACCGCCTGGCCCCGCCTGCCCCAGGCCAACCAGTTCCGCGAGGTCGTCGTGCCCGATCCCCAGCATCTCGCCGACGCGTACGGCGAAGCGACGGCCTTCTTCGCCGAACGGGGATTGACCTGCAGTCGCTGGGCGCCCGCCTTCGACCAGCCGCCCGACGAAATGGCCACGTTCCTGGACGCCAAGGGTTATCGCCGGCGCGAGACACTGGCCATGGCCCTCCGCGAATGGCCGGACCTGCCCGCCCGCGACGACCTTCGCGTCCTGCCGGCCCGCCCCATGCGCCAAGCCTATCGCGACACATTCACCGCCCAGCCCGACCGGCCCGACGCCGGCCTATTGGCCGACGCCGCCCTGGACCGTCTCGACGACGCCCGGCTGACCATGTTCGTGGCCATCGACGGCGCCCGCCCCGTCGGCCGCGGTGGGTTGTTCGAGGTCGGCGACATCACCCGCGTCACCGACCTCCACGTCACACCCGACGCCCGCGCCCGTGGCGTCGGCCTGGCCCTCATGCGACAGATCCTGGCACTTGCCCGGCGCTTCGGCTCGCGTACCATCTGCCTGCAGGTCGACGCCGATAACGCCCCGGCACTGAGCCTCTTCAAACGGTGCGGATTCGTCGTCGACGGACAGATCAGCGAGTTCGATGCTCCGACGTCATGATCCTTTGCGCCCCTTACGTCCTGGCCGCCGACAATCAGATCATCCCTGACGGCGCAGTCCGCGTGGACCGAGGCACAATCGTCGAGGTCGGGCCTGCCGCGCAACTTACAGGACCTGCCACGCAGGTCACCGGCCCCGCCCGCACCGATCTGGGCCAAAGCCTGCTGCTGCCCGGCTTCGTCAACGCCCACACCCACCTCGAACTGACCCATCTGGCCGGGCGCATTCCACCCAAGGCGGACTTCGTCGATTGGATTCGTCGACTGGTCGACGCCATGCGCGACGCCGACGATGACTCGGCCGTCACACTTGACTCGGTCCGCCGCGGCCGTGAGCTGTCCCTGTCGGCCGGCGTCACCACCATCGGCGACATCACCCGCCTGCCCGCCTTGACCCGCCCGGTCCTGGCCGAAGGCCCTCTCCGGACGCTCTCGTTCGGCGAGGTGATCGCCATCGGCCGACTCCGCAACCGACTGAACGAGCGTCTCACCGCCGCCGCCGATGCCTGCACCGTATCCGAGTTCCTTCAGATCGGCATCTCCCCACACGCCCCGTACACGCTCGAACCGGACGGCCTCCGCGCCTGTGTCGCCCGAGCCGTCGCCTGCGGACTGCGAATGTGCATCCACCTGGCCGAAACCGCCAACGAAGCCGAGTTCACCGCCGATCTCACCGGCCCCATTCGCACCTTTTTCGAGCGCCACCACATCTGGGACCGTCAAGTACCCTGCCCCGGCCTGTCACCCGTCGAGTACGCCGCCGACACCGGCCTGTTGGGCCCCGATGCCCTCCTGGCCCACGCCAACTACGTCACCGACCGAGACATCGACCGCATCGCCGCGTCCGGCGCCCACGTGGCCTACTGCCCGCGAACGCACGCGGCCTTCGGCCACCCGCCCCACCCCTTCCGCCGCATGCTCGACCGCGGCGTCAACGTCTGCGTGGGCACCGACAGCCTGGCCTCGAATCCGTCCTTGTCCGTACTGGAAGAACTGCGGTTTCTGCGCCGCAATGATCCCGACCTGCCCCCCGCGCTGCTGATCGAAATGGGCACCGCCCGCGCCGCCCGCGCCCTGGGCATGAGCACATCGGTCGGCCGCATCGCCCCCGGCTTGCGGGCCGACCTCACCGCCATCCCCCTGGACCCCGACGGCCCGTCCGACCCTATGGAAAACGTCCTCCAAGGGAATGCCGACCCGACCTGCACCTGCGTCGCAGGACGGTGGCACGGAACACCCCCGCCCCCTTAACTGAATGCCGCCGGTAGACCCAGCGCAGCGCAACCCTCCGCCCGGTCGCGGCCCCGCGTGCACGTCACCATTTCACTCTGAAAAGCCCGGGGCGGCCCGAAGGACCACGAACCCCTACGGGCAGCTCGGCGCCACGTTCCCCAGACGAGACTTCACCGACGAGTTGTCCGCCGTCGAGATCGAGCCGTCCGCGTCGACGTCGTACTGGAAGTTGCTCCCATCTACCACCGAGCCCAGCCGAGACTTCACCGACGAGTTGTCCGCCGTCGAGACCGTGGCGTCACGGTCCACGTCGCTTGTCAGAATGGACACGAAAGCGCTGTCGTCCGCGTCACCGCCCAGCGTGATCTCGCAGCAGTCGCCGTCCGGCAGGCCCGGACCGAAGCCCACCACCACCGTCGCGGTCCCGTCCGCGATCGGCGTGACCACTCCACCGTACCCGGTCGGACTGCACGAGGCCGACGCCGTCACCGTGGACATCACCGAGTCCATCAGGAACTCCAGCTTCTCGATCCCGCCCAGACGCGGCTCCACGTTGTCTCCCGGCGAACCGGCCGTCACGTCCAGGCAGTGTTCGGTCCCGCCGTGGTCCCGGCAACTGCCGGCCGACAGGATGGCTCCGCTGACCGCCAACGTGGTCGAGCAGGTCTGCGGCCCGCCCACCGTCTCACAGAGGTCCTCGTTCCTGGCACCCACAATAAAGCAATACTGCGTGCCCGACTGCATGCCCCCGGCCGTCACCGCCCCCCACTCGTCGGCCGTCTGCCACGTCGCTGTGCCGCTCGGCGTGCCCGCGGCGCTCACGTACTTGTACTGCCAGCTCGGGTCCGGAGACGACATGCAATAGATCACGATATCGGTGTACGATGGATTGCCGTTCGGATCGACCGTGATGTCCATCGAACTCGAGGTCTCGTTGCCCAGCGTCGGGGCACCCGGAATGGCCGCGTACGTGTAGGCGCTCCGCGAAGCGCTCGGGGTCGTCAGGTTGTTCGGGTCGGCGTTGTCCCGGGCCACCACGCTGTACGAGTACTGCGTGTTCGGTAGCAGGCCCGTGTCTTCGTAGGTCCGTCCCGTTTTCCATCCCGTGTCATCGCACCCGCTCCCTCCCGAATCACACAGAAACTGGTACTGGCACGGAGGAGAGTCCACGTCGGTGGCCGGGCTGGCTTCCATGGCGATGCCCGCCGTCGTCGCGTGCGGCGGAATGTCGAAGGTCATCGGGTCCGGATCGGGCGTGAGGTGATCGGCCGGGAAGATGTCCATGATCAACGACTCTGCCATCGGATCCACAGTGTCGGGCAGGTTGTCGATCGTGTACCAGCCCGTCCAAGTTCCTCCCCACCCGTAGTTCATGTGATACTGATTCTGACCTCCGGTGTCTCTCCAGCCGTCACACACGATCGCGTGTCCCGCCCCGGGCATGATCAGCGTGTACATCATCGGGCGCCCGGCGCTGATCTCCGCGACGATCAAATAGAACCAGCTCGTCGCGGTATAGTCGTACCGGTCCTCCCGGTGAATGCTGGCCGCGTAATCGAAGTACGCCGGAAACGCGTAGAGCGGCGCGTCGAAGTTCGCCCCCGAGCCGCAGTATCCGTAGTTCATATTGAACGAGACGCCCACTTCGTAGCTCAGCTCACTCAGCGCCTCCTGCTGCGCCGTCGTGCAGCCACCGCCGCAGTCATCCGGCATGTTGGCCCAGTCGTAGGCATCCGAGAAGTCCGCGTACAGCGTCCCGCCGCCAACGTCCCCGCCGCAGGACTGGTCCCCATTCCAGTAGTAGCTGTGATCCCCGATCCCGTTCGGCGGCCACTCGTGGTATCGCATCACCTGCACCGCCGCCGTCGCCATGCACCCCGCTGCGCTGCGCCCGCCGTCACCCATGGGACAGTCCAGGTTGTACGGCCAACCCTGATGCCAGTCCGTGGTCAGCAGCGGACCGACCTCGCCCCGGAGGCCAAGGGCCCCACTCGCCAGGTCGTCCCCCAGTTCTTCCGGCGTCACGGTGAAGCGCTCCCACTCCCGCCGGTTCACCCGGTCGAACGGCAGCTTGTCGCCGTCCGCCTGGCTCGCCTCGATGCTGCCGTAGCGCCGGACAAACACGTTGATCCGATCCTCCAGAACGTCACGCAACAGTTGCGCGACGCCCGTCGTCTCGCCGACGTCCAGGTCCGAGTCCTCCGAATACGCCTTCACCGGCGGCAGTTCCCTCAGCACCGGCACCACCACGCAACCACGCGGCGCGATCGAGAAGCATCGAGCCAGAAGCATGTCACCCGAGACCAGATCCTGCACGCCCACGATCTCCGGGTCGCGCCGCCCGGCCCAGCTCCCGCGCTGATCCACCATGAAGGAGAGCCAGTTCCGGCACACGCGTTCCATTTCCTGATCTGTGGCCCGTTCCGCCCGCGCCGCCGCCGAGCCGAACAGGCCTAGGGCCAGAGCCACGAACAGGACCGTACAAGAAACTCTCATGTTCCGCCCCCTTCCCGCCGAGGTCCGACGGTCTCCTCCCCGAACCGCTCCGTGCGGGCAAGCGGTCACCTTCCGCCGCGAGCTGCGCACGGACGAGTACATCGATTTCGCCAAGGACTGTCGAACGTCTGTCGGCCGCATGTCTCCCCTGATGCCCTTTCAGATTTCGGGATGAACCAATCTACAATGATAGCAGGTCACGCCTGCCTACGACAAGGAGAATCAGTGCCACTGGACATTCGTCAGACAGCCGGCCGCTAGGGCCGAATGGCACTCCAGGACCGTTGACGGATGCCCTCTGGACGCAGAGTCGCCTGTGGTCGGCCTCCTGCGACGGACCCAAGGTGGGACCAAATCGGACGAGCGAAGCCCCGTATCCTTTCAACCCGGTGCGGTGACGCTGATTCGCACGGCGCACACCGCCCCCGGGCGGATCTGCGAAACAACCGTGCTCGACGTCATTCTGAGCCGGTTTCCGAGAAGGGGACAAAGGGTGAGCGAGGGGACTTGAACCCCCGACCTCTAGGACCACAACCTAGCGCTCTAGCCACCTGAGCTACGCCCACCATGAAGGGCGACCGACCCGCCGGGGCAGCGAACCCGATAACCCGACGGCTAACGGCCGAGACGCGGTAGCATAGCCGCCCCGCTCCGCACCTGCAAGGCGCAGTCGGCCGGTCCGCATCCACGCCGCTTGCGGGCGGTATCAGGATGAGTACGCTGGAGCCCATCATGCGAGGCCCCTCGGTAATCCTTGTGCTGCTGGCCACCCTGGCAACCGTTGCGGCAACCGGTTGCCACGACCCCGCGGCGTCCGAGGCCACGGCCATCCGCCTGGAGCGGATCGACGGGCATCTGCACCGTTACGCCGAGCACGAGGCCGACGGTTCCCAACGCGTTCGACAGACCGTCGAGTTGGCTCGCCGCTTGGAGCAGCGGCACGCCGAAAAGCTCGGCCGCAACATCGGGCGGTGGCAGGAGTGGTGGCGGGAAGACCTGGATCGCTGGAACAACCACCGGCCCGAGTACCGCCAGTGGTTCGAGGCCGTGCTCGCCGGCGACCCACCCGCCATGGAAGCCGCCTGGGGCGGGATGGCCTACTGACCACCGGCGACGCCGCGTCAACGGCCCACGCATCGCCGGGCTGCAAGCGGCGCCCGATTCCGGAATCCCCCCTGCCTCCCGGTCATCATCTGGGGGCCAGAACCTGCGCCGACCGGCAAGGGATGTATACCTGGATGCCGTGCTCGCGCCCGTGGATGCCGCCGCTCTGACACGGATACACCTGCCCGTCGGCCACCCGGGCGTGACCGCCAAAGGCCGCCGCGTCGGTATCCAGGATGATCTCGTAATCCAGTGGATCGGGCAGCCCCACGCCGTAGTCGGCGTACGACTCCGCCGGGTGGAAGTTGAACACGAAGATCAGCGGACCGCGGCGGTACACCAGCAGCTTGCAGTCCTCGTGAACCTGCAGCAACTCGTAGAACGGGTTGGCCAGCACCTGGAATCGATCGTCCAGATCCTGCATGGCCCGGTCGAACGCCCCCAGCTCACCGTAGCGCAAGCCGGGGTCCTCCAGCAGCGACCACTGCCGCCGGGCGTGCTTGTACGAAAACCCGTTCCCCTCCCGAGGAAAGTCGATCCACTCCGGGTGCCCGAACTCGTTCCCGATGAAGTTCAGATAGCCCTCGCCCCCCAGCGTGAACGTGATCAGCCGCAGCATCTTGTGCAACGCCATGCCCCGATCGATCACCGGGCGCTCCGACTCCCGGCCCATGTGCCAGTACATCTCCGCGTCCATCAGCCGGAACGCGATGGTCTTGTCCCCCACCAGCGCCTGGTCGTGGCTCTCCACGTAGGCGATGTGTTTCTCGTCCCTCCGCCGGTTGGTCAGCGTCCGGTACATCCCGCCCAGGTGCCACTCTTCGTCCTTCTGCTCCGCCAGCGTCCGGATCCAGTAGTCCGGCAGACCCATGGCCAGCCGGTAGTCGAACCCCAGCCCCCCTTCCACCAGCGGGCGGGCCAGCCCCACCATCCCCGACACGTCCTCCGCTATCGTGACGGCCCGCGGGTTGATCTCGTGGACCAACTGGTTGGCCAGTTGCAGGTAGACGATGCCGTCCTCGTCCAGATCGTGAATCAGGTAGTCGTCATAGCACGTGAACGTCCT
>Ga0307380_10008114_pt1 | contig 13516 bp, 9 predicted proteins | sample UN3MG_FD_202239 | JGI IMG/M metagenome (GOLD analysis project Ga0307380, IMG submission 202239) | Soil microbial communities from Risofladan, Vaasa, Finland - UN-3 | ecosystem: Environmental > Terrestrial > Soil > Coastal area > Acid sulfate soil | place: Finland: Risofladan, Vaasa | collected... | reverse complement strand
CCCCAGGGGTTCATCGAGTTTGTCCGGACCACCTTCTCCGGACTGTGGCTGGAGAGCGTGGAGGTGAGAGGGCGACTGAGCCGACCCTTTCAATTGCGTCTCGTGCCGAAGAGCCACCTTCCTCCTATCGTTCTGTAATCAGTTCCCCCATGCCCGTCCCCCTCTTGATCCCCAAGGTGGATAGCTGCGCCCTGCGGATGCCGTTGGCGGCTGCCGCGTACCATGAATCACGGTCTGGAAGGCGTGCCGGTGGCACTCCGAGCCGCGATGAACCAGATTCCCTCCCGATGAAACCGTCGGCGCCTCCGCACCGACCGCCGCCGAGGCGCCGACGACCCATCATGCGTCAGCGCTGGACTGCCATTTACATCCTTGTTTTTTCGTAATTATTATGCAGCGATTCCGGATGAGCTACTTGAAGCCGCGAAGATCGACGGGGCGGCGTTTTTCAAGATCTTTGGTAGGATTATGTTGCTGATCTCAGGACCGATCTTCGTAGTTGCTATTATCTGGCAAACAACTCAAATCTGGAACGACTTCCTCTTCGGTGTGTGTTTTTCAGGAAGCGACAGTCAGCCCGTCACGGTGGCCCTGAACAACCTTGTGAATACAAGTACAGGGGTAAAGGAATACAACGTGGATATGGCGGCAGCAATTGTTGCTGGTATACCCACTCTCATTGTGTATATCGTATCTGGAAAATACTTTGTGCGTGGGCTGACCGCAGGTTCGATTAAAAGATAAGGAAATTCCGATCCACGATCCTCTTATCGTGGGAGCGGCTCCATCTTCCCGCCCAACCGGTCAGGTTTACAGGTCATGGACAACTGATATATGCTATCCTCCATGATTATCACGAAAATAACCGGTTCCAGGTGGGGTCGAATCTTACGAGTTATAACCGCCCTCCTGATGCTGGGAAGTGCTTCCTCCGTATCCGCCGTGGATATCGACGGCACCATCGCCGAAGGGGAGTACGGGAACCGGCTCTCCTTGGCCGCCGGGGATTATCTCCTGTACTGGGAGGTTGATCAGGATACCGCCCATTTCGGCATCCAGGCCCGGACCGAGGGCTGGGTATGCCTGGGGATCGATCCGACTCAAGGCATGGCAGAAGCGGACATGGTCTTCGGCTGGGTCGAGGCCGGCGGGAGTGCGGGAGCACTGGACTGCTACTCAACAGGGTTGTTCGGCCCTCATCCTCCGGACGAGGAGTTGGGAGGCCAGCAGAATCTCCTCTCCTTCGCCGCGGACGAGCAGGGGGGCGTTACTACCTTCGGGTTCACCCGTCCGCGCGACTCAGGGGATGCCTACGACAAAGCCCTGTCCCAAGACGGGGAGATCAAGATCATCTGGGCTTACAGCGGCTCCGATGACTACCGGGACCTGCACAGCAGGAAGGGCGGAGCTACGATGCGCTTGTCAGGGGGGCAAACATCGGTCCAGTCGGAAACCGTAGGGCAGCGTGATCTCTATGCCCTGCTGTATCCGGTGCATGCGGTCTTGATGGCAACCGCCTTCGTTCTGCTCTTCTTGGGAATGTTCTTTCCCCGCTACCTCAAGCGAAAGAAGTGGTGGCTCAAAATGCACCGCCGGATCGGAATAGCCGGAGGAACGATCGGGGTGATCGGCGTGGCCATGGCCGTATACATGATCTCCCAAATTACCCAGGTCCATCTGCAGGTCCTTCACTCCTACATCGGATTGATCACCATCATCCTTATTGTTTTCACTCCCTTTTTAGGACATTTCATGCTCAAGATCCGAAAAGTACCGAGCAGGGCCAAGAAAGCCCGGGCCATCCACCGCTGGATCGGCCGGGTCACCCTGCTGTCCATGGCAGCCACGATCGTGCTGGGACTGTTTCAGGCAGGTATACTGTAGAAAATAATTAAGGCGCCTCGTCGAGGCCATCAAGACAAATGGTCGACAATCAGCGGTCGGGCACGTGAAGAATCTCGCGGGGCTTGCTGCCTTGGGGGGGTCCGACGATACCCATGCGTTCCATCTCTTCCACCATCCGAGCTGCCCGATTGTAGCCAACCTTTAATCGGCGTTGGATATAAGAGGCGGAGGCCTTCCCGGCGGCCAAGACAATGTCGATCGCCTTGTCCATCAACGGATCTTCGGAGCCGGATCCCTCATACTCCTCCTCTTCCTCATCGAAGAACATCTCCTCGTCTAGATAATCCGGCTCGCCAAGGCTCCGGGCGTGATCTGTGATGGCTTCCACTTCCTCTTCGGAGAGATACGTTCCTTGGATGCGTACGGGGATCGGGTCCCAAGCCGGCGTGAAGAGCATATCTCCCTGGCCGAGGAGCTTCTCAGCGCCGACGGAGTCGATGATGATTCGTGAATCAAACTTGCTGGCCACCATGAAGGCGATCCGGGAGGGAATGTTGGCTTTAATCAGACCCGTGATCACGTCGATCGACGGTCTCTGGGTTGCCAGGACCAGATGAATGCCAACCGCCCGGGCCATGGCGGCCAGCCTGGCCAGTACCGCCTCCATCTCCTTGCCGGTGGTGGCCATAAGATCGGCGAACTCGTCGATCAGAATCACCCAGTAGGGGATCTTCTGGATGGTCAGCTTGTGCTTGGCCGCCTTCTTGTTGTAGGAGCGAATATCCCGGGCTCCGATGTAGTCCAACATGGAGTAGCGCCGCTCCATCTCGTCGATGCAGTACTGCAGCGCTTGAAAGGCCCTTTTTGGTTCGGTAACCACAGGGGTCAACAAATGAGGAATGCCGTTATAGGCTTTCAGCTCTACGATCTTCGGATCGATGAGCAGGATGCGAACATCTTCCGGTGTCTTCCTGAACAGGATCGAACAGATGATGGAGTTGACGCAGACGGACTTTCCGCTGCCCGTTGCCCCGGCAATGAGGAGATGCGGGGTCTGGGTCAGATCGATCAGCTGAGCCTCTCCGGAGATGCCTTTACCCAGCGCGATGGGAATCTCCATCCGGGCATCCTGAAAATCCTTCAGGCTGACAATCTCTTTGAACGAGACAATGGCGCGTCTCTTGTTGGGCACTTCAATCCCCACGGCGTGTTTCCCCGGGATGGGCGCCACGATTCTGACCCTGGAGGCGGCCAAACGCAGGGCGATATTGTCGGCCAGATTGACGATCTTGGAGATCTTCACTCCGGGTGAGGGAAGGATCTCGAACATTGTGATCACCGGGCCCTTGCGGATTCCCGTGACCTCGGCATTGATCTTGAACTCCTTCAGAGTCTCCATCAGCACCTCGGAGGAGCGGCGGGTATCGGCGTCGATCTCCCAGTACTCCCCGTCCGGATAGTCCTTGAGCAGTCCTTCGATGGGAAAGGAGTAAACTCCCCCCGCGGATCCTGTCTTATCTCCGGAATCGCGGCTGCTGCGCGGGCTCACCTTCTGTCGAGAGAGGATTTTCTGCCTGGCTTCAGCCTCCGGGGCGGGTCGCGGCTTCACCACCGGGGTGCCTTCCTCCACCACTATCTCCAGCTCCGGCACCTCGGCGGAAGCGCTCGCCGCTGCCGCGGTGCGTTTCCGTTTTGGTTTACGGGGCCGAGCTCTTCCGGCAGGTGTTTCTGTCCCCGCTTCGCGTGACCCGGCTCGTGTTCTCAGAACACCGCGCAGGGTGAAGATCAGAAAGAGCTCGAACAAAACGATGAGAAAGAGAAAAATTGCCGACAGGGTGCGACCGAAGGTGTCGACCATCAGATCAGGGAGAAACGAACCGGGTATGGTCCCGTGCAGCACCACCTTGTGAAAGACGCTGGCCGTGATAAAGGGTAGGATAAACAGATTCAAGACAAACAGTCCCCTGCCGGAGAACCGCCGGGAGAGCAGAAACAAGGCCAGGAAAATCAAGTACACGGGAATGAAAAAGGAAGCCCACAGAAAGGTGACGAAGAGAAACTCCCCCGGTACCGATAACAGACCTTGCTGAGCGTTGATGACCCGCAGCAGAGAGACAAGGATCTCGGCGGCAACAACTGTCAGGAGCAAGGCCAGGATATAGGAAATGCTTGAAATACTACGCTTCAAAGTTCCCTCTACGTCTGTTATCGGAACAAAAGTAAGAAGAGTAAAAGGGCCCCTATCTCAGAGCAGGATGAAAGTGACCACCGCCAGCGGCACAAGATAGATACTGAACAGAGCCAGCCTACCCTTCCGTACAACTCTCAACAGCAGAAGCAGCGCGATCAGTCCAACAGCGAAGGAAGCGGCAAAACCAGCCACGAGGGCTGCCGGATCGACCACTTCGAGGAGCGAGCCGGCTTCGCGCAGCTGCAGGAGCAGGGCGCCGAGAATCGCAGGAATCGCGATTAAAAAGGAAAACTCCCCCGCTCTCTGTCTGTCCAAGCCCCACAGAAGGGCGACGGAGATCGTGATCCCCGCTCGCGAGATTCCGGGAAGCACGCCGATTCCCTGGGCCAGTCCTACGATCAATGCTCCAAAGAATCCCATCTGCAGATAATCCCGCCGGCCTCGGCCAAAGAGGGTTGAGATCAAAATCAGGGCCGTGATGAGAAAGAGAAGGGAAACGAATCGGGGCTGCCGGAAGAAGACCTCTTCAAAGCCCGAAAGAACCAGACCAACGCCGCCTGTCACTACGGTTGCAACGAGGATATAGAGGGTTAGATTCAGATTCTCCCGATCCTCGGGCGTCGAAGCTCTTCTCAAGTATCTCCAGATCGAAAACAGGATCGAAAGGATTTTCTTTCGAAAAACGATTACCACCACGATCAACGTGGAGACATGAAGAAGCACGTCGTACAGCAGTGGAATATCCTCCAAGTTCATCACATTTCTCAGCAACATCAGATGACCTGAGCTGGAAATCGGCAGGAACTCGGCAACTCCCTGAAGTGCGCCGAGCAGCAAGGATTGAACGGTGCTCACGGCCTTCCCTCCCTATTTTCACTTCAGCCCCGGGAAGAAGAGAAACACCGTTTCTTCGAGGGACTGATCGTAGTACAAACCACCGTAGTATACAGCAGAAACAAGGATCTTGCGTACATAGTTGCGGGTTTCCGGGAAGGGAATAGCCTCGGCAAGCAGATCCGTTGGCAAACCGGCGAAGTTCCGCTCCCAGCTCCTCAGCCGGGACAACCCGGCGTTGTAGGCCATCAGTGCTTTAGGTATGTCTTCAAGCCGGGATAGCAGCCTGGAAAAATGACGAGCCCCCAGGCGTAGATTCTGTTCAGGATCCCGAAGGTCATATTCCTCCATGCGGAGCCTGCGAGCGGAATCCCCGGCCGTCTCCGGCATCAACTGGGTAAGGCCGATCGCCCCGGAGCGGGATACGATCTGTGGATCAAAGTAGCTCTCCTCCCGCACCAGAGCAAAAAACACTGAAGCCGGGATATCCTCGTCCTTCGCCAGCCCGCCGATATGCTCGCCGAAGGCTTGCGGGTACAGAAGCTCAAGATCCCCCCGCTCCGCCGCCATAGGCTTCCGCAGAACGTACAGATTCATGAGGCGAACTGAAGACAGATACTCCCCGCGGTCCTGAAGAATAAGCGCACTATCAAGAATAAATCCCGGGGGGAGGGTGCGCCAATGCGATCGAAGGAGTTCCATTCCACGCTCGTAGAGTCCATAATCGAAGTATCCCCGGATCAAGATTTCCAGTGAATCGTCGTACCCGGTTTGCTCCTCCGCCCCGTTGGAGGGGGAGGAGCTGTCGGTCTGATCCGCTGCCCCGATGCTCCACAGAAGGGGAAACCCCATATCGGTCAAGGCCGCTTCGGAAAGGTACCTGTAATAGCCCTCACCTACACTGCGGGCCTCCAAAAACAGAGACTGGGGGGACAGGGAAACTTTGGAACCGGAAGAATCCAGCATGCCCAAACTAACTGCCCGTGCGTTGATATAGGCCAGTCTGGCCATTGTTTCCGGCGGGCCGTACCCTTGGAGCAAGCGGTAGAGAAGGTGCAGATCCTCCCAATTCCTCTGAGCGACCAGCCGAGAGATTTCCGGCTCGAGGATAGCTTTGAAAAAACCCGGATCGTGCCATTCGGATGCCAGCTCCTCGACCTGGTCGAGAAATTCTCCAGGCGAGAGACTTCTGGCCATATCCAGGGCAAACCAGATGGCTCTGTCCCTCTGCTCCGGGGAGTCGGTTTCCCGAACCACTTCGGCAAGCAGTCGCCTCGCTTCCGGGAAGTTCCCCTCCTTTCGATACAACCTGCCCGCCATCTCTATGGCAGCGAGGCGCTGGGAGGGGAAAAATCTATCGGAGAGATCCAACAGCACTTCGGCGCCCCTGTTGTGTTCCGCCACGGCAAAATAGGCAGCCCCCATCTCCTCTATCAGGATATCCGGGTCCAGCTGCTCGATCTCGAGCCCCGGCAGGGACTTCTCGATCAGATCGATCGCTTCAGAGTTCCGGCCTCGGTAGAGCAGGTCCTTGCTCTGGAAAAACAGCGAGGCGCCTTGAGGAAAAGAATCCAGCACGCCCTCCTGCTCCAGATACGCATAGGCACGGGAGTGAAGAATCGAGGTGCGCTTACTGTAAAACAGATCGATAAAAAGCTGCTTCCATCCCTGCCTCTCGAGCCTTTGACTGGACACGGCGGTGAAAAGATCCAACTCGTCGTCCCAGGGTGCGTCGCTGTTTCTCATCTCCTCGAGGAGGGTCAATACCTCCTCGTCCTGCTCCTGCCAGTAGATGGCCTCCACCAACTTCCTCTTCGCCGGGAATGTATAACGCTGCTCCCGTGCGCGTCGAAGGATCTGTTTAGCCAGAATCTCGGCTTCTTCGTAGCGACGGTTATCCATCTGGATACTCAAGCGCAGGAGGGCCGCCTCCTCCCGCCAGGGCGAGTCTCCTCGCTGCCACTGGAGTGTCAGCAATTTCTCCGCCGTCTGTTCCCGTTCCAATGAGATGAAAATGATAGCCAGGAAGTAGGGCGCTCCCGGCCCAAGACGAAAAGCCTCCGCCAGATTCCCATCTTCGATTTGAAGATCCGCTAGAAACGCGTTTTCCTGTCTGGCCAGCCGCTCCAGGAAGGTGGACTGGGATATGCCCCACACGGTATCCGCCTTGCACTGGGTCAGTGAGAGGAGAAGGAATAAAAGAGATATGCTTATACTAATTTTCTGGAATGAAGAGTTTTGTACCTGCAAAAATAACGTCCGGATTGGTGATGCTGTTCTCTTTAGCAATTTTCGGGTACAGCCAAGGATTGCGGTAGTAGGTAGCGGAGATATCCCACAGTGTGTCCCCCCACTTAATCTCATACCATAGGCCACCTGCGGCGCTTCCAGTCTCTGATTCGGTCCCGCCGCCCGCCGTGGCTTGACCAACCTGCTGTCCCGCTGCCGCCGCTTCCGTATCCTGGGGTCCCGCTTCATCCACAGGTCCCGCTTCTTCGCTTTCTACAGCTTCGCTCTTTCCTCCGAACAGAGCCGGAATCGGTTGCCCGTCTAGGGCCCTGAAAATAACAAAAGCAAGGCCTCCGATAAGGATCAGGCTCAGCAAAATGAAACCTATGAGAAGAAATGGATTTCTACGCTTTTTATGCAGATGCTCCCTGCGGCGATCCGTATCCGTCAAAGGATAGGTCTCTCCAGTAAGAAGGGACTCCTCGAATTCATCGCTCTGCCCTTCCCCTCTGGCCGCTGCCCCTTCTCTCTCCAGCTCAAACTCCGGAGCGGCGGCCGGGCCTTCGGATAGAGATTGCAGACTAACCGAAAGACTTTGGCTCTCCCCGGTAAGAGCATCACTGGCGGTGGCCTCCAGATTGCCCTGTTCATCCACTCCAAGAACCACTTCCACCTCCGGTTCTTCCACTGGAGCGCGTTGGATGTTTTCGATCATCAAACTGCCGACATATTGGGTTTCCTCTGCGTATTCACCCTCGCCCCTGTACAGGTCGATTTGTACGGTTTCCTGATTGTCCCGAACCGTGGTAAGGACCAGCTTCTTCTTGCCCCGCCCTCCCTCCGGCAACACCGGATAGAAAGAGCCATCTGCCAGCTTGATTCCTATCTGTTGTCCGTTCAAATCTCCTCCTCATCCCTCCCAAAACAAATCGTAGCCCGCCGCACCCCGTTTGTCAACGCACGATGTACGGGCCCAAGGCGCCCAACAACTGCACCCTGTTTATAGAGTCGGCTGCTGAGCGGTCAAAACTTGACAACCCTATTGTTCTTCAGGACAATACAAAAAGCATGGACTTGCTTTTTTACATCCTGATAGCGCTGGCCGCGGTGGGACTTTTGGGAATCGCCGTCATACTGTTTATCAAACGAGACCACGAAAAAGACACACGGAGGCATAAACGGGTTCAACGTAGAGACAGAAATGTTGTGATTCGAGAGGCGAGCCGCCGCCTCGCTCAAGACCCGCGAGACGTTCAGGCTCTTCAAGATTTGGCTGAAATAGCCTTTGAAGAACAGGACTTCCCAAATTCCTACAAGTACTATCGATCCCTCGTCTCAATGTGCGGGATAAATCCTGATATCGATGAGTTCGAGGTGAACTTGCGGCTTGGACAGTCGGCTTTCAAAATAAAGAAAGCCGAGGAAGCCTACAAACGCCTCATGGTCGCACGCACTCTCCGACAGGACGAATTCGAAGTCAATTTCAACCTGGGTGTCATGGAATACACGCAGAAAAACTATCAGAAGGCATCCGGCTACCTCGGCATAGCCCGCAGCCAGCGTCCGGACGACGTAGCTACGAACCGCTATTTAGGCCACGGCCTGTACGCCCTGAAAAACTACAAAGAGGCGATCGAGGTCCTGCAGCGGGTGTTGGACTTTGAGCCTGAAGACAAAAAGACACAATTCGTACTGGCCAAGTCATACTATTCGTTGAAAAACAACGATCAGGCCCTACAGATTTTTTCACGCCTGCGCACCGATCCTAAAATCGGAGCCATATCGGCGCTGCACTCGGGAACTCTGAACATCAATGCCAAGAAATACGACACAGCTCTCGAGGATTTTAACATCGGCGTACGTCACGAAAACGTTCCTCAGGCAGTCTTCGTCGAGCTGAAGTACAGAATGGCCGAGGCCAACCTCAAACTGGGGGAGCTTTCCAATGCTCTCAGGTTGTGGAAAGAGATCAACACCCTCCAGCCGGATTACAAAAATGTGCTTGAGAAGATAGGCCAATACCAGGAAGTCAACACCAACAGATTCTTACAGACCTTCCTCATGGCGGCAAGCTCGGAGTTCATTACTCTGTGCCGCCGGATCGCCACGCGCTACTTTGTCAGCTCCAACACCAAGTTGGTCAACATCTCTCTGCCAAAGGAAGAGTACACAGATATCCTGGCTCATGTACGAACCGCTCAGTGGGAAGATCAGGTGCTATTTCGCTTCGTTCGCTCTCAAGGGACGATCGGCGAGCTGCTGCTCCGGGATCTCTACGCCCGCACAAAGGAGGTCCGGGCGCCCCGCGCTGTATGTGTTGCCGCCGGGACATTCAGCGAACAAGCTCATGGCTTTGTAGAAGCCCGCATGATCGATCTGGTGGACAAAGAAAACCTGATCAAGATTTTGAAGAAGATGTAGAAAGAATCACCAGGTGACGTTCCTCCGACAGAAAGGGTACCTCTACGGCCTCTATCAGGACCTGCTCCAGGCTGATACCTGCCTCATCTATTTCTTCAAGGATGCGAGTTCTTTTTCCTTTGTAGGCGATAATTACACCGTTAGATTTAAGGATCCGCCATAAAGCGTCAATCTCCCTGTGAAGGGGGGTAAAAGCGCGGAATACGACCAGGTCGAAGCGGCGTTCCACATCTTCGAGGCGAGTCTCCTCCACCTCGACATTATCCAGATGTGCAAGGATTGCGACATTACGAAGGAAGGCTGCCTTTTTCGCTGATGGTTCTAAAAGAGTGAAACGTGAGTCTGCCAGGAAAACCGCCAGCGGGATACCCGGAAATCCTGCTCCACTTCCCACATCCACGACCTGCGCTCTCCGGGTAAGCGCGGAGATCTTCCGCCAGGCCGAAAGAGAATCGAGGACGTGCCGGATGATCAGCTGCTGCCCCGCAGCCTTCACGAAACCATATGCCTTGTTCCAGCGTTCGAGCTCCTGAAGAAAAACGTGAAGCTTGGCGAGCTGGTCAACGTTGAAGGGGATGTCCAGCTGTGCGAGGCCTTCCTCAAGAACAGGGGGCACGTTCCCGGTCATCAGATCCCCTCGGCATCTTTCCCATTGCCTTGGGTACCCCGGCCGCGGCGCAGATAAACCAGCAGCACCGCGATGTCGGAGGAGCGGACCCCGGAAACGCGGGATGCCTGTCCGACCGACAGCGGGCGGATCTCCTTGAACTTGAGACGGCTCTCCGCAGAGAGCCCCGTGGCGGTGTCGTAATCAAAATCTCGAGGGATCTTTAAATCTTCCATCTTGCGGAATCGCTCGACCTGCTTCTCCTGCCGTTTTCTATATCCTTCGTATTTCACGTCCAGCTCGCTCAGGTGAAGCCACTCTGAGTTTTTGTCCTTTAATCCCTCCTCGAAGGACAGCAGATCTTCTATGTGGACCTCCGGATCTTTGAGTACATGTTCCAAAGTGTGGCCGAGGTGTTTTTTGAACACAGGGAATTTTTTACAGTCCCGCTCGTGGAGGTTTTTCCGGCGAAGAAGCGCGCGAATCTCATCGATACCCCTACGTTTTGCCTCTAGGGCCTCTACCGCATCACTGTTCTGCAGACCGATTTGATGTCCCTTCTCCAGCAGGCGCAGATCCGCCGTATCGTGGCGAAGGGAGAGGCGATACTCGGCTCGGGAGGTGAACAGGCGGTACGGTTCCTCGGTTCCCAGGGTGACCAGATCGTCAATCAGCACCCCGATGTAGGCTTCCGCACGCGACAGGATCAACGGCGGTTTTCCCTGCAGATAGCAGGCTGCGTTGATTCCCGCCATCAATCCTTGAGCCGCCGCCTCTTCGTACCCGGAGGTTCCGTTGGTCTGTCCGGCCACAAACAGTCCTCGGATCCGTTTTGTCTCCAAAGAAGGATACAACTGCGTAGGATTGATGAAATCGTACTCCACGGCGTAGCCGGGGCGCAGGATTTCAAGTTTTTCAAGCCCGGGCACGGTACGAAGGAACTTCTCCTGGACCTCTTCGGGCAAGGAAGAGGAGATGCCGTTCAGGTAAACCTCCTCGGTGCTCAAGCCCTCGGGCTCGACGAAGATCTGGTGCCGTTCCCGGTCGGGGAAACGGACCACCTTATCTTCGATAGAGGGGCAGTAGCGCGGCCCGACACCTTTGATCTTGCCTCCGTACAGCGGAGAGCGGTGCAGGTTTTCCCGGATGATGCGGTGCGTTTCCGGGGTTGTATAGGTGACGTAGCAGGAAACCGAGGGCCGATTCAGCACGTCACTCCCGGCGGCGAAGCTGAAGGGCAGAACTTCTAAATCCCCTCTCTGCTCCACCATGCGCTCCAGAATCAAAGAGGAACGCAGTCCCCGGGCCGGGGTACCGGTTTTCAGCCGGCCCACGGCAAAACCCATCTCCCGCAGACGGGTACCCAAGCCGCAGGCCGGGGGTTCTCCCAGCCGTCCCCCCGGGGCGCTGTACTCACCGATATAGATGGTCGCTTCAAGAAAGGTTCCGGTGGTCAGGACAACGGTCCGGGATCGAAAGCGCCTACCCCGCTCTGTGATGACACCCTGAATCGTCGAATCCGTCCCGTCAAGGAGGAAATCAACTACTGTGTCCTGAAAGAGGGTGAGATTGGCGGTCTGTTCCAGGGTCTGTTTCGCCAACAGGCTGTAGTGGGCCTTGTCCGCCTGGGCTCGGGGCGCCTGCACCGCCGGCCCCTTGCTGCGGTTGAGGATCCGGAACTGGATCATGGTCTGATCGATCAGGCGGCCCATTCGACCGCCGAGCGCATCGATCTCCCGCACCAAATTCCCCTTGGCCAACCCGCCGATGGCGGGATTGCAGGACATCTTTCCGATGCAGTCCAGGTTCTGAGTGATCAGTACGGTGTTGCAGCCTAAAGCCGCAAGAGCACCGGCGGCCTCTATACCGGCATGACCGCCGCCTATAACAATGGCCTCGAAATCCACGATCACTTCCCTACGCAGAACTGGGAGAATATCTGGTTGAGGATATCCTGAGACGTGACTTCACCGGTGATCTCCCCGAGGGCATCGAGTGCTTCTTTGAGATCCACCGCCAGCACATCCCAGGGTTGGCCGGCCTGCAAACCGGCGCGAAAATCTTTGATCCCTTGCAGGGCGCGCTCCAACAATCTCTTCTGACGCAGGGAATCGATGATCGGCTCTCCGCTGTCCACCATTCCCACTCCGGTCAGGACCTTGTCGGCAATCGCCCGGGCCAGCTCCTCCAGCCCGTCCCCCTCCTTGGCGCTGATCGGCATAAATCCTGCAGGACAGCGGCTGCTCTGCCTATCTATTTTATTCCAGACCGGAATCAGCCGTTTCTCACCGCCGCTGCCGTGCAAGAACTCCTCGTCTCTGGCTGTGAATCCTGATTCGCCGTCCACAAGATATAGGATAATGTCGGCGTTGCTCACGATGCGGTCGGTGCGGCGCAACCCTTCCGCTTCGACTCCCTCCGCTTGTTCCCTGTACCCTGCCGTATCGTAAAGCTTTATGGGTATCCCCTCTACGGAGAGGACTCCTTCCAGGTAATCCCGGGTGGTTCCATGAATCTCGGAAACGATCGCCCGGTCCTCTCTCAACATCCTGTTAAACAGGGTGGATTTGCCGGAATTGGTGCTGCCGGCGAGCACGACGGAAATTCCCTCCTGATAGATTTTCCCGATTCGGTAGGTAGACAGGAGCCGTTCCAACTCCTTCTGGGCGATCTCATCCTCCCCTGCTAAATTGTCGCTCTCCTCGACCTCATCATCGGGATAGTCCAGGCGAAGCTCTACAGCGGCGGATAAACGGACAAGGATCGATTTTATCTGATCGATCTTCTGTTCGATTGCGCCGGACAGGCGATCCAGGGCGATGGCTCGAGCTCTATCCGTCTTGGCTCGAACCACCTCATTGACGGCTTCAGCCTGGGTGAGGTCGAGCTTGCGGTTGAGGAATGCCCGCAGCGTGAACTCTCCCGGTCCTGCAAAACGAAACCCCGCCTCTTCGAGCAGCGCCAGCAGGCGGCGAATGATGATCGGGCTTCCGTGACAGAACAGCTCGGCCCCATCCTCGCCGGTGAAGCTCTTGGGACCCCGGTACACGGCAGCCAGCACCTCATCGACGATCTCTCGCCGGCCATTCTCTCCCGGGGCGGTGATTACCCCACGATGGACCGTATGTCCCGGAGCTTCGTCCAGAGTTTTTCCCGTTGCCGAAGCGGGCTCGAACACGGGAGCCAGAAGCCGAAGGCTATCCGGACCGGATACGCGGATGACAGCCAGGGCACTCTCTCCCCACGGAGTGGCTAGGGCTGCAATCGAATCTTGCGGATAGAACAGATCCTCGTCCATCAAAGACAAGATACGGTTTTTATTTCAGCCGTTCAATACACCCTTCAAGCGGGAGAGGTCCCTCCGGGGTTGAAAATTTTTTAAGCTTAAC
>Ga0307380_10008112_pt1 | contig 13518 bp, 14 predicted proteins | sample UN3MG_FD_202239 | JGI IMG/M metagenome (GOLD analysis project Ga0307380, IMG submission 202239) | Soil microbial communities from Risofladan, Vaasa, Finland - UN-3 | ecosystem: Environmental > Terrestrial > Soil > Coastal area > Acid sulfate soil | place: Finland: Risofladan, Vaasa | collected... | reverse complement strand
TTCGGACGACGCGGAAAATCCGCTTATTCCGGTCGTCCCGTGTTCAACAAAGTCCCGAAAGGGACCGGCTACGATGCACCTTCCTTGCCCCACTTTTCTGTCCAAAGAATGGGGGGAAGTTCAAAGAACCCCTATAAATTAGTTGGCGGCGAAGTAGACCTCGTTCTCGTCGGCCGGGTTGACCATGATGCGGGAAGCATAATGCGGCCTCTCGTTGAGCAGGCGGCAATAGCTGGCAACTTTCCAGTTCTCGCCGCCGTCATCCGAGCGCCAGAGGACACCGCGGTTGGGTGACCCGGTCTCGATCAGCGCATAGACGATTTGAGAGTTGCTCGGGGCGACGGCCAGGCCGACCTTGCCGACCGGAGGCTCGGGGAGGCCGTGCCCGGTCAGGCGTTGCCAAGTATCGCCGCCGTCCGTGGATTTCCAGATGCCGCCGTTCGGGCCGCCGCTCTCCCGCCCATAAGTATGGATAACGATTGGCCACATCCCGGCGAAGAGGATGCGCGGATTGTTGGGGTCCATGGCGACTTCGAAGCAGCCGGTGTTTTCGTCGGCAAAGAGAACCTGCTCCCAGGTCTTCCCGCCGTCCTTGGTGCGGAAAACGCCGCGCTCCTTTTGGGGGCCGTAGCAGTGGCCGAGCGCGGCGATAAAGACGATGTCCGGATTGTGGGAGTCGATGGCCACCCGTCCGACGCGGCCCGTTTTCTCGAGGCCCATATGTTTCCAGGTCTTTCCGGCGTCGGTGGATTTATAGACGCCGTTCCCGATCGAGACGTTGCTGCGGATAAACGCCTCCCCTGTTCCCGCCCAGACGACATTGGGGTCGGACGGGGCCACAGCCAGGGCGCCGATCGACTGGGCCCGCTGGCCGTCGAAGACCGGCGTCCAGGTGGTCCCACCGTCGGCGGATTTCCAGACGCCGCCCGACGATGCGCCGATGTAGTAGGTCAGCGGATCTCCGGGAACGCCGACAACGGCGGACGTCCTGTTTCCGGAAGGACCGATGTGCCGGTAGCACAGGGTCTTCCATAGGTCCGGACTCACCGTCTGAGCCAGCAAAGGCAATGTCATGAATGACATAATCAAGAGAATAAACGAAACCAAGCACAAAGCCTTTGATGACTTGGCGGTGAATTTTTTTGCAACAGGTTGTGTCCACGGCCTGATTTTTTCACGATGTCCCTCCTCCCGTCCTTGAATATAATAAATCTGGGATACATTATCAATTTCTGGATTTGATAATTTAAATGGTGAACCTGTGCGAGTTGATATATCATTCAGACTTCAGGAGGAATAATCATGTCCTACAAAAAAACTACCATCATTGCGCTCCTCTTTATGTTCTTTTCGCTTGTGGGCTCGATTCAAGCCCAGGAGAGCGAGATCATCAAGCTTTCTTCGCCGCAAATGACCGGGGGGCGTCCGCTCATGGATTGCCTAAAGGCGCGGCAGTCTTTCCGTGACTTTGGACCCGACAAGCTCTCGCTGCAAGTCCTCTCCAATCTCCTCTGGGCGGCCGACGGCGTCAACCGGCCCGAGTCGGGGAAACGCACCGCTCCCTCGGCGGTCAACTGGCAGGATATCGACATTTATGTGAGCACGGCTGACGGATTGTTCCTCTATCTTCCCAAAGACCATGCACTAAAGAAGATTCTGAGCGAAGATGTCCGGGCCGCCATGGGAACGCAGGAATTCGTCAAGAGCGTCCCGGTCAACCTCATCTATGTGTCCGACTACCCGAAGATTCCCAGGGGGACCGACGAGGATAGGCGCTTCTATTCGGGCACCCACACAGGATTCATCAGCCAGAACGTCTATCTCTTCTGCGCCTCCGAGGGGCTGGCCACCGTCGTCCGTGGATTGATCGACCGCGAGGCCATGGCCAAGGTGATGCAGCTTCGCCCCGAGCAGCACATTACTTTCGCCCAGTCGGTCGGCTATGCCAAGAAGTAGCGGGGAGCCAGACCGTCCGCACACCTTGGGTGTGGACTTTGCGCCGCGCCTCGGCCCCTCTCAATCGTCATCCTCAGGTGTCAGTTCAATCGCCACCGGCCGCTCGGATTCGAGATGGACCCAGACGATGAGGTCGTAACGATTGATACCCCGGATTTTGCCGAACCGGAAATCCTTCCCCCTCGGAACTTCCTGCCCGTCGACTCGCAGACGGACATCCCGGTCTCCCCAGTTCTTGACAAGGAAGGCGGGGTTAAAAATTGGCGAGCCAGACTCCGCTTCCAAGCGCAATTGCACGTTGGCCACGTTTTCGCTGTTGAAATTCAGGACAAAACAGCGCTGGGTCAGATCATACGAGGCCTCAACGTCTCCCTTCTCGACGATCACCTTGGGAGGCAGCAGCCAGGACCGGGCCAGCGGGACAAGGGATTCGGCCGAGTCGTTCGTCGCTCCGTACATCCAGGCCCACCAGAACGTTCCGTTTTCGCCGTCATGGGGAGGCGGTCCGCCCCAGGCCAGAGAAAAATGGGAGGCCCTGTCCGGCGCCTGGCAATACCGCCCGTCAGAAGGGACCTGCGCCACCGGCCAGTGGTTCCACCAGGGGAAGTGGGAAATGCCCTTGCGGTGCTCGTGAGCGAAAACACGAAACCTATTGGTCGTTTCGAAGACCTGGAAGGGCTTTATGGCCGATTTCATGTTGACCCGCATGATCACGGGCCTTTTCTCCGGAGCGCTTCCGAAATGAAGATACCTGTCGCCGTCCCGCAATTCGGGGGTCTTCTCCGCCCAGGTGTAGGTGTGGCTCTGCCCCTTGAGGTTAACGAGCGTCATAGCCGCCAGGTCGACCACGTCCTCCGGTTTCTGGCCGGGATGGCAGAGGGCAATCACCTCCTCCGGCCAGAGGAATTGTCCTTTGGTGTGGAGGATGACCTTGCGGAGGCCGACGGCGTCGGGATAGAAGGTGTAGTATTCGTCCACCCAATCCTCCCATCCCGTGATCGGGTCGACCTGGGAATGATGGTCATTGGCCGAGGTCGGACAGTAGCGCCAATGGACCACCACCCGCGCCTCCGTGTTCTCGATGATCCGGACCTGGGAGAACCGGCAGCGGGGGTCGAGCATGTGCTCGATGCAGCCGTCGTCGTCGTTGAAGTTTTCGATGCTCTGGTCGGCCATCCACATGCCGTTTTCCATCACCCAGGCCGGCGAGTAACGGGTCCCTCTCCAAAAAACCACCCGAACAGGCGTATCGTCGAACTGGACGACGATATCGGGGTCGGAGGAGACGGGCCAGAGGGCGTCCCATTCGGGATAGTATTTGAGGTTTTGGTAAGATGCCCCGAAGATTCCCTGGCCAGCGGGGCCTGAAGGCAGGAGGCGAGGCGGCAGGTCGGGCTCGGAATCGGGCCGCTCGGCGGCATATCGTTTTTGAATTTCGACGGCCGAGAGCGCGCTTTCATGAATCCGCAATTCATCCAGGATTCCGTCCAGGGAGTACCAACAGGCCAGGGTGGCGAAGGCCCGGACGGGATTGGAAGGCTCGAGCTTCTGCCGGCCCATCCCGACCCGAAGGTCCTCCCGCTCGGCCGGACGGAAGTTGGTGGCCAGAGGCGACTCGGCAACTTTCTCGCCATCTATATAAAGGGAGATGCCTTTACCCGACCTGAGGGTGGCCGCGACATGCGTCCACTTTCGCAGGGGGATCATCTCTTTTGTTCGGCAATCCAACCAGTCACCAGCTCCGGCAAAGAGTCCGAGCTGCCCCTGCGGACCGACCCCGAAGAAAAACCCGTCACGGGGGGAGTTGACGGTGATATCGTCCGGCCAGCAAGCGGCGTCGAGGTTGGAATTGAGGCTGATGGTGTTCTCCTGGGCGGCGATGGGCGCCCAGTTCCAAGGATAGGCTCCGATAGCGATCCAGGCTTCGATGGTGAAATCAGGGCCCAGCTTCGGGACCGCATCGGACGTCCGGAAAATGTGCGTCGTGTATCCGTCAAGGACAAGAGCCTGCCCTTTGACCCCGCGGGCCAGACGGAAGTTGCCCGATACCGAGTCGTCCACTCCGCCGCGGACATCCCGCGTTTTCCCGTCCTTCACCTCGTCGAAATTCCAATGGGCCTTGACCGTGTCCTGGGCCCCAAGGACCGGAGACATGGCCAAGGCAAAAACCGCCAAGCCGATCTTCAGCCGTTTCGACCGCATGATGACCTCCTTCCTGTACAGGTTTTTTCTTCCTAAAGGTTTCTGATCAGGCTTTCGGGCAGCATCACCCAGGCGCCCTGCTGACCGCAGACGAACCCGGCCACTTGATTGGCGACGGCGCCGATGTGCCGGAGAGGTTTGTTTCGAAGCAGGCCGACCGCCACGGCGGCGGTAAAAGCGTCTCCGGCCCCGACAGTGTCCGTCACTTGGACAATGGCCGCGGGGGACGCGACGGTTTCTTCAGGAGAGAACATCACGCTGCCCTTCCCGCCCCGGGTCAAGACGATAAGGTCTAACGAATATGTTGAGAGTAGTCCCTTCGCGATTTCGCTCTCGCCGCCGGATAGGCCGAGCAATCGCGCGACGCTCCGGATTTCCTCCTCATTGAGCTTCAGGATCCGGCTTCTTTTTAGAAGAGTGACGATGCTCTCCGGATCAAAATGTGGAGGCCGCAGGTTCAGGTCGAAAATCCGAAGGCAATCGCCGCGCGTGTATGCCAGGAAACTCGAGACGGCCTTCCGGGACGCGGGCGAACGTTGTCCCAGGCTGCCGTAGCAGACGGCATCGGCCCGGGCGGCCAGGCTCTCGAGGCCGGGGGTCATCTCCAGGTAATCCCAGGCCCTGTCTTCGTGAATCACGAAGCGGGGCAGGCCACGCTCATCGGAACGGACAGTGACCGTGCCCGTCGCGCGGGCGTCATCGACTTGGATGTATGGCGTGTCCAACCCTGCGGAGAGAACCCGGGAGAGGATCTCTTCGCCGTCGCCGTCCTTGCCGACGCGGCTGACGATGATCCCCTCTTCTCCCAGGCTCTTCGCATAAAAGGCGAAGTTGGCCGGAGCGCCTCCCATCTTTCGTCCTTCGGGAAAAACATCCCAGAGGATTTCGCCGATGCCGACGATGACAAACTTGTTCCCACCGCGAGGCCGGGCTTCACTTTGTCTCATAAGTCCTTCACGACTCCGCTTGCTGGCTTCGGGCTAACGGAGGAGGTAATACAGAACGATCATAATCGCCAGGAGGACACCCGCCCAGAGCCGTGGATCGGACCAGCCCTTGATCCGTCCGCCGGCGATGACCTGGAGCGGGTTTTTCCAGGTCATGGCCTCCACCTGGCTTGGGTCGGGACGTGGCGTCAACAGGCTGACGACGACAAAGAGCAGGCTGCAGAGGCAAAACATCCACCAGGCCTGCATCATGAAGGGGATCCCGAGCCCGTGGGTCAGGAGCTTTTCGTGGCCGATGACCGGCATGTCGAAAAGAAAGGCCAGCGCGCCCAGGGAAAAACCAGCAATCAAGGTCGTCAGCGCCGCCTGCTTCGTCCCCCGCTTCCAGAAAACACCCCAGAGAAAAACGGTCGTGATCGGCGGGGCGAAATGCGAAGCGATGGCGTTGATCGCCTCGAAAATGCTGGAGTAGCGGCTGCCCTGGGTCGACCAGGCCATGGCCACGAACATGACCAGGACGGCGCTCCAGCGGCCGATCCGGACCGTTCGTTCATCCGAGATCGACGGTTTCCAACGCTTGACGATATCGACGGCCACCAGCGTGGCCGAGCTGTTGAGGGCCGCGGCGATCGTGCTCATCAATGCGGCCAGAAGGCCCGCCGAGATCAAACCCTTGAGCCCCGTCGGGATCAGTTGATTGATCAGGACGGGAAGCGTCTGGTTGCTGTCGGCGCCGATCGTCCCCCGGAAAAGAACATAGCCGAGAACACCCGGGAAGACCATGATGAAAACGGGCAGGATTTTCAGCCCCCCGGCAAAAAGAGGGCCGAGCTGGGCGTCCCTCTGGGTCCTGGCGCCCAGGACCCGCTGAACGATCGTCTGGTCGGAGCACCAGTACCAGACGCCGAGGATCGGGTAGCCGAGGAAGACGGCATACCAGGACAGGCCCGCCGGGCTGTGGGACTGGAGCATGCTGAGCTGATCGGGCTTGACGGCGGCCTTGAGCTGGGCCAGGTTGTGAATCCCCTGGTCCGGCAGAGCCAGGATGGCGAACACGGTCACGAGGACGGCGCCGAGGATCAGGATCACGGTCTGGATTGTTTCCGTGACGACCACCGCCTTGAGCCCGCCCAGGACGGTATAGATGGCCGTGATAATCGAGATGATGACGATCGAAGTGACCACCCCGATGCCGAAGAACTGCTTGAAGACGGCGGCGCCGGCGTAAAGGCTCATCCCGATGTGGATGAACAGGGCGGCCAGGATGGCCATGAAGGCCAGGAACATCCGGGCCGCTGGACTGTACCGTTTTTCCAGGAACTCGGGCAGGGTGGAGATCCGGCTTTTGAAATAGAACGGGGCGAAAACAAGCCCGAGAAGGATCAGGGTGAACGTGGCCATCCACTCGAAGTTTCCCCAGACAAGGCCCTCGTTATAGCCTGAGGCTGCCAACCCAACGAGGTGGATGGTCGAGATGTTGGAAGCAAAGAGGGCGGCGCCGACCATTCCCCAGGGAAGTGAGCGGCCGGCCAGGAAATAGGCCTGACTGGTCAGCTTGAGGCGGCGGACCGAAAGGATGCCGACGGCCAGGATGCCGATCAAGTAGGCGACGATGATGACGAGGTCGAGGACCGGGATGCTGAGTTTCCCACTGAACATATTTTTCTCCGCGTCTGATTATGGAATAATCCGATCGATTTTCTTGATCATCATAACGGGGGAATCCGGGATTCATCACCCGGCCCAAGATCTGCCAGGGACACACGGACCGGGCGGACCGAAGACTTCTCCACCCAGACGACGAGGTCGGTCCCAGAGAGAGTCGGAAGGTAGCCAATCCGGAGCCCCTCGCCCGCTGTGAACGCCTTCCCGTCCACGGCGAGCGACACCATGTTCTCCCCCCAGCCGTTTATAAGCAGGCAAAAATTTTTGACGGGAGAGCTGGCGGAAGCGGCGATCTCCAATTCGGCCCCGGCCGGTCTTGAGGAGGCTTCGCGTTTCAGGAGATAGGCACGCTGGGACATATCATAGCCTTCGCTCACGATCTCTCCCGAAATGACCCTGAGCTCCGGCGCCCGGGACCACGACCGGGCCAGGGGCAGGAGGCTGTCGAAGGGCTCATCCTTCGTGCCGTACAGTGAGTTGACCCAACCTATCGACTCTTCTCCCTCGTAAACCACCGGGTCGGTGATGGGGAAGCCGAGGAAGCTCGCGGCTCGATCGGCCGCCAAGCCGGTGCGCCCGTCACAAGGGATCAGCCCTTCTGGCCAGTGCACACAGGAACCCGGCTGCGAAAGGTTCTCGATGTTCATATCCCTGAGATAGTCCATCTTGCTCCCGGGCTCGAAGATAATGAACGGCTTGTTCCTGGCCTTAAGGTTGTGTATTTGGATCGTCGGGTTGGCCGGGACAGGTTTTGTGGCTCTCTTCGGCGGATTGGGAATATATGAAAAGACCTGCCTCTCTCCCGACAGGTTGCCCACAGTGACATAATCGGCGTTGATGACGTCTCCTTGAAGTTGGCCCGGGCTCGTCAAGGGGATGGACTCCCGGAATTGAACGGGCTGGGGCAGCGTTCCTTTCTGCCAGCTGACCTTGCGGACGGCCGTGCGGTCGGGATAGATATAGTAATATTCGTCTACCCAGAGAGCCCAGCCGGTTCGCGGGTCCGCGTTCCAGAGGTGGTTGTGGGCGCTCACCGGAGCATAACGCCAGTCGATGACGACCCTGGCCGGCTTGTTCTCGATAACGCGAACATGGGAATAAAGGCAGCGGGGGTCCTGCATGTGCTCGAAGCACCCTTCTCTATCATCCCAGGTTTCTAGGCTCTGGTCGGCCATCCAGAGATTGTTCTCCGTGACCCAGGCCGGAGAGTACCGTGTGCCGCGCCAAAAAACGAGCCTGACCGGAGACCCCTCGAACCGGACGACGACGTCGGGGTCGGCGGCCACCCGCCAAAGATCGTCCCATTCCCAGTAATAAGACAGCCGGGTATAAACCGCGCCGAAACGGTCCGGCCCCGGAGGTCCCGAAGGAAGGACGCGGGCGGGGATGTCGGGCGCCGCGGCATTCTTTCCTCTTTCATACTCCTTCAGTACTTCGTCCGGCGTCAAAGCCCGGTCATAGATTTTAGCCTCGTCGAGGATCGCGTCAAGAGAATACCAGGAAGGAAGCGTTCCGAACTCGCGGTGGATGGCTTCGGCCTTGCGCTTTTCCGGTACGGTCCCGATGAGAAGGTCCGAGTCGGGGAAAAGGGTCCGCCCCGCCACCTCTCCGTTGACATAAAGAACAAGCCCCTCGCCCTTTCGATAGACTCCGGCCAGGTGGACCCAGATCCGTCCGGGGATTTTTTCGGCGGCCTGGCATTCCCGTTTTTCCCCGCCGGCGGCGACCCGGAAAATGACTTCGCCGCGCGGGCCGATTTCCAGAGCAAAGCCACCGCGTCTTTCTGTCTCCTGGATAAAAACCGGGCACCAGTTCCAGGGGTAAGCCGCGACGGCCACCCAGGCTTCAACGGTAAGGGCATCTGAAAAACGGGGTGATCTCTCCGCCCGGCGGGTCACGACGGTCGTGTACCCGTCGAACTTGACGGCCTGCCCTTCGACTCCGCAGACCAGCCGAAAATTTCCGCTGATCTCATCGCCGCTCGCTGAGCATTCGTCGGTCACCCTGCCGTTCCGAACGCCGTCAAAGGTCCACCAGGCCGCGGCGCCGGAACGCCCGTCCTGAACGTGGCCGGATTGGGCCGTGCCGAAGACCAGGACGGCCAGGCAGACTCTAAACAAAATCCCTCGTCTTTCCATGCCTCCTCCTCGCCGCTCCCCCGGAAGCGTTCTCACCGGCTTTCGTCCAGAATTCTTTGGACATCGTCGATGGTTGCGATCCTGGGATGGCTCTTGTAGTCCGGAAGGACGAGAGACTGAAGCGCCAGCGCGGCGAGTTCCTCTTCGGGCACGCGGAGATCCCGGAGCCCCAGGTTCATCCCGATCCTTTTGATAAAGCGCTCGATCGCAGCCGCGGATTGTTCGGCCGCTTTCACCCCTTTCAGGCCGGCGATTTTTTTATCCAGAAGCCGGCCCACGGCGGCGAACTTAGCCGGGGCGGCCCGGTAGCTGTAACGCAGGATTGCGGGATAGACCGCGGCCAGGGCCTCCCCCGTGTGACCAGCCCCCGATCAATGTACCACCTCCCGATTGAGCTTTTCAAGCCATTTAGTCTCCGGTGCCGGCGGCTTGTAGCCTAGAGAACTGTGCGGCCTGAAGTGATTGTATTCCTGTCGCCAGCCCTCGACGAGAACCTTTGCTTCGATCAACGTATCCAAGATCTCCCCGTTAAGGAACTCATCCCGCAGCTTCCCGATATAAGACTCCACATAGCCATTCTCCCAGGGGCTTCCGGGCTCAATAAATAAGGTCGTGACACCGATCTCCCTCAGCCAACTCCTGACCGCATTCGCGGTGAACTCAGGGCCATTATCGGATCGAATATAGTCAGGCGTTCCCCGTGTCAGGAACAGTTCGTAGAGCTCGTCCAGAACATCCTGGGATCTGATCCTCCGGGCGACATGCATAGTCAAACATTCCCGGGTGTACTCGTCGATGATGACCAGGATCCGGAGCGGTCTTCCGTCTGATATCCTGTCCATCAGCAGATCATAACTCCAAACATGGTCTCTCTTTATCGGGCGAAGTCGCACACAAGATCCATCGTTAAGCCACAGACGTCCCCGTTTCGGCTGCTTTTGAGGCACTTTCAATCCCTCCTGCCGCCATATCCTCTCCACCCGTTTGTGATTCACCCTCCAACCTTTGTTCCTAAGTAATGCTGTAATACGCCGATATCCATAACGCCCATACTGACTGGCCAAGGAAACGACTTGTTCTGTCAATCGCTCTTCGTCCTCGGGAACCTTCCGGGTATGCCTCTGGGTTGAACGAGCCTGACCCAGGACCTGACAAGCCCGTCGCTCGGAGACTCCCATAACCTCACACACATGATCTACGGCCCGGCGCTTCTTAGCCGGGCTCAGAAGTTTTCCCGGTTTGCTTCCTTCAGGATGGCGTTATCCAACGAAAGATCCGCTACAAGCTTCTTCAGTCTCGCGTTCTCCTGCTCGAGCTCCTTGAGCCGCTTGGCTTGGTCAATCCTCATTCCCCCGTACTCTTTCCGCCAACGGTAATAGGTCTGTTCTGAGACCCCAAGCTTTCGCCAGACATCCGAGACTGAGGCTCCTTGACTGAGGAGCACTTCTGCCTCCCGGAGCATCGTGATAATCTGCTCCGCAGTGAACCGTTTCCTGCCCATGTCCAACTCCTTTCAACTGCCAAAATCTTACCACAGGAGGTGGAACGAAATCAGGGGGTCAGGTCACTTGCATCACATCATCATAGAAAGAAATTAAATCGCTCTAATCGTAACTTTGTTATTTAACATAAGAAAGCAAGCAAGCTTTAATATAGCTAATGCAAAAAAAATGTCAAGACATTTTTTGTTTTTTTGCTTATTCTCTATTTAACCTGAAAAATTCATAAAAAAGCTGTTTCCCTTCGTAACCTATTGATTTACAATACGTTTTGACAAAATGAAGGAGGAAACAGCTTTGAACGAAGTTAATCATACCACCGAACAGTTCCTCTTTGAAGACCTCCGGGGAAAAAAGGCTTCAAGTCGATTTTGACGGCGGTGAGGTCTCCTCCGATGGCGGAGTGCTTTTCCTCCGCGAGGTTGAACGCCGGATGAGGCTTCTTGACTGTGTCGCTAAGGTCCTTCATGATCGCCGCCACTCCGGCTACACCCCGCAGGCGCTGCGCGACATGTTCAAACAACGGGTCTTCCAGATCGCTTGCGGCTACGAGGACGCCAATGACGCCGAGACGCTGCGCCAGGACCCGGCCTTGAAGATGGCCTGCGAGAGACTTCCCGACAATGCGCCGTTGGCCAGCCCGCCGACGCTCTCTCGGTTGGAGAACGCCGTCTCGCGGATAGATCTTTATCGCATCGCCCACGTCCTGGTGGACGCCTTCATCGAGTCGTATCGGACTCCGCCGGTTGCGATCGTCCTGGACATCGACGATACCGAAGATACGACTCATGGTCATCAGCAGATGGCTCTTTTCAACGCCTTCTTTGATGAGTATTGTATCTGCCGATTCACATCTACGAGGGGAAAAGCGGGAAGCTGGTGACGACGGCACTGCGGCCGGGGAAACGGCCTTCCGGTAAGGAAGTCGTGGCAATCCTCAAGCGGGTGGTCCGGAAAATTCGGAAAGCCTGGCCGGAGGTAGGGATTCTGCTGCGGGCCGATGCGCATTACACCTCGCCCGAGGTCATCGAGTTTTGCGAGACGGAGAATTTTCGCTATGCCATGGGACTGACGCCGAATGCTGTGCTGCGCAAGAAGGCGGCCTCGCTGGTGAAAGAAGCCGAGCGCTCTCCTTCTCAAGCTCCCTCAGGCGTTGGGCTTGATCCGCCCTCATAACGCCGTACTCCTTATGCCAGCGGCAAAACGTCTGTGCCGAGTACCCAGCTTACGACACATCTCGTTCATTTCAGAACCCTGGTTATGCAGAACCTCAGCTTCTTGCAGCATGCTGATGACCTGTTCCGGCGAGTAGCGTTTCCTGTTCATTTTTTGCTCCTTTCTTCGGACCTCATCCCTGAAAAATGGTCCACCTTAAATGTTAGTTTTGTGGCAAAATCTTAGGGAGGAGGTAATCCCGGATGAAGAAGTCGAAGTTCACGGAGGAGCAGATCGCCTTTGCCCTGCGCCGAGCGGAGACGGGCACACGAGTAGCCGAGGTTTGCCGGAAGATGGGCATCTCGGAGATGACGTTTTACCGCTGGAAGCGCAAGTATGGGGGCCTCGGGGTTTCGGAGCTTCGGCGTTTGAGGCAGCTCGAGGAGGAGAACAAGCGGCTGAAGCGGATGGTGGCAGATTTGAGTCTCGATAAGCAGATGCTCCAGGATGTCCTCTCAAAAAAATTCTGAAGCCAGCCCAGAAGCGCCGGCGGGTGGATCATCTCGAGGAAGCCTATTGGGTGAGCGAACGGCGGGCCTGCGAGGTTGTCCGGATCTGGCGCTCATCTCACCGCTACCGTTCGCGGAGAAGGGACGACCGGGCTCTTCGGATGCGGATTGTGGAGATCGCCGAGACACGGATTCGGTACGGATATCGCCGGATTCATGTCCTGCTTCGACGCGAGGGCTGGCGCGTCAATCACAAGCGGACATACCGGATCTACTGCCAGGAAGGACTCCATCTGCGCCGGAAGCGTCCTCGTCGGCATGTCACGGGTAGCCGAAGGTTGGTGCGGCCCGAGGTCGAGCGTCCCAACGCCTGCTGGAGCATGGATTTTGTCGCCGACAGCCTCTTCAATGGCCATCGGTTTAGGGCCTTAACGATAGTCGATAATTTTAGTCGCGAGTGCCTGGCGATCGAAGCCGGCCAGAGCATTACGGGAGTGGAAGTCGCCACTGTCGTTGAGCGGTTGGTGAAGGAGCGAGGTGTTCCGGGGCGCCTTCAATGCGACAACGGGAGCGAATTTATTTCCAGGGTTTTGGACAAGTGGGCGTATGAAAACGGGGTCATGATGGACTTCTCGAGGCCCGGTAAACCTATGGATAACGCGATGATCGACTCGTTTAACGGCACGTTCCGGGATGAATGTCTGAACGTCAATTGGTTCTTGTCGATGGAGGACGCGCGAGAGAAGATAGAGAAGTGGCGCAGAGACTATAATGAATTTCGACCTCATAGTTCGCTTGCAGACTTGACGCCACGGCTGTTCGCTGATAAGTTCAAGAGCAGCTTACAAAGCCAAAAAACTTCATTTTGGCTGGACCAGTTTTCGGGTGAGGCTCCACAAAATATTTTTCTAACCTAAAAAATGGACCAAACCAGGGGGCAAGTTCAACTTCTAGGTTTTCTCTCATTATACCTGGACCGATATTAGGGGGGGCAGGTCATCCATACCGCTCCACGCTCTTGTGAGCCACCACCAAATGGGCGAAACGGCTTTCTTTTTTCAAACTGTTGTGCTTCTACAAACAGACGCGAGTAGTCGTCTTTGCTCAAGATCAGATACTGAGTGCCGCCAAGTGCGGGGATCCACGGATGCTCGGAGCAGTCGTGCTGGAACAGAAACCCCGGCCCTGGCGTTTCGAAACGTACGAAAACCTTCTTCTTCTCATCAGGCCGGGCATGGTAATAGCCGTGGCGAAGGGCAAAAGCGCGAAACGTGGCTCGATGAAAGGAATAATTGAAAACCTTTTCGGCTTCCTCAGCTAAAACCACAAAATTAAATCGTCCTCGATACATGTATGAAAGCGCTGCCGTTGTCAAGAGATTAAATGGGTGATTTCTTCATGTCTTTGTCTTCCTCCTTCCGGATAGCCATTTCGTCTTTAAGGCTCA
>Ga0307380_10008111_pt1 | contig 13521 bp, 9 predicted proteins | sample UN3MG_FD_202239 | JGI IMG/M metagenome (GOLD analysis project Ga0307380, IMG submission 202239) | Soil microbial communities from Risofladan, Vaasa, Finland - UN-3 | ecosystem: Environmental > Terrestrial > Soil > Coastal area > Acid sulfate soil | place: Finland: Risofladan, Vaasa | collected... | reverse complement strand
CTCTTCGGGACGATCATCTCCGACAAGCAGCCGGCCAAGCCCTCGAAGGCCGTCGGGCTCTACCTGCCGCTGACGCGGAAGGACCTCAGCCACCGCGTGTACGTCCAGCTCCAGGAGAAGGTCGCCTCCCTGGGCGGCCCGGAGCAATATCACATCACCGGCCTGCCGGTCGCCGAGGACACGTTCGGCGTGGAGATGTTCGTGCAGATGGCGATCTCCGCGCCGGCGGCGATGCTGGTGATCTTCCTGCTGATGCTGGCGTTTTTCCGCAAGCTGGTGCTGATCCTCTCGCCGATGCTGGTGGCGCTGGCGAGCGTGATCCTGACGATGGGGCTGCTGGTGATCGCGGGCTTTCCCGTGCACATCATGAGCAGCATGATCCCGATCTTCATCATGCCCATCGCCGTGCTGGACTCGATCCACATCATCAGCGAGTTCTTCGAGCGATACCAGGCCACGCGCGACCGCGCCAAGACGATCCGCACGGTGATGGACGAGCTGTTCCTGCCGATGCTCTACACGTCGCTGACCTCCGCGGCGGGCTTCGCGTCGCTGGCGCTGACGCCCATCCCGCCGGTGCAGATCTTCGGCGTGTTCGTGGCGATGGGGATCATGGCGGCCTGGGCGCTCACCGTGACGCTCATCCCCGCCTACGTGATGTTCATCTCTCCCCGGACGCTGGAGAACTTCGGCGCCCGCCACGTCGACGGCGAGCAGGCCGCCGACCGGACGCTGCTGGGGCGCTTCCTGCACTGGCTGGCGGGAATGACCTACCGCCGGGCGAAAGCGATCCTCGTCGTCACGCTGTTCGTGCTGGCCGTCGCGGGCTATGGCATCAGCCGGATCAACGTCAACGACAACCCCGTCAAGTGGTTCAGCGCCTCCCACCCCATCCGCGTCGCCGACAGGGTCCTCAACCGCCACTTCGGCGGGACGTACATGGCCTTCCTGGCCCTGGAGGCCGAGACCGAGCCCTTCGACGCCAACGCCCTGGCCGGCGAGGTCCGCCGCCGCGCGGCCGGGAGGCTTTCCGCGGCCGCCAAGGACGCCGGCGCCGCGCCCGACGCCCTGGCCTTCCGCGCCGAGTTGGACCGCCTCGCCCGGGCCGTGGACCATGCCCTCGCCGGCAGGCCGAGCTCCCGCGAGGGAATGCTCCAGGCGATCAACAAGGCGCTAGCCACCCCCGCAGCGCCGGCCCGGACCCCGGCGCCGGCGGCCGGCGCCCGGCCGGGCGGCGGCGACGAGCCCGCCCTGCCGATCGACCAGACCAACGAGCCCGCGCTGCCCGCGACCGAGGGCGATGGCCCCGCCCTGCCGATCGACCAGACAGGTCAGGCCCCCGGCCCCTCGACGGCCCCGGCCCTGGACCGCGCCGCCCGCGAGGCCGTCAGCCTGCTGCTTGACGAGATCCGCCAGGAGGCGGAGGTCTTCAAGCGACCCGACGTGCTGGAGTGGATGGTTCGCCTCCAGAAACACGCCGAAGACACCGGCATCGTGGGCAAGACCAACTCCCTGGCCGACATCGTGCGGACCGTTCACCGCGACTTCGTCAGCGGCCGGCCGAGCGACTACCGCGTGCCCGACAGCCGCGCCGCCGTCGGGCAGATGCTCATCCAGTACCAGTCCAGCCACCGCTTCCGCGACCTTTGGCACTTCGTCACGCCGGACTACCGGATCAGCAGCGTCTGGATGCAACTCACCAGCGGCGACAACCGGGCCATGCAGCTCGTCGTGGCGGCGGCGGACGCCTTCGTGGCCGCCAATCCGCCCCCGGCGCCGCTGAAGCATCGCTGGTTCGGCCTGACCTACATCAACGTCGAATGGCAGAACCGGATGGTCTTCGGCATGCTCGAGGCCTTCAGCGGCAGCTTCCTGGTGGTGTTCCTGCTGATGACGATCCTCTTCCGCTCGCCCCTGTGGGGGCTGCTGAGCATGGTGCCGCTGACGGTGACCATCGTGGCGATCTACGGGGTCGTCGGACTCGTCGGCAAGGACTACGACATGCCCGTGGCCGTGCTGAGCAGCCTGACGCTCGGGCTGGCGGTGGACTTCTCGATCCACTTCCTGGCCCGCAGCCGGGCGATGTACCACGTCGGCGAGACGACCTGGCACGCGACGCTGCCGTCGGTCTTCGGCGAGCCGGCGCGGGCGATCGCGCGGAACATCATCGTCATCGCCGCCGGCTTCCTGCCACTGCTGCTGGCGCCGCTGGTGCCCTACCGGACCGTCGGCGTCCTGATGGCCACGATCCTGCTGGTCAGCGGCGTGGCGACGCTCCTGCTGCTGCCGGCGCTGGTGCGGGTGCTGGAGAAGCGCCTGTTCACCACGGGCCAGCCGATGGCCGCCTCGTGCAACTGCGGCCTGTGCATCGTCAGCGCGATCACGCTGCTGGCGATCCTGGCGATGGCCGTCAAGCCCTACGTGCCCTGGCGGTGGACGACGCTTACGTGGATCGGCGTGGGACTGGTGCCCGTGGCGGCGGCGGTCTGCGGCCTGGCGAGCCGAAGGCAGAAATGCAAGCTCCAACAACAGCAAACGCAAGGAGATGAATCATGAGACGTACGCACGTGATCTTCGCGGCCTTCCTGCTGGCGGCCGGGACGTTCGCCCCCGCCGCGCGGGCCGCCGACGCCAAGCAGCTCACGGCCATGGACGTCGTCCGCAACGCCAACCGCGTGGCCTACTACCAGGGCGCCGACGGGCGGACGGACGTGAAGATGACCATCACCGACGAGCAGGGCCGTACACGGACACGGGAAATGACCATCCTCCGCCGCGACGAGCCGGACCCCGAGGCCCCCAAGACGGACGATCCGAAGAAGAAGGACGAGCACTGCGGCGAGCAGCGGTTCTACGTCTACTTCCACCGCCCGGCCGACGTGAACAAGATGAGCTTCCTGGTCTGGAAGCACCTCGACAAGGATGACGACCGCTGGCTGTACCTGCCGGCGCTGGACCTGGTCAAGCGGATCAGCTCCGCCGACAAGCGGACGAGCTTCGTGGGCTCGCACTTCTTCTACGAGGACGTCTCCGGGCGGAGCATCCACGACGACACGCACGAGCTCGTCAAGACCACCGACACTTACTACGTGCTCAAGAGCACGCCGAAGGACCCCAAGACCGTCGAGTTCGGCCACTTCGTCTCGTGGATCCATAAGGCGACGTTCCTGGTCGTCCAGCAGGAGTACTACGACCGCAAGGGCGAGAAGTACCGGCAGTACAAGGCCCTGGCGATGAAGACGATCCAGGATTTCCCTACGGTCACCCAGGCCCAGATGACCGATCTACGTACCAAGGGCAACACGGTGCTGGAGTACTCCAACATCAAGTACGACGCCGGCCTGCCTGAGGACATCTTCACCGAGCGGTACCTGCGGCGAGCGCCGCAGGCGTATCTCAAGTGAGACCGACCATGGGACGCGGGCCGATGCGACTTCTGGCATTACTTTCAATACTGGCAGGAGTTACGATACCTATGGAAGCCCAGCCATTCCAATGGCTGGGCTTCGGGGCTGTCCTGCCTGCCGCAAGCAATGACCAACCCGATCTCCCCGCGGGTCTGGGTCCGTCTCCCAACGAGCCCGCTTTGCCCTCCGGGCTGGGCGAGGCCGAGCCCAAGCTGCCGGTCGTCGCCGACGACGCCAACCAGCAGCCGCCCCTGCCCATCGGCCTCAACCAGCCCAAAGGCCCCGCGCCGGTGGCCGAGAAGGCCACCTGGCTTCAAATTCTTGGTGCAAAAGGCTTTGTCGACCTCCGCGGCGGCGTGCGGACGCAGACCGACCGCCACGAACGCGACGCCTCCCTCGGCGAGGCCCGCACCCAGATCGACCTCGAGAAGCCCTGGCAGAAGATCACGTTCAAGCTGGTGACGGACTTCGTCTTCGACGCCGTTCTCGACCACCACACCCTCGACCTCGAGCAGGGACAGGGCTGGCTGGACCTCCGCCAGGCCAACATGCTCTTCTCGCCGGCGCCGTTCATGGACGTCAAGATCGGCCGGCAGATCCTCACCTGGGGCACGGGCGATCTGCTCTTCATCAACGACCTGTTCCCCAAGGACTGGCAGGCGTTCCTCATCGGCCGCGACGTGGAGTACCTCAAGGCCCCCTCCGACGCGGTGAAGGTGGGCCTGTTCAGCGAGCTGGCAAACCTGAACGTCGTCTTCACGCCGCGCTTCGACGCCGACCGCTTCATCTGCGGGGAGCGGATCTCCTACTGGAGCCCCCTGCTCGGCCGGCAGGCCGGGCGCGACGCCGTCGTGCAGACCGACCAGCCCAACGAGTGGTTCCGCGACCACGAGTGGGCGGCGCGGCTGTCGAGGAACCTCGGCGGCTACGAGCTGGCCGCGTACGGCTACTGGGGCCACTGGAAAAGCCCCGCCGGCATGGACATCCGGACGCGCCGGGCGACGTTCCCGCGGCTGAGCGTCTATGGCGGCAGCGTGCGCGGGCAGGTGGGGCGCGGCATCGGCAACCTCGAGGCCGGCTACTACGATTCCCGCGAGGACCGGGGCGGTGACGACCCGTTCGTCGCCAACAGCCAGCTTCGCATCCTGGCCGGCTACGAGCAGGACCTGCCCCAGCTTGCCAAGGACCTGACCGTCGGCGCGCAGTACTACGTCGAGTGGATGATGGACTACGACCCGTACGTCCGGACGCTGCCGCGCGGCACGCCCCGGGCCGACGAGGACCGGCACGTCCTGACCTTCCGCGTCACCAAACTGCTGCTGAATCAGAACTTGTCGCTCTCCCTGTTCGCCTACTACAGCCCCACCGACTCCGACGCCTACCTCCGCCCGCACGTCAAGTACAAGCTGGACGACCACTGGAGCGTCGAGGTCGGCGGCAACGTGTTCTTCGGCCAGCGCGATTACACCTTCTTCGGGCAATTCGAGAAGAACACCAACGTCTACGCCGCCGTCCGCTACGGCTTCTGACCCCCTCGCCCGCAGTGCGCGGCCGCAACTTTCCGGCCTCCTTCTCGGTGTCGCCTCCCCGCGCGGTCCTAGAATGGCGGGAACGGATCGCATGGGCAGTCCGTTGGGACTGGCAGACAACCCTCAGACCGAAGGAGACCGAAGATGAGAAAACTGCTGATCTGTGCCATCGTCGTGGCCGCCGGCGCCGTGTGGGTCGCCGTTGCGGCCCGCACAGCCGACGCCGGGTGCGGCGGTGCCGCTTGCGCGCTCACGGCCGCCCCCGCCGAGAAGCCCGCCTGCGGGAAGGACTGCACCAAGCCCTGCTGTGCCGCCGGCCCGACCGGCGCAAAGGGCCAGAAGGCCTGCCCGGCCGATTGCGCCAAGCCCTGCTGCGCCGAGAAGCCCGCCGCAGCCAACGCACACTGGAAGGCCGCCCTTGGGGCCCTCGACCGCGCCGAGAAGGCCGTCAGGGCCGGGGACAAGGACGCGGCCCTGGCAGCCCTGGCCGAGGCCCGCAAGCTCCTGGCCGCACGCGGTGAAGACAAGGCCGCCGCCGTCAACGCCACCTGCCCGATGACCGGCCGGCCGGTACAGGCCAAGTACACCCGCACCTACGAGGGCAAGACGGTCGGCTTCTGCGGCCCCGGCTGCGCCGGCGCCTGGGACCGGGCCGACGACGCCAGGAGGGCCGCCGTCGCCGCCAAGGCCGTCGCCGCCGCCAAAGGCCCCGCCGGGCCGACCGGTGAGTTCGCCAACACGCGCTGCCCCATCATGGGCGGGAAGATCGACCCCCAGCGCCTCACGGACAACCTGACCCGGACGTATCACGGCAGCAAGGTCGCCTTCTGCTGCGGCGGCTGCCCCGCTGCCTGGGACAAGCTCACCGACGGCGAGAAGCGAGCCAAGCTGGCGAAGGCGAAATAGGGGCCTTCGGCCTCCTACGCCCACCCCGTGCGACCGAGACCCCGGCGCCTCCCTCAAGGCGCCGGGGTCTCGCACGCGTGTCCGGCCCCGCAAGACAGCGCAGGGCCGCGACGCGGCTACCTCCTCCGGACCTCGCGCCTCAGGGCCTCCACGTCGAGGCCCCGCAGGAACTCGGGCACGTTCACGAAGACCGCGTCGTAGCCGAACGGGCCGCGGGTCATCTCGTCGATCGCCTCCTGCTTCGACCATCCACATATGAGCATGCGATAGGCCGCGCACATCATGCCCGTGCGGTCGATCCCGCGCTGACAATGAACGTACACGGGAGTGCAATTCGGGTCGGAGACGATCCGCAGGAACGCAACGACCTGCTCCTCCCTCGGCTTGGCGGGGTTGACGTAGATGTCCACGGTCCGCACCTCCGCGCCGTCCGCCTCGTCGGCGTCGGTGTGCATCCGTCGGAGGTTCACGATCGTCCGGACGCCCATCTGCTTCAGCCGCCGAATGCCCTTGCCCGTGGGCTGCGCGCCGCGGTACAGGTCCTCCGCCACGCGAAAGCAGTTCTCCAGCGGCGGCGCGCTGACGGGCCGGGCCCACTCGTGCTCGCGAACCACGGGCCCCGCCACCGGACCGCTCCGCAGGTGCGCCCCGATCAGCGTCCCGTACTCCTGCCAGACCAGCAGCGCCAGCGGAAACACGAAGCACACGCCGACCGCGATCTTCCGAACCATTGCCGCGCCGTCCTCTCACGTCCGGGCAGGCAGCGCCCCGCCGACCCCCACGGGCCGCAGCACACACCGCGCCGCGCGCCGGGCGCGTCCGCCCTCGCCGCCCACGGCCGCCTGCCCCTTTTCCCACTCTCCCATACACATATACCCACCCTCGTATAGCCTATGCCTCCGGCCCCAACCCAAGGCTTCCCGCGATCCGGTCGAAGTCGTCCAGGCTGTAGTACTCGATGACGATCCGCCCCCTGTTCGGCCCCCGGCCGGGGAGCACGCTCACGCGCGTCCCGACCGCCTCCGTCAGCCGGCGTTCCACGTCGGCAACGTAGGCCGCCTTGGCTGGCCTCGCCCTCTGCCCGGGCGCCTCGGCGCCTGGGTCCGCTGTCAGCTCCGAAGCCAGACGCTCCGCCTGGCGGACCGAAAGCCCGTCCCGGAGGATGCGCTCCGCCAGCCGCCGCTGGGCCTCGTCGCGCCCCGCGAGGGCGGCGACAGCGCGGGCGTGCCCAAATGTGAGTTGCCCCTCGATCAGCATGCGCTGAACACCATCGCATAAGTCTAGCATTCTCAAATAGTTGGCTATGGTGGCCCTCGCCTCGCCCGTCCGCTCGGCCACCTCGGCCTGCGTCAGGTCGAAGCGGTCCATGTAGCCGCGGTACGCCTGGGCCCGCTCGACGGCGTTCAGGTCGGAGCGCTGAATGTTCTCGATCAGTGACCACTCGAGCATCTGCTCCTCGGTGGCCTCCCGGACCAGGCATGGCACGTCGGCAAGGCCCGCCTCCTTTGCCGCCCGGAGTCGTCGCTCGCCCGCAATGAGCACGTAGGGCCGGGCCGCGTGGGGATCTCGCTGGCGAACGACCAGCAGCGCCTGGAGGATGCCCTGGCGAGCGACGCTCGCCGTCAGCTCGGCGAGGCTGTCCGCGTCGAAACGCCTCCGCGGCTGGTGAGGGTTCGGTGCGATCTCGTTCACCGGGATCAGCAGGGCGGCGTCCCCCGGCGGGGGCTCGGGGGGCGCAACGGAAGCCAAAGGCGACGGGAGTCGCTCTGCCGGTGGGGGCGAGGGCGCCGGCTCCGCTTCCTTCAGCGCGGCGCCGATGAGGCTGGACAGTCCCCGGCCGAGGCGGCCGGTGCCGTGGATGGGCCTCGCCTGCTTGGCCATGCGGGCCTCCTTTCCCAGGTGGCCTGTGACGGGAGGATGTTGTGTTCCACGTGGAACATCGTCCGTGACGGCCGTGCAGAATACCCGGTCCGAGCTCCGCGATCAAGAACCCACCCGCAGAATCCGCTACTTCGCCACACAATGTTCCACGTGGAACGCGGCCTCATGCCACCGGGTCGCTCATCGCCAGCCAGCGGGCGAATACCAGCAGGGCCCATAGCCTGTGGCTATGATCTCCGCGGCCGGAGAAATGGTCGTTCAGCAGCCCCGCCACCGCCTCCGGCCGGAGAATGCCCCGGCCATGGAGCCCCGGATCCATCAGCGTCTCGCGAACCGTTTCAAAGAGTTCCTCTCGCAGCCACCGACCCAGCGGAACGCCGAACCCCCGCTTCCGCCCACGCCGGACCTCGTCCACAAGCACATCGGCAAATGCCTCACGGAGGATTCGCTTTCCCCCTCGACCATCCACCTTCTCCTCAGCCGGCAGCGACAGCCCCAACGACACCACGCGATGGTCCAGGAACGGCGCGCGCAACTCGAGACCCACCGCCATGGACGCAATGTCCGTCTTTACCAGCAGATCGTCCGGCAGATACGTCTCCAGATCGTGACGTTGGGCAAGCGCGACCTCGTCGCCTTCGTCCGCCCGCTCGTAGAGTCCCCAGAACCACTCTGCCGGCCCCCCGGTATCGACCTCTTCGGCGAACTCCGGCGTGAGAAGCCGCCCCAGCTCATCGGGCCCGAAGAGTCGGCGGTATCGGAAGTACCGTTCCGCGGGAGGGAACGGCAGGGCGTCGGCAAAGCGGATAAGCCTCCGGAGGCGGCTTCGCTCGGCCCTGGGAGCGATGGGGCGCACGATGGCCGCCGCAAGCCGGACTGCCGTGTAGGCCCCCGGCGACATGCTTTGCGAGAGCTGTGCCGCCCGATACCGGTCGTAGCCGCCGAATGCCTCGTCGCCGCCATCGCCAACCAAGGCCACCGTCACGCGCTCCCGTGCCGCACGGCAGATCAGCCACGTCGGCACGGCGCTGGAGTCGCCAAACGGCTCCCCGTACATCGCCACGACCTCGTCCAGCACCTCGGCGGGGGCGGGGCGGATGACAAGCTCCGTGTGCTCCGTGCCCCAGCGGCGGGCCGTCGCCCGGGCGGCGAGGCGCTCGTCGTAGGATGCATCCTCAAACCCCGCGGTGAAGGTCCGCACGCCTCCCGTCCGGCCGGCCGCCTCGGCCATGATCGCAACGACGATCGACGAGTCCAGGCCTCCGCTGAGCAGGGCCCCGAGCGGGACGTCGGCGTGGAGGTGGGACTCCACAGCCGCCGTGACGGCCGCGCGCACGCACTCCAGCCGCTCCGGCCGGCCTGCCGGGATCGCCTGGCGGGCGGGCTGCCAATACCGCTCCGGAGGGCCCGCGCCCACGTCGGCCAGCAGGCGGCAGGCCGGCGGCAGCTTTCGGACGCCCCGCCAGATGCTCCGCGGCCCGGGGACATATCCCATCGTCGCATACATACATATGGACGTATGGTCCAGCGACCGGCCGACGCCCGGATGCCGCAGCAGGGCGGGGGCCTCCGAGGCGAACACCAGGCGATCGGGCAGCACGGCGTACCACAGCGGCTTCTGGCCCAGCCGGTCCCGGGCCAGCAGCAGGCGGCCGGCGTCGGCGTCGTACAGCACGAACGCGAACATGCCCTCCAGGGCGCTCACCAGCTCCGCGCCGTCGCGCCGATGAAGGTGCAGCAGCACCTCCGTGTCGCCGGCGCTCGCGAAGCGGCTGCCCGCGGCCACCAGCTCCTCGCGAAGCTCGCGGAAGTTGTAGATCTCGCCGTTGAACGCCACCGTCCGCATCCCGTCGGACGACGTCATCGGCTGGTGGGAGCCGGCCAGGTCGACCACGGCCAGCCGGTGGAAAGCGATCGCACAGCGCCCGTCGGCAGAGAGGAACTCCCCGCTGTCGTCAGGGCCGCGGTGAGCGACGGCCTCGGCCATGCACCGCGCGACGGCCGGGTCTGCCCGGCCGGTGGCGCCCGCGAAGAGGAACTCTCCGGCGAATCCGCACATGGCGGGCCATTGTACCGCAGGCGGCGGTCGCGAGGCCAGCGGACAGATCGACGCGGGAAACGGAGATGGATCTATGCAAACACCGGTTGTTACAAGACTTCTATCTACATAGCCCGCCAGAGCTGCGGAAGAAGGCGGTACGCGGCGCCCTGGCCCGAGTTTCGGAAAAGAGGAGCCGATAGCACGCCTTCTCAGGACTTTCGGGCGCTCCTCGGCCGAAGTCGTGACTGCATTTGCGCGGGATTCATGACGGCGGGGGTAACGGGGCTCTCCTCGATCCAGCGCAGCCGCCGGGGAAGGTTCACGCCCAGACGTGGCGCACGGCGGCGGGTCATCAGGATCCATCCTTGCCCAATGGGTTCCCGCGGGTATTCCATCGGCCCGAGATAGCGAGGCGAATCGGGATTCGCACGCCCTCGGGCAAAGAAACGTCGGCAAACCGGGCGATTTTTCGTGGACGGCGCTTGGCATTTCGCCCGGCGGTGATAGAATCCCGCGCGGTAGAGGGCGCAAGGCCCATCCGGCACAGAGGCCGGCGGCCCCGTCGCAAGAGAGCCATGTCCATTCAGTCATGCCGACGCAGCGGCCCGGCCGCCCAAGACCACGCGGCCGGGACCCGGCGCGATCCCAACCTGCGGACCTACCGGAAGCAGGCCCGTCATGGCCCGGTCGCTGCGCGGCTTCCGAGGAGGGTCACCGCACGATGACAGCCGCGTCATCGGAACTGCTCCAGATGGAACTGCCGCCGGACCTGGCCGGGCGGGCCGCGGTCGAGGGGGTCCGCGTCGAGGAGGCCTGGCTGACGACGCGGACGGACCTGAACCTCCACGGGCAGTACGAGCCGGTGTATCTGCTGGTCGAGGCCGATCGCCTGGTGACGCTCGGCCAGCCGGCATCGCCGGACGAGCCGGCCTTGCGGATCTCGCTTCAGCGCGAGCACATCCAGGAGGTCCGCACGCGTCAGGGCATCGGGGGGGGCTTCCTGGAGGCCCGCTCCGAGGGCGTGTACGTGGAGATCCTGGCGTACTCCAACGCCCTGGCGGACGTCTTCCAGAAGGTCGCCGCCAAGCTGAAGCTCTGGATCGCCGCCGAGAAGCCGCAGGTCGGCCCGGAGGACGACTTCAACCCCCGCACGTGCCCGGTGTGCGGCATGGCGCTGGAGTTCAAGGGCGACGTTTGCCGGCGCTGCATCAACCGCGGGGCCGTCTTCGTCCGCGTGCTCAAGCTCATGCGCCCGTATGCCGGCAAGGCCGCGCTGATGATCGCCCTGGTGCTGGTGGCCATCGGCCTGAGCCTGGTCCCCCAGCAGCTCGTCCGCCTGCTGATCAACCACGTCTTGGCCCCCGGCCAGGCCCACAACCCGGTGCTGGCCGAGGACGTGGCCCGGATGTACCTGCTGGGGATGGTGGCCGCCCTGCTGGGCACGCACGTGCTGATCGCCTTCACCAGCGTGTTGAGCGGGCGGCTGGCCAGTTTCGTGGGCACGCAGATCACCTTCGACATGCGCTCGCGCGTCTTCGGGCACCTGACGCGCCTGAGCGTGGCCTACTACGACCGCTACAACGTCGGGCAGCTCATGAGCCGGGTCGTCGGCGACACCGAGCAGATGAAGGGCTTCGTCCACCAGCTCACCGGCGGCTTCCTGGCCCAGTTGATCACTGTCGCGGCGGTGGGGGCGATGCTGTTCAGCCTGGACTGGCGGCTGGCGCTGATCACGCTGCTGCCGGCGCCGCTGGTGGTGCTGTCGGCGGTGTTTTTCTGGCGGCGGATCTACCCCCGCTACTACCGTGTCTGGGACGCCAACAGCAAGCTCCACGGCGTGCTGAACACGATCCTCTCGGGCATCCGGGTGGTGAAGGCCTTCGGCCAGGAGGAGCGCGAGCAGGATCGCTTCGCCCGCTCCAGCGGCTACGTCCGCGACAGCTTCCGCGGCGTGGAGTACACCGTCACGATGTTCAACCCCGCCATCGGCGTGCTCTTCCAGCTCGGCGGGATCCTCGTGTGGTTCATGGGCGGGCAGTGGGTCCTCCGGGGCCGGCTCAACCTCGGCGACCTCATCGCCTTCCTCGGCTACCTGTGGATGTTCTACAACCCCCTCGGGCACCTCACCCAGCTCACCAACTGGCTGACGCAGTTCCTCACCGCCACCCAGCGGACCTTCGAGATTCTCGACACCCGCTCGCAGATCGTCGAGGCCGAGCGGCCCAAGCCCCTTGCCCAGCGCGGCGGGGGCATCCGCTTCGAGCACGTCACCTTCGGCTACAACCGCCACGAGCCGATCATCAAGGACGTCAGCTTCGAGATCGCCCCCGGCGAGCACGTCGGGGTCGTCGGAAAGAGCGGCTCGGGCAAGACCACCCTCATCAACCTCCTGGCCCGCTTCTACGAGGTGGACGACGGCCGCATCCTCCTCGACGGCGAGGACCTCCGCGACCTGAAGCTCGACGAGCTCCGCCGAACCGTCGGCGTGGTGCTCCAGGAACCGTTCCTCTTCCGCGGGACGATCTACGGCAACATCACCTACGGCCAGAACGAGACCGACCCCGAGAAGGTGCTCGCCGCCGCGAAGGCCGCCAACGCGCACGACTTCATCATCCGCCACCCCCTCGGCTACGACACGTACATCGGCGAGCGCGGCTCGGGGCTGTCGGGCGGGGAGAGGCAGCGGATCTCCATCGCCCGCGCGATCCTCTACGACCCGAAGGTCCTCATCCTCGACGAGGCCACCAGCAACGTCGACACCGAGAGCGAGCAGCTCATCCAGGCGGCCCTGCGGCGCGTCACGGCCGGGCGGACCACGCTGGCCATCGCCCACCGCCTCAGCACGCTGAAGGACTCCGACCGCATCGTGGTCGTCGACGACGGGCGGATCATCGAGCAGGGCAGCCACGAGGAGCTGCTGGCGGCCAAGGGGGTATACTATCGGCTGGTGAAGATCCAGACGGAGCTGTCGCGCGAGCCCGCCGTGGACTCCCTGGCGAGCATGACGCCCAAGCCGACGTAGGAGGTCCGTCCCGTGGAGAGCGACTCGAACCCGCAGCCAGCCGACGCGGCGTCCGCCGCCGAGGCCCCGGCCCACGACCCGACGGAGGTCCGCTACCTCACGCCGGAGATGTGCCGCATCCACCTCGGCAGCCACGGGGCCCTGCACGCGACCGTCTTGAACGACCGCATCTACGGAGGGGTCTACGCCGCCTACGCCTTCCCCGTCGCCCACAGCGACGAGTTCATCTCCCTGATCCACTCCGGCGGCGACGGCGACGAGAAGGAGATCGGCATCATCCGAGACCTGAAGGCCTTCCCCGAGGACCAGGCCGCACTCGTCCGCGCCGCCCTACAGCGACGGTACTTCATCCACCGCGTCCAGCGGATCCACCAGATCGGCTGGAAGTACGGCTTCGTCCGCCTGGACGTCGAGACCGACAAGGGCCACATCGACTTCCTCATGCGCTGGAAGACCGACCGGGCCGTGGACTACGGCCGGCGGGGCAAGGTCCTGATCGACGTCAGCGAGAACCGCTACCTCATTCCCGACCTGGCCGCCCTCACGCCCAAGGAGCAGCAGGACTTCCGGCGCATCATCTACTGGTGAGCGGGCCGGCGTCCCTGCGGTCCGGCTGTGCCAGCCCCCCCTCCGATCCGCGTTCATCCGCGGCCGCCACTCTTCCCAAGCGTCCACACTCGGAATACTCCCCGTTTGGGTTCGTTTCAACTGCGGCCCGGCCGGCAAGAGGAGTTG
>Ga0307380_10008109_pt1 | contig 13522 bp, 10 predicted proteins | sample UN3MG_FD_202239 | JGI IMG/M metagenome (GOLD analysis project Ga0307380, IMG submission 202239) | Soil microbial communities from Risofladan, Vaasa, Finland - UN-3 | ecosystem: Environmental > Terrestrial > Soil > Coastal area > Acid sulfate soil | place: Finland: Risofladan, Vaasa | collected... | reverse complement strand
CTTTCCAGTCTCCGGTTACGAGCCGTGCATCAACTGCGCTTTCATGTCGCCCGGGCATGTGCATATCGGCCTCGATTTCCACCAGTTCCTCGTGCTGGCCGAGCAAGGCCATGGAGTCATGAATGAATTGAGAGCACTGAATACAAGTGTTTGATTTCGATTCTGTCAATGCGGCAGCCCAGCCCTTCCTTTCGCCAAATGAATAATCTGCTTATAATCGTTCTGCTTTCGTTCTAATTACTTAATCCAGTAGGGTAACCTGTTATTGCTGTGATGAAGATCAGGATCGTTACCGAGAAGCAGTGTTGGATACTTCACCGCATGGCGATGGAGATTCAAAACCGCCTGCGCAACGTCAGAATCAACGAGGACTGGCCCGACGCCGACATCCATTACTACATCAACTACGGCTACTTCCGGCAGCGGATGCCCAACGGCCTGATCTTGGCCAACTTCACCCACTACGATCCTGATCACCTCGCCGAAGAGTTTAAGAGGGCGGCATCAGAGGCCGATCATTGCATCGCCATCTCCAACCAGACGGCCGACAGGCTGCGCGAACTCGGCGTCCCCGACGAGCGGATCTCCGTTGTTCTCATCGGTGCGGATGTGCAGTTCCGCCCGAAAATGACGTTGGGGATCGTCGGCAGAGTCTACCCGGGCGGCCGCAAGGGCGACAAACTGGTGCAGGCACTGTTAAATGACGCAGAATTGATGGAGGGACTGCAAATTGTCGCCACCTCCGACAACTGGGGCGTCCCCATCTGGAACTTCGATTCACCGGCCGATTTCTACCGCTCGATCGACTACCTGCTCGTGCCCGCGCTGATCGAGGGTGGGCCGGTTCCCTTCATGGAGGCCCTAGCCTGTGGAACGCTCGCCATCGCTCCTCCCGTCGGTGTCATCCCCGATTTTCCCCACATCGAGTACCCCACCGGCGACTTCGAGGCACTCCGCCAGCGCTTGACCGCATTGAAAATCGAACATCTGGCAAGAAAGGGAGAGCTGGCCGGGCACGTGGTGCCCTACGACTGGGCACACTGGGCCTCCGAGCACGAGAGAATATTCAAACAACTTCTGCGAAAACGGTCTCCGTGACAAACCCGAAACGCGACAGCCGGACTGAGTGATGAAAAAAGGCGGTAAACGAGGCAGACCCGAGGCGGAAGAAACCGAGTGCCTGCGGCAGCGCTTATCTGAACTGGAAGAGCAGCTCGAGAATGCGGAAGATCTATACGCCGAGCTGCTGGGACGCTTTGAAAGCGAGATAGGCCGGCGGAAATCTCAACTGATCGAAATCACTCAGCGCGAAAAAGAACTACACCGCCTCGACCTGCAGCTCAGACAGCAGCGCTTCATCCGGGAGCTGATGAATTACCGCGATTTCTACGACCGGCTCAATAGCGCGATGATCGGGGAATTGCCGGGTAGCCGCTACATCGATCTGCTCTGCGGCAAGCAGGCCGACGCCGTCGTCCAGGTGCCAAGAGAGACAAAATGGCGGATCGCCGGGCCGTGTTCCGTCCAAACCGAGCATGGTTTAGGCAATTCTGTTGTTTTCCAATTCCAACGTGAAACCGAATGCAAGTATCTATGGCTAAGGATCCGCGCCTCGATTCCGACGCTCCTGGAAGCTTTTTTCTCGACGGAAGAAGGCTTTCAGCAGGAGACATCGGAATACCTGCCGATCGATTACGTTAGCGTCGCCGACTATTTCATCCCGTTGCCGGCATCCTCATGCGATGGTGTAAAACTTCTATCGGGCAATCCGGATTGCGAAATCGAGTTGCACAAAGCTGCCTTGATTTCTCTCCCCGGGGAGCCGATCACCACCATGAGCCGGAGGATCATTCGCCTGGCCAATTGGCTGTCGCCCGAGAACGATGAGAAAATCTCGGACAACCTCCGCAGCCGATCTTTCATGAATCAATACGTCCCAATAACGCTCTTCAGCTATGACGGAGCGAGCCTGATACTGCATGGCGGCCAAATCCCGATGTGCGAGAAGTTGCTGCTTTTAAGGATCAAAGCGGAAGACGGCCGGAGCTTCTTCATCCACTGGGACCAGGAAAATGAGCCGTCTGAAGAATTCTCTGGAGATTTGCGGACGGAAGTGGATCTCAATGGTTCCGATCGCTACTTCGACTATTGCGTTCCCATGCCGTTCTCCCGGCTGAACGGCATCAGGCTGGCTTTCCCGGACTCGAGGGGGCGGATCAAACTCGAGCTGGCGGAGCTCTGGCAATTCCCCGGGCACGGTCTTTCTGATGAACCAATGACCACCCTGCCCATAGTCGTCTCCGGTGACGCACTCCTGTCCTGGATCTCGCCGTGGGAATCGGAACAAGGCTTATCTTTCTTGGAGGACGACTGGATTCTCGCCCAGCCTTACACATTCCACCCGGAAAAATCGGGCATCAGGAGGCTCATCTCGCCCCCCCTCGACATCAAGGGAGAAGCCTTCATGGTCGGCGTAACCCTTTCCCATCAGTATGATACCAGGATCAGATTGTCGGCCGACTACGGGAACGGCTTCGCCCCGACAGCCGAACCGGAGGCCGTTATACCTCCGGGGATGAATAGAGAGGCTGCGCTGTTGCTGGACGGCGGGAATCTTCGGCAATTGCGTTGGGAATTCGATATGGGTGTGTCCGATGCCCCCCTGAAGATTCAGCGCATTCTCGTCGCCAGGTCCCTCGCCAGGGGCCAGCGCTTTAATTTCATACCCCGTTGTATGCACTGGAAACTGTTTCAACCGCTGCTAAAGCAATTGCTCGAGGAATTCGATGACGCTGAATTCGTTGCAACCGAAACCAATTCAGATAACTTTGAGCTCTTTCCCGACAACGTAGCGGTGATCCCCTACTCGGCAACTCGCTATATCGGCTCTGAACTGACGGATTACCTCAAGTCCAAGATCGAGATATCCGGCTGTGTCCGGATGATCATTCCTGTCATGAATCCGGAGGGCAAAGGCTACGAGGAATTCTTCAGCTTCGCGCGTGAAGCAAAAATTCCCGAAGTCTTGATTGTGGAATCCGACGGCAGGATCAGCCCGGCTCCGCTTTAGACCTCGGGCCGAGGGCCAGCTATCTGCTTCATGCTTTTTTCAACAGATCTTCGCGAACCCCTTGCGCCTGTAACAATTGATGAAGCGGCGAGGGGCAGGTCACGCGGCAATTCAGTCTGATGCACTCCTCGGCAAGCAACCGAACCTCGGCGGGCGTATCTTCAGGCTTCAGTGAATCGTACGGCGGTTCGAGAAAGTAGTCGAAACCGAGGAGCAGGAATTCGCGGACTCCCGAGTCGCATAAAGCGCGGAATGCCACAAAGCCGTTTGTCGGCAACTCGCCGTCCAGCCGGGAAATCATCTCCTCCATTCCGGCGCGCGGGAAAAACGAGAATCGCTTTTCTGCAAGCTTGGCAGCGAAGCCTATTAGCGGGTACTCCCTGACTGCCGGCGACATGTCGCCGGCAAAGAGAATTGCTTCGGTCTTGCCGTAGATTTCTCTCAAATCGCTATCAACCATGGCGTAGCCGTTCGTCACCCACAAGTCGCAGCCCGTGCCCGTGCTGTGTTCGAGTTCTGTGCCGGAGAACTTGTTGATACGACAGATGATATCGTAATCCGCCAGGCGGTTCTTCCAAAGTGTCTTGCGAGCGCTCGGCCCGCCGGCGATGATCGCAGCGCTCTCTGCTTTGATCGCAGCCGTGAACTCGCTGTACGGCTGACAAGTTGTTCCGGTTCCAGCAAGCAGATCCTCGAAATCTTCGCTGTGCTTGAAGTGTCCGGCCAGAATCCAATAGCTTTCTTGGTAACCGCCCGTGGGGATAGGATGGACAAGTTTTCGCAGCTTGGTCCCCTCCTCTTCCAAACGAATCCGGAGATTCCGGTTGCTCGACTGCCAGCGATTCAGGCTGCCGACGATTTCGTTGACCGGCAATTCGGGTGCAGACTCCGGTACCGGACCGGACATGGCCTCCGCATAGATTTTTTCCAACTGCGGGAGGTTTTTCTCGATGTCATGCCGGCCGACTACCAATTCCCTGTTGGCCTCCCCCATGCGGCTGTCGTAACCGGCCAGCAATTCCATAATTCCTTCGAAATTCGGTTTCCTGCCGAAACGCCTGCCGGAAAGGTTGCACTTGCGCGATTCCTGGTAGACCTCCGGCGTCATCAGACCGTCGCAACCGTGCCGGTCATAAATCAGGGCTGCACGGCCACAGGCCATCGCCTCGAGCACTCCCCTGCCGATGCTGACAACCAGGTCGGCCTCATTGATCAGCTCTTCGGTGTTCCACGCCGCGTTGTACATGCCCCCGACAAACCGGCATGTGCAGCCAAGCAAATCGCATGCTCTCTTTATCATGTTGCGCTGGTTGATCGGATAGTTGTTGCTAATGACAAGGACGTGTTTCAGCCGGTCGTTGGGCGGGCTGAGAGGGCGGAATCGTTGGCAATCGATCGGATTTCTGAAGATCTTCACGTCCTTCAGACCCCGCTGCTTCGACCAGATTTGCTCGATCTCCTCGCTGACCGTGACCCAGCCACCGATCCCCAAGTCTAGCGTCGGGGGCTGCTCCAGCGGATGGAACACGCCGTGCCCCATGAAGATCATCGGCGTTTCAGGAAAATGGTGCCTCGCCAACATGGCCATCACGTTATGCTGGGCGTGGATTATATCGAAAGCGCAGCCTTTCAGTTCTTCGAAATCGTCGCAGACTTCGAAGCCCTCGTCCTCGAGGATTCCCGACATGGGGCCCTTCTGTGCCGTCGCCAACACGACCTCGTGCCCGGCCCGCCTCAGCGCGTGCGCGACCGTCCAGGTGAATGTTTCGGTGCCCGCGTAATCGGAGAGATGGTGATTGGTGAATAGAATTTTCATTGCGATGCCTTATTCTCCCGCATCCTCGATCCATTCCTCGGAGGTTTCGTACCCGCTCGAGATCAATTGCCGCCCAGCGATGTCATTGAATTTCTTGCGATCCTCGGCACTGAAGCGCTTCCATTCTCCGCTGATGCCTTTGCGAAAAACTCCCTTGAACCACGCCTTCGCGCCGCCGCGGTTCTCCTCATGGATTGCTGCCGCTTCTCCCCTCTCGACCGGTAATCCGGCAAACTCAAAAAGTCTGATTATGCTGTCAATCGGCTCCCGCAAGAGGTCTTTGTACCTCACAGTTATCCATCTCTCGGGCGGTAGCTTCTCCTCCATTTTCTTTGCCAACTCTACTGAATCGGACCACAGCTTTGCCGCCTCCTCAAGGGTTCCCGGCGCCCAGTCCCTGCCCCACCCTTTATGCGCCTCCAGCATCGAAACGCAGACGTCGCGACCGTCGCGCAAAACGTTAATGAACCTGGACTCCGGGAAGAAGTGAGCGATCTCGTGAGCGCGCCAGAGATGAGTGGGGGTCTTCTCGACAATCACTTTCGCCCCGGATTTCTCAGCTAACCTTACAAGCGCATGAGCACCCACACTGAAGGCCATTTCCTTGGCCTCGCGCTGCGAATAGATGGCGCCGAGCGATTTGTGTATCGCGTCGAAATCCTTACCGATGAACAGCTTGCTCTCCCTGGAGCCGTGCTCTGATGTGTCTTTCAGCCCAAGAGTTTCGGGCGTTGCGATCGCCACATCGTCGTGGCTCTCCAGGATCCCAAGCACCCAGGTGGTGCCTGAGCGGGGGCAGCCGACGACGAACACCAGCCGCGCTTCGGGCTGCGGCACCGAGCCGAATACGCGTACTGTATTGAAGACATCGCGCTCATTCATAGCGTCTTCCCAAGAAACTGTGAATATCGAAACTAAATCATAATACTAAGCTAATAACCGAAGTTCCACGTTGTTGTTGGAAGACCGAGTGCGCCGTGTTGAGAAGACAGCTTGTAAAGCTCACTATGAGTCACTAACATTGGCGGCTGAACAATTTGAACAGAAAGAAACATGATTGAAGAAAAGCCGGAATTCACTCCAGAGTTTATCAAAGATAAAATTGCATCGGTCCCCTTCTGGCTCCATCGGATCGAGATTGCGCCCGGTATATTCACTCCCGGCCTCAGCGACACCATCCTTAAGATGACAAAGATCGGGCTGCCGGACGACCTGACCGGCAAGAGGGTGCTCGATGTCGGGCCCGCCGAGGGCGCCTACAGTTTCGAATGCGAGCGCCGAGGGGCGGAGGTTGTCGCCGTCGGGCCGATAGAGGCAAACCGCGGTTTCGAGGTGGCTCGCGAGCTTCTAGGCTCGAAAGTGCCCTACATGCGCAGATCGGTCTATGAACTGAAAGTCTCGGATCTGGGCAAATTCGACATCGTGCTGTTCATGGGCGTTCTCTATCACCTGCGCCACCCGCTGCTCGCGCTCGACTGTCTGCACGAAATGTTCGAGGAGCAGCTGATCCTCGAGACGCACGTCTGCGACCGCGGATACGTCGACTCCGAGGGCAAGCCGCGCGCCCTCGACGAATTCTCGCCCGAGCTGGAAAAGACGAGCATGGCACAGTTTTTCCCGGCCTCAGAGCTCAACAACGACAGTTCCAACTGGTGGGGATTCAACGAATACGGCCTGCGCCGCGCGCTGGAAACCAGCGGCTACCGTGTGACCTATTTCGAGCGCTTCATCCGCGACCGGGTGATCCTCCACTGCGAGAAGACCAACCAGCCCAAGGGCACTGAATTCGAGGTATCCGAAATGCTGAAGGGCAGGCTGAACAGAAGTCAGATCCCTTCCGATTAAGGCTCTTCAGAGCTTTTCATCTCCCGGCATCTTCATCTCGAAGCCGATGCCGTATTCGCGGCAGCGCTCTGCCAGCAACTTCCGCACTTCCTGCAGTTCCTCCACCTCGGGATCACCGGGCAAGATCGTCTCCGCCGGGTCGACGGAGGACATCGGCAGGTAAATCATCGCCTTGACTCCAACCCTGTTCGCGCCCAGCTCACGGCAGAGCTCGATGTAACCGTGGATCTCTTTGTAGTTCATCCTGAGATAGACAAAGCTCAGCCTGAGAAAGGTCTTCTTGCCTTCAGCCTCGCGGATCTTGCGGATCGACTTGAGGTTCTCGCAGACGCGGACAAAGTCGTCGCGCAGATGTACTTTTTCGTAGGTTTTACGCGTACCGGCATTGAGCGAGACATATAGGATCAGATCATCCCAATCCTTGAATATATCGAAATACTTGTGCAGCAGAGCGCCGTTGGTCAGGACGATGAACCTGAAATAGGGCAGCTTCTCGCGGACCGCATCCATCCGTGAGATCAATCCCTTAACCGCCAGCAGCGGTTCGCCGCCCACAAGCTCCATTTCCTGGAGCGTGCCGAGATAGAGCCTTTCGATCATCTCGTAGGTGGCCTCGTCCTGCTCCCAAGGATTCTGATGGATCTCGTGACAGAAAATGCACTCGTGGTTGCAGGCCGATCCCACGCCCAGCCTCATCGACAGCGGGCCATCGAGATGGAGATGGCCGCGCACGAACGCCCTCATCGCCCGCTGATAAACGCTCGGGTCAGTGTAGACATCCCGATAGGTCTGCTTGAACACCTCTTCGAGATCCTTGCCCTGGTGGACCTGCATGTGGCTGCACGTCGGAGAGCAGTAAGTGTCGCGGCCGCCGAGCAACTCTTCCCTGACAGCCATCATACCCGGCGAGTTGAAGGGGTCGTTGGGCAGATGCGAGTTGTAGGGAAAGAGGGTGCCCCGCCGCAGGTAACAGCATGGGTTGGCGTTATACGAGCCCATCCTGAGATAACCCCACGGCAGAGGGCAGTTGATGCGGTTTTCGTTGGCAATGGCCGGATTGACCGAGAACTGGTGAAGCCGCGATCGGTAGACGATTTCCTTGGCGAGATCGGCGACGGAAACCCTCAGGAGATAATCCCCGTCGTCCAGTGGATGCTGGATGATGAAGTTCCGAGCGTCTCCGATGTCATAGGAGCGCAGCAATTCCTCTGGCCGGGTGAAGATTTCAAGCGTCACCTGGCGGCGTTCGGGCAGCTCTACCAGGCTGTACCACTCCACCCTCGGATTCGTGCCGACTACTGCGCGGATGTTCGGCTTGAGAATGTGTATCTGCTCCAGCTCGAGGCTGTTGAATTTAAAAAGCTCTGCTTCCTTCATGGCGCATCTTCGTTTCTTTCAAATGAAGTAGGTAATCGGCGAGAGGCAGGTGTCTTCCTGATCTCGACCGGTTTCTTTCAGATTCTGCTCTTCAGATACTCGAAGTAAGCGCGCTTCTCGGGAGCCACCTCACGATCCCGCGGCTTCTCTCCCCAGAAAAAAACCGCCATGTAGACGGATTGCGAGTATCCATGTTTCTTTTCGGCACGCTCGACGTAATCCTTGATCGTCTCGCGGACTGAATCGGCCTCTTCAGCGGGAATCTTCAGGTCCCGCGAGAAAATGTCGTGGAGGACCTGCGCTTCATGAGCAAAGCCCTCGAAGATACCCGCGTTCACTTCATCAAAATCCTCGAACCAGCGCCTGATGCCCGGCAGTGTGCATCGCCAGAAGTCGTTGGGGTGGGCATGGTAGGCCTGCAGGAAAGGCACCTCGACCCAGATCTGGCCGCCGGGCCTGAGGACGCGGTGCATCTCGAATATCGCCAGCTCAACCTCACGTACGTGCTCGAGGATCGCGTTGCAGACGACGCAGTCGAAGCTCCCGTCGTCGAAGGGCAGGTTCTGCAGGTCGTAGTTATAATCGATCAGCTCTGACTTGTCGTAAAGGTCGATCGCTATCCACTCCGGGCCGATCTTGGCCCCTCTCGCGCCAACCTGCATCTTGTTCTTGTAGTTCTCGACTTTATCCGCGAATAACTGCCTGTATTTCACACGGGACTCGTACATCAGCTCGAACTCCTGCTCCGTGGCTGTTAACCGCGTCCGGCAGCGATTATTTCGCCCCGGAATTCCGCCCTGATTCGTTCCAAGTCATCCGGCGGCGTCAGGCGCTCGCCGGTGATCCGGCGCGTCAGACCCTCGTTGTGAACCGCGGTCGCGGACGCCTCGTATAGGATCGCCTTGCCGGTAATCCGCGTAAACCTCAGACAGAAAGCGACATCCTCGCCGCACACCCGGTACGACTCGTCGAATCTTACCCGCTGGAAGTCTTCCCGCCTGACCACCATGAAGGCTCCGGTAACCGCCGGCACCGCCAGACTCTCAGAGAAAATGGGATCGCCGTGTTTCAGGAGATGCTTGTAACGGTGGTATGGGCTGCCGTCCTCCCTGAAGAAGATTCCGGCATGCTGTAGCGAGCCGTCGGGGTAACGCAGGTTCGCCCCCACAACACCTATATCGTCATGCAAAAGGGCTTCAAGGGCTGCATGCAGGCAGTTCTGATCGAGGATGATGTCGTCATTGATAAACAGCAGAATATCCCCCCGTGTCAGGGCGGCCAGCCGATTGTTGTTGGAGGCGAAGTTATAGGGCTCGATCCGATGGATCTCGATGGCCAGATCGGGAAATTCCCTCAGAAGAGCATCCGGCCCTCCGGTACCGTTCCATGCGACAATGATTTCGGCTTGGAAAGGAATATTCGAGTTCTCTATCGATCTAAGGAGGTCCGATAAGTTGGCCTCGCTTCGAGAGATCACCAGGATTGATAGTACCCCGTCGCCGGTTTCTCCCCTTTTCTTAATTCTGCCGGACTTCATTATTATTTGTCCCGCTACGGCTGAAGTTCACACTTCCCGGCGATAACCGGGTGTGACCCACAGCTTCGCAAGTGGTGCGCCGGGTTTTCTGCAAGCCATTCGCTGCCTCATTTGCTCCGATGTCGAGCTGTCGACGACGCAGTCAATGAAATTCAGTCCGTCGGTCTCGCAGTTATCAAATACCGCTTTCTCTAGATGACAACGGTAAAAGAAAGCGCCGGTCAAATCGCAGTCGGTGAAAACCGCTCCACCGAGTAAGGAACCTTTGAAATAACTGTTCTGCAGTGTGCACCCATCGAATCGTGACCGTATCAATTGCGATTCGAAGAAAGCGGCGCCGTCCAACTTGTTTCGCTCGAATACCGATTCGTTCAAAACGCTGTCGAAGAATTGCGCCATCGATCCTTTTATACCTATCCAACTCATCGACCGGGCAGCGAGTTTTCTGAAGATCGAGAACGCGCACTCGCAGTCCTTGAGAATCGTCCCGCCGAAATCAGCATGCTCGCTGTAGATGTTTTCCAGGTTCAAGCCTACGAAATTCTCCCCAGCCAATGAGATGCGGCTGAGAAGACCGTCCCCGGCAGCCAGACGCATGCCGGAATTCTCGCGAAGCAGCCGGATAAACAGCGCACTGAAAGCACCCGTGAGGTCCTGTATATCCTTCTTGCTACCCGCCTTGCTCTGCCCAAACCGACCTGCCACGATGAGGTCTCTCAGCACCTCGAGGACTCGCAGGATTTCCTCGGATTGTTTCTCGAGCTTCGATATCTTTCTTTCAGCCCTTTTCAGAAACGCTATGCTCCCCTCCTCGAGATGGGCACAGATTGTCGAAACGGCATCGCTTTCATAAGACGGAATCCGGCTTGGCTTCAGGTATTTCTTCGAAGATAGCAACTCATTAAAAATCTTGACGTATGGCTCTGTCATGCGGTCTATCGTGAAATTTACCTGCAACCTCGAATAAGCATTCCGGGCTATCCGCCCGGCTTCCCGGGGCTGTGCTATCAGACGTTTCAGCGCATCGGCAAAGGCGTCTCGATCGCCGGTCGGCACAAGCAATGCGCTCTCTTCGTGGACTAACTGTTCCCTGATGCCCCACGCGTCGAACGCCACGATCGGCTTGGAAAACGCCATCGCCTCCAGCGTCACGCGAGGAAAAGATTCGTTGTATGAAGGGACTGCGACGATGTCGGAAACCGCGATGAATGGGAAGACGTTATCCGTCCGCTTCGCCAGTGTGAATCGAGAAGACAGATCGCCGTCCGAGATCAGTTCCTTCAGATGGTGAATGTAATCCGTATCATTATCAGGAACGCCCACGAACAGGAAATGGACGTTCTTCACTTCCCTTATGATCTCGCTTGCAACCCCAAGTAGTACGTGATGGCCCTTTCGCGCCGCGGGCGTGCCGATTATCGATATGACGTGTCCATCCACGGGCAATCCGAGCTCGGCCCGCAGGTTGCGACCGCTCAGGCTCTCCCTGATTCCCTCGACAAGATTCAGATCGATGCCATTGAATACGGTTTCGAAATGGCCCCTGTTCAGAGGCTCGTACACCTTCCGCGTCTCTTCCGAGCAGAACACTACGCGCGTCGCCAGCGAAACGGCCGTCCGCCTGGTTGCAGACAGTTCCGAGATGTCGTTGATGCTTTCGCGGATGCTCCAGACCGAGGGGATGTTCAACAGGGCCGCAGCGTGGATGGCCCAGTGCGTCTGTAGTGTGTTGGCGAAGACGACATCGACCTTGTGCGACTTTATGAGTTCCGTCAGATCGGAAAAATGGTTCTTATATGTTTCCGGATAATAAGGATTCCAGACCTCCGTGGGAATGAAAGGCATTTGAGGCGATGCCACCGCCGCGCCGATTTTCTTGTACTCTCCGAGAAGCGGACCCTCACGGCCGGAGAGGAGCACGATTTCGTAACCGTCCCTTGAGAGTGCCCTGGCGATCTGCAACATCGACTGGGGCGCGCCGTCATACTGCAATGTGTGCGTCACCGCCAGAATGCAGCCCTTTTTTTTCGCCTCTCCCTGCTTCATGGCCGGTTCATCCATCCGAAACGCTGAAACGTATGATCCAGCTCATTATTGCGCATCCTCAAGTTGAAAAGAAGGGGCGGTTAGAGCGCCTTCTTGAACACCCGTCTCCTCGCAGATTATAACCTGCAACCCGATTTTACCGTGTTATCAGCATTTTCATGATTGTGACGCAAAACACCGACCATTGCCCTGAGTGAATTATCCTAAAGTCGAGTGGTTGTATGTGGTTTGCGTACTTTAGCCTTTGGAAGTGCTCGTGAATCCGTTGTACAGGTGCTGTTATGATCTTCAGGCGTTTTTGGGGGAAAGACACCGGTGAAGAGGCCGATACGGGGCATCCTGCATCCGGTGATTGCGCCGTCGACGACTCCAATGGTGAATTCCGGATCGATCTGCTTTCCGGCCTGAACGACCATTCGCTCAATTACCTCGCGCAGGACTTTAAAATGAACAGTGTACCGCTGCGCGAGCGGAGCGATGAAAATCCCATCGAAGACTACTTCCTGAAAAATCTGGATTTGAGCTACCCGTCCGACCCCGAAATCCCGCAAAAAACGGAGACTATCGACGAGCCTTCAACCGGTGACGTCTCGAAGATAGAGAGGCTGCAGGAATTACTCCACACTAAGCAGGAAGAGATCGAGAAGCTGAAAAATCAGCAGATCGATGTGGAAGAGAAAGAGACGTTGTACTATGCGTCCTTCCATTCCTTGCCCCTTCCCCTGCTGGTGATTAATCCCGAAACCATGCAGATCAGTGATGTAAACTCGGCTGCATCGAGCATACTGGGAGTATGGAGAAACCAGATCATCGGCAAGAATCTGAAGTCATTAATCCCCTCAGTGATGCGAACGGATCTCGAGACATTCCTGGTAAGCCTGCTATCGGACAATAAGTCCGTCATAGACCTTGAGCTTAACGTGCCGGGCAAAGGAAAAGCCGCTCTATCGGTGACCGGTTCTCCGATTATGTTCCGTTCGCAGATCATCGGCTACCTGCTGCAGCTCGATAAGAAACCGTGAGACGAAAGCCTGCCTTTACAATATAAAAACCTGATCGCCCTCTCTCCGAAGACCCTTGCGTAGGCAGTCAAGAAGGCCAAAGTAGGTTTGATTCCTGTTGAGATGATTTCTTCAGCACTGATCTTCACGCTCCAGTGCTCTGACCTTCAGTTTAATTATCCATCCCGCAGTTGACTTGTTTTGTATCCGTTGCTTATATTGTCCTTAAGCAAGCCCGCCCATTGTCCATAAATGCTTGTGGTTTCCGCTGAACCTCTTCCTGCAGCGGGCTAGAACAGAACTGTCAGGTAGGGAGGTTGTTATGAAACCAGCTATGTCTATTCTCTTAACAAGCTTACTGCTGGCATTGTTGCTGAGCAGCGCCTGCCAACAGGAAGTAGATGTCTCAGCGGAGACTTTCGCCGTCAAGGCTGTCATGGAACAGTACTTTGCCGCCGCGAAGGAAAAATCCATGGACAAGCTGACTGAGGTGGCGGGAGATCCCGAGTTGACGTTTGTCACACCGTATTCGGGAGAGAACTTCGATGGATGGGAGGCCTTCAAGGCGCATGTCGAAGAGTACTTCGGCGATGAGACATTCAAATTCAACAACTACGTGATCAAGGATCACAAGGTCCGGATCTCCCCCCTTGGTGACGCCGCCTGGTGCTCTACGCTGATCGCGGAGGAATTCGAATTCCAGGGATCCTCTTTCTATTGGGATTTGGAGTGCACCAGTGTGCTGGAAAAACGCGAGGGCATTTGGAAAATCGCCCTGATGCACTTCTCCTTCCCGCGCGCAGGCGAAGAGGCGCTGGCAAAGTACCGCG
>Ga0307380_10008108_pt1 | contig 13523 bp, 9 predicted proteins | sample UN3MG_FD_202239 | JGI IMG/M metagenome (GOLD analysis project Ga0307380, IMG submission 202239) | Soil microbial communities from Risofladan, Vaasa, Finland - UN-3 | ecosystem: Environmental > Terrestrial > Soil > Coastal area > Acid sulfate soil | place: Finland: Risofladan, Vaasa | collected... | reverse complement strand
GCCGAAGAGCGCCGAGAACTTCGGCCGGGTGTGACCGGCATCCGTCATCATATCGAGCACATAGATCACGGCACCCGGAGCCATGGCCTGATGAGCCCTGGAGAAAAGCGTGCGTATGGCCTCCGGACTTTCCTGGTGAAGGACACCGAAGAAAATGATGGCGTCCTGACCGCCGGGAAAGGAGATTTCGTGATAGTCGCCGCTCAGCGTTTTTACCCGGTCCTGCGCTCCCGCCTGCAGGATCAGATCGGCGGCCACCCGGACGACCTCGGGGAGGTCGAGCACGGTGCATTCGATTCCGGGGAAAGCCTGGGCGATGAGCGTTGAATACGTACCCGGACCGCCGCCGATGTCCAGGAGTTTCTTCCGTCCGGCCAAGTCGAGAAGCGGTACGACGGTCCGGCCGATCCCCAGCGCCCGGCTGTGCATGGCCAGGATAAAAGTGCGGGTGCGTTCCGGGTCCTCGCCCAGGTGGAGCTCCGGACGTTCGACCGGCTTTCCGGTCCGGACCATTTCCTTAAGTTTTCCCCAGGCGCCGTAGACGTCGCGGTTGTAACGGATGGCGCCGCTCAGGTCGCCCGGCGAGCCGGGGACGAGGAACGCGGCCGCCTCGGGGCTGTTGCGGTAGCGGTCCCCGGTTTTGAGCAGAAGTCCGACGGCCGCACAGGCGTCGAGGAGAAGGCGTCCCCCCCGGCGATCTAAGCCGCAGGCTGCGGCGGCGGCCTCCGCGTTGGCTTCGCCGAGCTCCGCCAGCTTTCCGAAGACACCCAGGTCGGAGGCGGCGAACAAGACGCTCGACTCGTAGAAAGCGCTGGCCATCTCGATGATGCGCGCCGGGTTCATCGGGACTTCCTTTTCCAGTAGAAGTAAGCCGGTAGGCCAAGGAAGATGATCAGCAGGCCGAACAAGGATTCCTTGGGCTGCTGGACGAGGCTGTTGAACGAGATGAAAAGGGCGGACAGGATGAAGATGATCGGGGTCACCGGGTAGCCCCAGGTTTTGTATGGTCGGGGGAGATCCGGACGCTTTTTCCGGAGGACGAAGACCGCCGCCACGGTGAGTCCGAAGAAGAGCCACTGGCCGAAGATAACGTAGGTGAAGAGGGCCTGAAAGGTTTCGAGAAGAAGCGTCAGGACCAGGCTCCAGAGACCGAGGGCGATGATGGAGAAATGAGGTGTCAGGAACCGGGGATGGGCGTCGGCGATCCTCCGAAAGAAAAGGCCGTCCCGGGCCATGGCGAAATAAACCCGCGGCGAGCAGAGGAAGTTCTGGTTGGCGGCCCCAGTGATGGAGAAGAGGATGATGACGGCGATGATCGCCCCTCCGACCGGGCCGACGATCGTTCTCATGATGTCGCTGGCGATGCGCGGTGAGTTGGCGATCTCGCCCGCCGGCATGGCGTAGAGATAGGCGAGGTTGGTGATGATGTATATGCCGATCACGATCAGCGTGCCGATGAGGAGGCCCAAGGGAAGATTCCGGCCGGGGCGCTTGACCTCGCCGGCGCTGTAGGCCGCGGAATCCCACCCTTTGTAGGCCCAGAGCGAGGCGACCAGGGCGATGCCGAAGCTGCCGAAAAACCCGCGCGAGAGCGGCGACGGCGCCGGCTCGAGGAAGTGGGAGGGACTCCCCTTGGCGAAAAGGAAGACAGTGCCGCAGATGGCCACCAGGGCGCCGAACTTGATGATGGTGAGGACGTTCTGCAGGTTGGCTCCCCAGCGGGCGCCGACATAATTGACGGCGACGAGGAAGAGGAGGAAGAGGACGGCGACGAGCTTCTGGCCGAGAGGTGAGATGTTGACAAAGTAGGGAAGATAGTTGGATGAAAAAGCGACGGCCAGGGTGGCGATGGCCCCTGAATCGATGACCAGGAAGAGCGTCCAACCGAAAAGGAAGGCCGGCAGCGGCCCGTAGGATTCGCGGAGGAAGTTGTAGCTCCCCCCGGCCTCGGGCATTGCCGCGCTCATCTCGGCGAAGGAGAGGGCCCCGAAGTAGCTGAGCAGGCCCCCGGCGATCCAGACGGCGAAGATGAGAAGCGGTGCCCCGACCGCCCGGGCGATGTCCGCAGGGACGAGGAAAATTCCCGAGCCGATGACGCCGCCGACGACGATCGCCACCATGTCCCAGAGCCCGAGGACGCGCGGCAGTTCGAGCCTGGACTTGTCGCGACAAGAAGCCGGATCAGGCGCATTTTCCATGGTGGTCGTTCTTTCCTGCGAGCCATTATGGGCCGGAAGGCGGGTGGAAATCAACCGGAATGATGGGAATCAGAGGTTGTATCTTGATGATGAAATCCATAAGATAGGGCGATGGCGCCGGACAGGGTTCCCTTCGGTTTCCGCGAGGTCTCGCCCGAGGAAAAGCGGCGGCTCGTCCGGGCCCAGTTCGACCCCATCGCCACGACCTATGACCTGGCGGACGCCGTCCTCAGCGCCGGGCTGGACGCGCGCTGGCGGAAAAAGGGGATCGGGTGCCTGAACCTAAGGGCGGGAGAGCGTATCCTCGACCTCTGCGGCGGCACGGGCGATTTCGCCCTGCTGGCGGCGGCGCGGGCGGGCGATCACGGCTGGGTGATCATCTATGACTTCAACCGGAGGATGATGGAGGCGGGCCGCCGCAAGATAAAGAGATCGCCTCGCAGCCGGCTCATCCGCTGCATCCAGGGAGACGCAGAGGCCATCTCGTTCTCGGACAAGAGCTTTGACGCCGTGACCTTGGGTTTCGGCCTTCGCAATTTTGTCCACACCGAGCTCGGCCTAAAGGAAATCCACCGTGTCCTCAAGCCCGGCGGAAGGGTCGTGGTGCTGGAGTTCTCCCTGCCGGAGGGGCGATGTCTGAGGTCCCTTTATCATTTCTATTCCTTCCGGGTCATGCCCCTCGCCGCCCGGATCGTCTCCGGGACGGCCGGCCCATACCGCTACCTGGCGGAGTCCATCCGCGTCTTTCCTTCCCCGGGGAAGGTGGCCGAACTCATCAGCGAAGCCGGATTCCGGGATGTCCGCTTCCGGGCGCTTTCCCTGGGATTGGCCACCTTATATACGGCCCGGAAAAACGGACTTCGGAGTCGGGAGGTTAAAAATGGCCAAGATCGATGATCAGGTTTTGAAGACGGCCGCCCAGTGCCGTCATTACGCCATGTGCAAGATCGATTACCTCGGCACCGGGCTTTGTCCCCCGGGAAAGAGATACCATTATGTGAGCTACTATCCCCAAGGGCGGATGGATCTTTACGCGGCCCTGGCCGCAAACCTTATCCCGATGACCGCAGGGCTCATCCATATCGCCGCGACCTGCACGCTCTGCGGCGTCTGTGAGCTGCAGTGTCATTTCGTCACCGGCCTGCGGCCGCTCCAGGTCATGAAAGCGCTCAAAGACCGGGTCGATGATTACCTGAAGGCCGGAGGAAACCCGGTGGTGATCGAGACGGACGAAGCCCTCCGCCGCCTGCGGGAGATTGTCGGCGACGACTGGGCGACGAACGACCCGGCGGTCCTCATCACCTATGCGAATGATCCTTTCCCCCTGGCGGACATGAAGATGCCGCGCTACGTCGTCCTTCCGGGCAAGAAAGAGGAGGTCGCGGCCGTGGTCCGTCTGGCCAATGACCTCCGCCTGCCCTATGTCGTGCGGGGGAACGGCGGCAGCGTCTTCGGGTTCGTCTTCAGCGACGGCATCGTCCTCGACATGCAGAGGATGAGGCGCATCACGATCGACAAGGACAACTGGAGCGCCGCCGTCGAGCCCGGCGTCACCTCCTTCGAGCTGCAGCAGGAAGTTTCCCGGCACGGTCTCAGGGTCAACACCGCCGAGCCGGCGGCCACGGTTTGCGGCAACATCGTCTGCACGGGGACGTTTTCCACCTGGTCGAACGTCTACGGCACCGCGGCCGACGGTTTCATCGACATGGAGTTCGTCGATGCGGCGGGAAACATCTTCCGTCTCAACGACAAGAAGTCGCCCAACGTCTTCGCCTTCGAGAACGCCGTCATTCCCGCACCCGGGATCTGCACGGAAGCGCTGGTCAAGCTTCAGCCGACCACCGAGGACGAGGACGGGCTGCTCATCCCTTTCTGGGATTTCGATGAGGCCGTAAGCCTGGCCCGCGAGCTGGGCCGCCGCCGCATCGGCCTGGCCGTCGCCGTCCTCGGCACCCACTACATCGCCTCCTTCATGTCGCCCTCCAAAGCCCTGACCGACCGGCTCAAGGAAGTCCTTCCCGAGACCCTGGGGATCCGCTATGTCGTCTTCGCCATCGGAGACCGGTTCGCTTGTGATTCGATCCGCAAGATGTCCGGCCCGGTCATCGACAGCGACCTATGGCGGACCATGGTGCTCGGTCTCCCCCGGCTCCTGGACAGCGAATGGCTGGACCTGGTCAAGGGATTTGAGGCGGGCCGGCCTCCCTATGAGTTCATCTGCCGGCCGGAGATGAGGCCTCTTATCGAGGCCGTCCTCAGGCCATCGCCGCAGACGATCGCCGGCGCCGTAGAAGAGGACCTCCGGGAACCTTATGCCGAGCTTTATGCCCGGCCGCAGCTGACGGACATGACCTGGCTCAACATGTTCCGGGTCCTGAGCTCACGCATGTCCCGGCACAAGCACATGTTCGCCTTCCTTGTCTATGTTCCGATCGACCGGCCCGATGTCATCGACCACATCAACGCCGAGTTCGCCAGGATCGCCACGGACCATGACTTGGACCACGATTTCGGGTTCCTGACACCCCTGGACTTGGGAAAGCGGGCGATCCTGGAATACGATTACTATATCGACCACACCGACCCGGCGGACCGGGAGAAGATCGGCCGGGCGATGGTCGAGATTGAGCCCTGGCTCGACGGACTGGCGGAGCGGACCAAGGGAGTGACATTCCTCAAGTATGTCTTCTCCCAGGGATGTTCCCGGAAGGAGAATTTTCTCTACCGATGATCTTGCTCACCGGAGGCACCGGCTTTTTGGGGAGCCATATCGCCGCCCGGCTCATCGGGCAAGGAAATGAGGTCATCCTCCTGGCCCGCTCCAAGAAGGGGATTCCGGCCGCGGAGCGTGTCGGCCGGCTTCTTGACTGGCACGGTGTCGAGCCGGGCCAGAAGAAAAATGTCCGGGTGATCGAGGGCCGGATGGAAAGCCCCGGCCTTGGGTTGGCCCGGGACGCGGCGGCCCTGATCCGCGAGGTGGACGAGATCGTCCACTGTGCCTCGAACACCTCGTTTGCCGAGAGGAAGCGGGCCGAGGTCGAGGCCGCCAACGTCACCGGACTCCGCCATGTTCTCGACCTGGCCGAACGGAGCGGATGCGCCCTTTTCCACCTGATCAGCACGGCCTACGTGGCCGGAGCTCAGGCCGGGCCCTGCCCGGAGGAGCTTTCGAATCCATCCGCCTTCACCAACGTCTACGAAGAGACGAAGTGCCGGGCCGAGCGGCTTGCCTGGGAGCGTTGCGCCGAAGCCGGCGTCCGGCTGTCGATCCTGAGGCCGACGATCGCTTATGGACACTCTCGGACCGGCCGCAGCCTCCTTTTCAACGCTCTCTACTATCCCGTCCGGACAGCCCTTTTTCTCAAGAATCTTTGTGAGACGGACATCCGGGAGCGCGGCGGCCGGCGGGCGGCCGAGATGGGCGTTTGCGTGGATGAGGACGGCTGGACGGTCATGCCCATCCGGATCGGGGTCGAAAAGGGAAGCGGTGTCAATCTTATCCCGATTGATTTCTTCGTCAGCGCTTTTGAAGCGATCCGGGAAGACGGCCGGGATGGGGGGATATTCCATGTCGCCAACGAGCGCCTGACGAGGATAGAAGATATCATCGAGTGGACCCAGGCTCTTTTCCACATCCGGGGGATCGTAGCCCGCCCGGCGGAAGAACTGGCGGAGGAGGGTCCGCGGACTCCCCTGGAAACGGTCTTTGACAGCTATCTCGAGGCCTACGGGCCTTACATGAAAGACCGGCGGATCTTCGAGACGAGAAGAGCCGGAGCGATTCTCGAACGAAGGGGAATCCGCTGCCCGGAATTTGACCACGGGGTGTTTGGGAGGTGCATGATCTTCGCCGTCGAAAGCGATTGGGGAGCGCGGCTGTTCCTGGAATGAGACAAACGGCTCAAGCGAGATGTTGTGGGGAAAGCCGGCTGAGCATATAATTCGCCCATGCAAAATAAAAAGAAGTCAGTTCTTCGTCAGCGGGGTAGCAGAGCCTTCTTTGTGGGATTCACCATTTTTCTTCTGTTCGCGGCAAATGCTTGCCGAGGGGACCGGGGACAACCCGCCGCTGAGGTCATCCTGAAGAACGCGGCGGTTTACACTCTCGATGGATCTCAGCCCTGGGCGGAAGCGGTCGCCATATCCGGCGGGAAGATCATATTTGTCGGGCGGACTTCGGAAGCGGAGAAATACAGGGCCGAAGAGACGAAGGTCCTCGACCTCGCCGGGAAGATGGTCCTGCCGGGATTCCAGGACTCGCACGTCCACCTGATTTCGGGCGGCATGGAACTCGCCCAGTGCAACCTCAACGACCTTCAGACAAAAGAGGAGATTCTCGCCCGGGTTCGCGCTTATGCGGTGGAGAATCCCCAAAAAGACTGGATCACGGGCGGGGGCTGGGCGCTTCCCGTCTTTCCTGGAGCAAATCCATCCAAAGCGGAGCTTGACGCCGTGGTCTCCGACCGGCCGGTCTATCTCTCGGCGGCTGACGGCCACTCGGCCTGGGTGAACTCCCGGGCTCTCGACCTGGCCGGCGTCACGGCTAAAACCCCGGACCCGGAGAACGGGCGCATTGAGCGAAAATCGGGGACAGGGGAACCGTCCGGGACCCTGAGGGAGTCGGCGATGGATCTCGTCGGTCGATTGATTCCGGAGCCGGAGGCTGAGGAATACCTGAGCGGTCTTCGGGGAGGTCTGGCCCTGGCCAACCGCTTCGGCATCACCTCGATCATCGAGGCGAGCGCCCATGACAAGCTTCTCGATGCCTATGCGAGTTTGGACCGCAGCGGAGATCTGACGGTGCGGGTGCTGGCCTCGATCTACGTCGATTCCGTAAAAGGCACCGCCCAAGTTGATGAGCTGGTGAAAAAACGGGAGCGGTATCAGGGCCGAATCCTGAAAGCGACGGCCGCCAAGATCTTTGCCGACGGCGTCATCGAATCCCACACCGCGGCTCTTCTCGAGCCCTATCTTGACCGGCCCGGCGATCCCGGGAAGCCGACCCTGGAAGGGGAGGAATTCAACAGCCTGGCCGTCGCCTTAGACAGGGCCGGGTTCCAGATTCATGTCCACGCCATCGGAGACCGGGCCGTCCGGATGACCCTTGATGCCTTCGAAGCCGCCCAAAAAGCGAACGGTCCGCGGGATGCGCGACACCACATCGCCCACCTGGAGCTCATCGACCCGGCGGATATCCCGCGGTTTCAGGCGCTCGGCGTCATAGCCAACTTCCAGGCTCTCTGGGCCTACCCCGACACCTATATCACCCAGCTCACCGAGCCCATCCTTGGACCCGCGCGGTCAGCCCGGCTCTATCCCATCGGGAGTGTGGTCCGGAGCGGCGGCCTCTATGCCGGAGGCAGCGACTGGTCGGTGTCGTCGCTCAACCCACTCGATGCCATCCAGGTTGCGGTGACGCGACGAGGACCGGAGGAGCCGGCCGGCCCGGCCTGGCTTCCCCAGGAGCTCGTCGACCCTCCCGCGGCCGTCGCGGCTTATACGACAAACGGCGCTTTCCTGAGCTTCGAGGAGAAGATCCGGGGTTCGATCGAAGTCGGCAAAGCCGCCGACCTCGTCGTCCTCGACCGCAACCTCTTCAAGATCCCCGCGGAGGAAATCCACGGTGTCAAGGTGGTGTTGACGATCCTGGAAGGCAAAGTCGTCTATTCGGCCGAAAGCGCCCCGGCTATTTAGCCTGAGCTGTTGATGAAACGAAGAGTAAAAAATTGCTTCTCAGCTCACCTGGATTACTCGTGAAATGCAGAGCAAAAAATCCCCTCTCCCTGGATGGGAGAGGGTCGGGGAGAGGGTGCTGATAAATAATACCCCCTCCCCTTTGTCCCCTCCCACCAGGGGAGGGGAGAATTTTTTTTGCCTTTATAGTGAATATCTCAGGCTAGTTAGATGAAATCTGCAAACCGGGCGGCGGCCAAACTCGAAGGAAACCTGGGCGTGTTCGGGTTGAGCATGGTGGCCATCGGCGCCTGCATCGGCTCCGGCATCTTCCTCAGCCCCACCCTCGTCGCCGGGTATTTATCGTCGCCGCTCTGGATTCTTTTGGCCTGGGGGCTTGGTTTTGTCCATTCGCTCACCGGCTCGCTGAGCTTTTCCGAGCTGGGCGGCATGTTCCCCAAGGCGGGCGGGCAGTATGCCTACCTCAAGGAGGGTTACGGTGAATTGCCGGCTTTTCTCTATGCCTGGGTGACGTTCCTGGCGATCAACGGCTCGGCCATCGCTGCCCTCAGCCTGACGTTCGCCCAGTATCTTTCTTTCATTTTTTCGCTGGGGAGAAGAGGGGCCCTGGTTGCGGCCGTTCTGGCCATTCTTGTCATGGCGACCATTAATATCCTGCGGACGGCCTATTCCGACCTCTCGGCCAAGATTTTCACCGTCTTGAAGCTGGCCGGGCTGGCCATGATCATCGGTGTCGGTTTGGCGCTCGGCTCGGGGAAGAAGGTGGCGTTCTCGCTGACTCTGGCCAACGCGTCGTCGACGGACCCATCTCTGGGCTTGGTCGGCGCTTTCGGGCTCGCTTTTGTCGGCGTCTATTTCGCCTCCGGAGGATGGCAGCATGCTTCCTATCTGGCCGGCGAGGCCCGCGACCCGCGGCGGACCGTGCCCCGGGCGATGGTCATCGGCGCGGTCGTGGTGGGCACCGTTTACTGGCTTGCCAACCTGGCCTATATGCTTTTGCTCCCGGTGGATAAGATCGCTGCCTCCTCCTCGCCGGCCGCCGACGCCGTTCAGACCGTTCTCCCGTTCGGCGGGGTATTCATCTCGGTCATGATCGCGCTGTCGGCGCTGGGGACGGTCGGCATCTGTCTCTATTCGGTGCCGCGCATCTTTTTCGCCCTGGCCAACGACGGGCTCTTCTTCCGCTCTTTCACCGCCATTCACGGGCGCTTCCGGACGCCGGCAAATGCCATCCTTTTTCAGACGGCCTGGTCGATTTTGCTGCTCCTCTTCTGGGGGACGTTCGCCAACATCATCACCTACCTCGTTTTCACGGACGTTCTGTTCATGGCTCTGGTGGGAGCGAGCGTCATCCTGCTGCGCAAAAAAAGAAAGGACCTGGACCGGCCGTATAAAACGCTCGGTTATCCTATTACGCCGCTCGTCTTCATCCTTATCTCGCTCTTTTTCCTGGTCAACACGCTCATCCACAAGCCGGCCCAGGCCTACGCCGCCATCGTCTGCCTGCTTCTCGGCCTGCCCTTCTATTTTTACTTCAGGAAAAAGCGCCGGTCGGAATTATAATTTCTTCTTGGCCGGCTTCTTGTTCATCTTGGCCGGCCCTCTTTTCCCGGCCTGCTTTTTCGCTGCCTTCTCTTTTACCTCCTTCTTCTTCTCTCTCGGCTCGTGCTTTTCTTTCTTTCCTTTCTTCTTCTTACGCTTCTTTTTATCTATCCTTTCCATTTTGCCGGGCGTAGGCGGGGCCGTCTCGATCTCCACGCCGAAGACTTCCGCGAGCTCGGACTCCTCAATCCCGGTCGGGCCCGCCGCCGACGCCACCGCCAGCCCGCCTCCGCGCACGGCCTCGCCGATGAGCTCCATGTGATCAACCCCCCTCAGGACGAACAATAGCTCCGGCCGGTCGTCGAGCCGCGCCCCCACGCCGTAGAGCGTTGCCGCGACGTGTTTGCACATGGTCGCGTAGTCGGGACAGGAACAGCGCATCTCGATTTCACTCGGCCGGGGGAACAAGCCGTCCGTCCGATGGGTGATGATCCCCATGACCGCGTTCGCCAGCCGCCTCTGCAGGAGCTCGATCACCGAGGCGATCCCTCCCGCGCAGGCCTTCCGGATGGCTGTCCAGCGGGCCTTCGGCAGTTTTTTGATATCGATCTACACGCGGTAAAGGTCGGTTCCGACGACCCGGGCGTCCACGCGTCCCGGCCCGATGACGAGGTCGCAGACCGACCCGTTGCGGACATAAGACCGCCCCCGCGGCAGGCGGTTCCAGAAATCGCTGTGCGACTCCAGGTGGTCGTACCAGGCCTTCCCCCAGAAAGTGCGGGCGATCGTCCGGCCATCGATTGTCACGGGATCGAGTTTCTCCCCTTTCTTCCTCAGCTTTTCCAGCCGCCGCTCCGCCTTCGCCCGGCGCTCCGCCACCGGCACGTAGCGCGGCCAGCCCCATTCGTATCTCCCTCCCCAGCTTCTTCTCCATCGTCTGCCCATGGTTCACTCCGTGACGGCGCGGCGGATGTCCAGCGCCACGAATTTCAGCAATTCCGCGTCCGGCATCTCCGTGAGTCGCTTCTCCGCTCCCTCTTCGATTAGGCCCTTGGCCAGGTCCGTCTTCTCGGTGATGAGGGCGTCGATTTTCTCTTCGATCGTCCCCCGGCAGACGAACTTGTGGACCATGACGTTCTTCGTCTGGCCGATGCGGAAGGCTCTGTCCGTGGCCTGGTTCTCCACCGCCGGATTCCACCAGCGGTCGAAATGGATGACGTGGCCGGCGGCGGTCAAGTTGAGCCCCGTCCCGCCCGCCTTGAGCGAGAGGACGAAAAACGGCGGGCCGCCATCCCGCTGGAAGGCCTCGACATAACTCCGGCGTCGCCCCACGGGCGTTCCCCCGTGCAGGATCAGGCCGGGGCGGCCGAACACCCCGGCCAGGAATTCCGCCAAGGGCCCGGTGATTTCCCGGAACTGGGTGAAGATCAGGGCTTTCTCCTGCCGCGCCGCCAGCTCCTCGCACAGTTCCCGGAGCCGGCCGAACTTGCCGCTGCGGCCGGGGTCGTAGTCACCGTCCGCCACGGCGTGGGCGGGATGGTTGCAGATCTGCTTGAAACGAAGGATGGCCGCCAGGACGACGCCGCGCCGCTCGATGCCGTCACTTGTCTCCAGGCGTTCGGCCAGGCTTCGGACGGCATCCTGGTAGAGCGCCGCCTGGACGGGAGTGAGCGGGCAGAAGGCGTGGACTTCGGTCTTAGCGGGAAGGTCGGCGATGACCTTCTTGTCCGTTTTCAACCGGCGGAGGATATAGGGACGTACCAGAGTACGTAGGGGCCGGTATCCGTCCGGGCCGCGAGTGGAAAGGCTTTTGGCGTAAGCCCCGAAGACACGCGCCGAGCCCAGCAGTCCGGGATTCAGGAAGTCGAAAATCGACCACAGGTCGGAGAGGCGGTTTTCAATAGGCGTTCCCGTGAGGACGACGCGGGGGGGCGCCTGGAGTTCCTTGACCGCGCGGGCCTGCCGGGTGGCCGGCCGTTCTTCCACCAGTCGGGCACGCGGACGATAACGCCGCTCGCTTCGAAGAGCGGGATCTCCTTGAGGAAGGCGTAGGCTTCCCTGGGCGTCCAGGCCTGCGGCCGGTAGATCTCTCCGCTTTCGATCAGGCTGCGGATGAGCGGACTTTTTTCGGAGGCGGCCTGTACCGGAGAAAGGAGGCGGAGGAGGGCGTTACGATTTTCTCGGCCGGCGTACTCCTGGAGGGCACGGCCGAGGGGGATGTATTGCGGTTTGGATTGGTCGGACAGCCTCCCTGTGTACGTGGCCATGAAGGCGAAGGGGCGGCCGGGGTTGCGTTTGTTCTCCGCGAGGTGGAAAGTGACACGGCCGACCAGCCGCCAGTTCGGATCGCGCTCTTTTAGCCAGCCGACCGGTCCCTCCGGGTGCGCGGCCGCCTCCCGCCGCGCCCGGGCGTCGAGCGCTCTCCAGAGCCGGGCCAGGACATCGGGAGAGAGATATTCGAGGCCCTTCATCGGCGGGACCCGTTCCGCGAGGCCGCGCCAATATTCCGCGTCCGGTTCTTGGACGCGGGCGGCGGGGTCGGTTTCGAGGCCCGGGGTATGACAAAGGGCCGTCAGGTACTCGCGGGCGAAATCCCGCTAAAACCGGAGTGCGGACGAGGGCTCAGCACTCTATCTCTCGGCGGTTAGATCCAGAAGGACGATGGCGGGGTCTTCGCTCCAGAGGCGGCAGAGGCGCCGGAGCTGGGGCGGTCCGCCGGGAACATCGGCCGGGTCGAGGTAGAGGCGGCCGGAGGGCGACAGCGCAGGTTCGGGCGCAGAATGCGCCGGAAGAGCGTCCGGGGACAAGGGGAGAGTCATCTCGGAAGAGAATATTATCCTTGGCCGGCGGTTTGTCAATCCCGCAGCTTTATTCTGTGCCTCCCCTTTTTAATATTCCTTGAGCGTCACCGTGTACCGCTTTTCCGTCCTGACATAGGTCCGGATGCGCTCGAGGACCTCGCCTTCCCACTTGCCCTCCGCCACGGCCTTTTCCAGAGCGAACGGGTCGAGCATCGCCACCTCGTCCCACACCCCCAGCGCCCGGAGCTCCTTCTCGAGGGCCTCCCTCTCCTCGCTCCCCTTGGCGGGCGAAACGACCCGCTCCCTGCCGGTCACCCGGAGCCGGCGTCCGGTTCCCGCGATGACCTGGATGCCCTCCCTCTCGGCGAAGGCGATGGCCGCGGCCCGCACTTTTTCGAGCTCCTCATCGACGGTCCGCTGTTCCTCTTCGAGCTCGCGCTTTCTCCGCCATCGTTCCGCATAGGCATCGACGATTTTCACGCCGGGCTCGTCCTTCCACTCGTCCGCCGGGAGCCCCTCAACCTTCAGCAGATGCTTCTTAACCGGGCAGAGGTCCCAGTAAGGGCACCAGTCGCAGAGGGCGGATTCGCAGGGCTCGAACTCGGTCGTCGCCTCGACGCGGTCGATGAGGCCCATAATTTCTATCTTAAGCGCCTCGAGCGCCCCGGGCGTCCGCGTTGATTTCATCTCCAGGTCGAAGGCGGCGTAATGCCAGACCAGCCGGACTTCCTCGGCCTCCGGCCAGAGCGTCTGGACGCCGACCTGGTAGAGGGCGAGCTGCCGGTCCGAATCGACCTCCGCCTGGTCCGGGAGGCTGGAGCCGGTCTTATAGTCGTGGACCTCGAAAGCTCCGTCCGGGGCCTTCATCAACCGGTCGATGATGCCCTTGAAGTTGTAGCGTTTCCCTTCGTCAAGGGGAAACCTGATATATCGTTCGAGCCCCAAGACCTTGCCCTCCTCGAAGGGATGGTGCCGTTTATAATAGTCTTCGATGAAGCGCCGCCCCATAAGCCGGTAATCGTCGGGTGTCCGCCCTTCCTTCTTGATCTTGACTTCGTCGTGCCATTTCTCGGCCCACCGCTTTTCATAATGGGCGAGGAGCTCGTCGAGCGGTACAATCCGGAGCGCCCGCTCCTTGTAAAGTCGCTCCATGGCTTCGTGAAAACGCTGGCCGAGGAACGCTTCGACTCCCTCCTCGTAGCGCTTGATCCGGTCCCTATAGATGAACTTGTACTGAAGCGGGCACGTCTCGAACGTCCCCAGCTGGGAAATGGAATATTCAGGCATG
>Ga0307380_10008107_pt1 | contig 13523 bp, 10 predicted proteins | sample UN3MG_FD_202239 | JGI IMG/M metagenome (GOLD analysis project Ga0307380, IMG submission 202239) | Soil microbial communities from Risofladan, Vaasa, Finland - UN-3 | ecosystem: Environmental > Terrestrial > Soil > Coastal area > Acid sulfate soil | place: Finland: Risofladan, Vaasa | collected... | reverse complement strand
GGAGGTCCACCACGACCCCGAATCGGCCCTGTCGGACGGGCCGCAATCCCTTCGGCCCGAGGCGTTCCGGGAAATGACCGTGCGGCTCCGAAAGATCGCGGATGCCGTGGGGAAGAGGCTGGGGAGCGCTTGACCGCGAAACGTCTCGGCATCGTGGGACTGGGTCTCATCGGGGGGTCGCTCGCCCTGGCGCTCAAGGGAAAGCGGGGGGCGCCCGAGGTCTGGGGGTGCGACCGGCGCGAGGAACCCCTCCGGCTGGCGAGGAAAGCCGGCGCCATCGCACGTGCCTGCACCGAGACCGAGGTCGCGGCGTGCGACATCGTGATGGTCTGCGTCCCGGTGGTCCGCTCCGTCGGCCTCATCCGGAGAATAGGCAGGAGGATGCAGCCGGGGTCGGTGCTGACAGACGTCGGGAGCGTCAAGACGAAGATCGTCCGGGCCGGGCAGGAGAGCATGGCGGACGGCGCGGAATTTATCGGCGGGCACCCGATCGCGGGAACCGAGAATGCGGGGTTCGCCGCTGCGGACCCGTCCCTGTTCCGGGGGAGGACGTCGATCATCACCCCGGAGAAAGGGAACACCGAGAAGGCCATGAAGCGCGTCGAGGCGCTGTGGAGGTTGACGGGGGCCCGGATGCTCCGGATGGACCCGGCAACGCACGACCACGTATTCGCCTACGTATCCCATCTCCCCCACGCCGTAGCCTACGCCCTGGTCCATTCGGTGGCGACCCTCGACTCCCGCCGCGTCCCTCTGGGCTACTCCGCAGGCGGCTTCCGGGACTTCACGAGGATCGCCTCGAGCAACCCGGAGATGTGGAAGGACATCGTGCTCCAGAACCGTACCGAGGTCCTCCGGGCGACCGCGCACTACCGGAAGAACTTCACCATGCTCGAGGGGCTTATCCGAAGAGGGGACGAGAAGGGGCTGCTTGCCTACTTCCGGACATCGAAGCGGACGAGGGACGCGCTGTAACATGGGGAAAACGGTGAAAGTATCGGGAACCGTAACCGTCCCCGGGGACAAGTCCATCAGCCACCGGGCCGTGATGCTCGCCTCGATGGCCGAGGGACAAAGCCGCATCCAGGGGTTCCTTCCCGCGGAGGACACCCTGCGGACGGTGGGGATGATGATCGCGATGGGGGTCGACGTCCAGGAAGTATCGCCCACGGAGATCCGCATCAAGGGGCGCGGGATGCGGGCATTCGAGGAACCGCAGGACGTAATCGACGCGGGGAACTCCGGCACCACGATGCGGATCGGGGCCGGGATTCTCTCTGCCCAGCCGTTCGTGACGATCGTGAGCGGCGACCCGTACCTTCGCCGCCGGCCGATGGGACGCATCGTCCGTCCGCTTACCCGGATGGGTGCAAAGATCACCGGGCGGAAGGAAAACACCCTTCCGCCCCTCTGCATTCGGGGAGGGACCCTGCGCGGGGTCCGGTACGTGATGCCCGTCGCGTCGGCCCAGGTGAAGTCGTCGATCCTCCTTGCAGGTCTCTACGCCGATTCCCCCGTGACCGTGGTCGAGCCGCTTCCGTCGCGGGACCATACGGAAAGGATGCTCCTGTCGATGGGGGCAAGGGTGGTACAGGAGGGGAAAGAGGTCACCGTGTACCCGGCGGAGAGGCTCCATCCCCTTTCGATGGCCATCCCGGCAGACATCTCGTCGGCGTCGTTCTTCCTGGTCCTGGCCGCTTCCGTTCCCGGCGCGATCCTGCGCGTTCCCGGGGTCGGGGTAAACCCCCGCCGGACCGGGCTGATTTCCGTGTTGAGGAGAATGGGGGCGGACATACAGTTCGAGTCTCCCCGGGAAGAGGGGGGCGAGCCGGTCGCCGACATCGTGGTGCACGGGCGGGGGCTCGGGCCCGCGCAGGTCGCTCCCGAGGAGGTTCCCGCGCTGATCGACGAGGTTCCGGCACTCTGCGTAGCCGCCGCCATGGCGGAAGGGCGCACGGAGATCCGGGGGGCGGCCGAGCTTCGCGTGAAGGAGTCCGACCGGATCGGCGCGATGGTAAAGGAGCTTTCCACCCTCGGCGTGTCGTGCGGCGAATACCCGGACGGCCTCTGGATCAAGGGCCCTGCCCGGATCACCGGGGGCCAGCGGGTCGAAAGCTACGGGGACCACCGGATCGCCATGTCGCTCATGGTCCTTTCCGCTGCGTCCTGCGTCCCGGTGAAGATATCCGACACGGCGTGCATCGCCACCTCGTTTCCCGGGTTCCCCGAGATGTTGCAGGAGGTTGCCCGGTGAGGGAAAGGCCCATCGTGGCGATCGACGGTCCTTCCGGCGCGGGAAAAACGACGGTTTCGAAGCGGCTGGCCAAGCGAACCTCCTTCACCTGGCTGGACACGGGTGCGATGTACCGGGCGTGCGCCCTTGCAGCCCAAAGGGCCGGCATTCCCTGGGTAGACGGGAAGGGCCTCGGGCAGATGTGTGCGGACCTGGCGATCGCGTTCCGGAGGGAGGGGGACGAGATGCGGATCACCCTCTCCGACGAGGACGTAAGCGACGCGATCAGGACCCCCGATATCAGCATGGGGGCGTCGGAGGTGTCGATCCACGCCCCGGTACGCGAGGCCATGGTGGCCCTCCAGAGGAAGATGGGGGAGAAAGGCGGGGTCGTTCTCGAGGGGCGCGACACGGGGACGGTGGTCTTTCCGGACGCCGACGCAAAGTTCTTCCTCGATGCCGTCGCGGCGGTACGTGCCCTCCGGCGTTACCGCGAGTGGGAGGAGGAGAAAGGGAAGACGTACGAGGAGGTGCTGCAGGAAGTGCTCCAGCGGGACATCCAGGACAGCACGCGGCGGCACTCCCCGCTCCGGATGGCGGAAGGCGCGGTCTATATCGACTCGACGACCCTCACGGTGGAAGAAGTGGTCGAGGAGATGCTTCGGGTTCTTCCCCTCCCTGCGGGGCGGACCGAAGGGGGCGGCAAGCCGTGAGGCGGATCCTCATCGCCCGCAACGCGGGCTTCTGCTTCGGCGTGAAGAGGGCGATCTCCATGGCCAACGACACCGCCGGGACGTACTACAAATGAAGGACCCGGAATTTCTTCTTAAATGTTGCATCTATTACAGGTTATGATATAGAAGCAGAACACACAAAAAGGAGTCAAGCATGGACGGCAAACCCACGAACGGGAACCTTCCCGGGGGGAAGACCGAGGAAGAGACCGTGGAAACGAATGAGGATGGGAAGACCGAAGGCGTAATCACCGAAGATGGTATACCCGAAGACGTAATACCTGAAGACGTAAAAGCCGAAGACGGTAAAGCCAAAGACGGAAAGCCCGAAGAAGCAAAGCCGGAAGACGACTTCGGCAAGATGTTCGCGGAGAGCATCGAGAACCCCGATGAGGGCGAGATCATTCACGGGGTGGTGATAAAAATCCTCAAAGAATACGTGGCAATCAACATCAACCGGAAATCCGAGGGAATGCTCCCGCTCACAGACCTGACCGAGGAGGAGAGGCAGACCCTCTCCCCCGGAGACCCCATCGACGTCATGGTCGAGCGGTACGACTCCTCGCAGGGATTCGTTCTCCTTTCGCGGGAGAAGGTCATACGGGTGCGGGTCTGGGACGAACTGCAGAAGGCGCACGAGGAAGGAAGCGCCGTCCAGGCAACGATCGTGGCAAAGGTGAAAGGCGGTTTCACGGCCGACATTGCGGGGATAAAGGCCTTCCTGCCGGGCAGCCAGGTGGACATCCGGCCCGTGCGGGACAACGATAGCGTGATCGGCCTCGAGGGGAAGTTCAAGGTCCTGAAGATCTCCCGAAAGAAAGCCAACGTCGTCGTCTCGCGGCGGTCCTACCTCGAGGAGGAGCGGGAGACCCAGAGGAAAGTCCTGCTCGACAGTGTGCGGGAAGGCGACGAGGTCGTGGCGAGGGTCAAAAACATCACCGACTACGGCGTCTTCATGGACCTGGGGGGCTTGGACGGGCTGATGCACATCACCGACATGGGCTACGGCAAGATCGTCCACCCGTCCCACGTCTGCAAGGTAGGTGACACGCTCAAGGTAAAAGTCATCCGGTTCGACCGGGAGAGGGGGCGCATCTCCCTGGGGTTGAAGCAGATGCGGCCGGACCCCTGGCTCGATATCGAGGAGCGGTACCAGGTGGAGGCAAAGCTTACGGGCCGCGTCACGAACATCACCCGGTACGGCGCGTTCATCGAACTCGAGGAGGGCGTGGAGGGACTCCTCCACGTCTCCGAGATGTCCTGGAGCAAACGCCTCAAGGACCCTTCCGAGATCATGAAGCCGGGAGAAACCGTGGATGTCCAGGTCCTCAAGCTCGAGAAGGAGAACAAGAAGATCTCCCTCGGGTACAAGCAGCTCCTTTCCAACCCCTGGGACGAGCTCAAGACAGCGCATCCGGAGGGGACGGTGGTCGAGGGCGTGGTGAAGAACATCACCGATTTCGGCGCGTTCGTCGATATCGGGGAGGAGATCGACGGCCTTGTCCACATCTCCGACCTCTCCTGGAACCAGCGGGTCAAGCATCCCGGCGAGCTGCTCAAGAAAGGGGACAGGATAGAGGCAAAAGTCCTGAAGATCGACCCGCCGGCGCACAAGTTCTCGCTCGGGATCAAGCACCTGACCACGGACCCGTGGGAAGGGGTCGAGCGCCGGTTCAAAAAAGGCGACTCCGTATCCGGAAAAATCACCCGGGTGGCCGACTTCGGCGTCTTCGTGGAGCTTGCCGAAAGCGTGGAGGGGCTCGTGCACGTTTCCGAGCTGTCCCGGGAGAAGGTCGACTCGCCGGGCTCCCTGTTCAAGGAAGGGGACGAGGTGGGGGCTGTCGTGCTTTCCGTGGACCGCAACAACAAGAAGATCTCCTTGAGCATCCGTGCGTTTCAGGACGGGATGGATCGCAAGGACCTGGAATCGTATCTCTCCCCGAACTCCGAACCGCCGGAGGAGACAACGACCGCTTTCGGAGAAGCTCTCCGGGCCAAGCTGAACATCAACGAGGATTGATTCCGAGGTTCGGATGAGCACCGAGATGTTCGCCTACCCCACTCCGCGGCGTCGCCGCCCCTTCCTTCGCGGGTGCCTGATCGTCGTCCTCGTCATCGTGGGGTTCTTTGTCCTTCTCGCGGTCGGTTCGTCGACGGATTGGTTCTCCTTCGCGCGGGGGGATAAGGTCGCGGTGCTCCCGATCACCGGGCTGATCATCGATTCCGAGGCACCCATCGAGCAGTTCAAGAAATTCGTGGAGGACGATTCGGTAAAGGCGATCGTCCTCAGGATCAACACGCCGGGAGGGGGCGTGGGTCCCTCGCAGGAGATCCACGAGGAGGTCCGGAAGGTCCGCGGGAAGAAGGTGATCGTCGTGTCCATGGGGGCGGTGGCGGCCTCGGGGGGGTACCTGATCGCCTGCACCGCCGACAAGATCTTCGCCAACCCCGGGACGATCACCGGCTCGATCGGGGTCATCATGAAGTTCGTGAACATGGAGGACCTCGTCGCGAAGATCGGGGTCAAGGGTTTCGTGGTAAAAAGCGGCGAATTCAAGGACATCGGCTCTCCGTTGCGGAAGATGAAACCGGAGGAGAGGCAGCTTCTCCAGAGCGTCATCGACAACGTCCACTCCCAGTTCGTAGACGCCGTGGCCGAGGGGAGAAAGCTTGCGCGCGAGGACGTTCTGGCGATCGCGGACGGACGCGTCTTCTCCGGTGAGCAAGCGAAAGAACTGGGTCTGGTCGACAGGCTCGGCAACCTGGAAGACGCCATCGCGGAGGCGGGGAAGATGGCGAAGATCGAGGGAGAGCCCCGGGTCGTAACTCCGCCGAAGAAAAAGTTTTCCATATTCGAATTGCTAAGGGATGAAGCGGAACGTATAATCTACGAGAAACTGAACGGAACGCAGATCCGACTCGACTACATAGCTCAATAACATACCCGGAGGGGAATGAGGATGACGAAAAGCGATCTCGTGCAAACGCTGTCGGAGAAAATATCCACCTTGACCAAGAAGGAGTGCGAGGTCATCGTGGACACGGTCTTCCAGAACATGAGGTCCGCCCTGCATCGGGGAGAGAAGATCGAGATCCGGGGCTTCGGAAGCTTTACCGTTCGCGTCCGCCGGGCCAAGGAGGGGCGCAACCCCAAGACCGGGGAAAAAGTCTCCATTCCGGAAAAGCGGATTCCCTTCTTCAAAGTAGGCAAGGAACTGCGGGAACTGGTCAACCGCTGAGCTCTATCCATGGAAAGGATGTATTCTCCCTGGCGGATGGAGTATATCCGGGGAGGCGGTTCGGGCGGAGCCCGGTGCATCTTCTGCATCGGTGAGGAAGACCGGGGGGACCCCGAACGTCTGATCCTGGGCATCTATCGGAACACCCTCGCGATCGGCAACCGGTACCCCTACAATAACGGGCATGTGCTTCTCGCCCCCCGCCGCCATGTCTCCGAACTGACTCTCCTGTCGGCGGAGGAGCGCGGGGAGCTCATCTCCCTCGTCGCGCTGGGGACGCAGGTTCTGGCAGAAGAGTACTCCCCGGAAGGGTTCAACGTGGGGATGAACCTCGGGAAGGTCGCCGGGGCGGGGATTGTCGACCATCTGCACATCCACCTCATTCCCCGCTGGGGCGGGGACACCAACTTCATGACATCCGTCATGTCGACGCGCGTCCTTCCCGAGTCGCTTTCGCAGACGCACGACCGGCTGTCGGCCCGGTTCGGGACGCTAACGCCGTAACGCCACACGGTTTTCCGGAAGGAAGATGTCGACCCAACTCACTCCCGCAATGCGGCAGTACGTGGAGATCAAGTCCCGGTACCGGGACTGCATCCTCTTCTTCCGCATGGGCGATTTCTACGAGATGTTCTTCGAGGACGCCATCCGGGCCTCCCGCCTGCTCGACATTGCGCTCACCTCCCGCGACAAGGAGGCGAACATCCCGATGTGCGGGATCCCGTACCACGCCCGCAACGCCTATCTCTCGAAACTGATCCAGCAGGGGTGCAAGGTGGCGATCTGCGAGCAGTTCGAGGAATCGGGGGGCCGCGGGCTGTTCCGCCGGGAGGTGACGGAGGTCGTGACGCCGGGTCTGGTCTTCCAGGAGGAATGCCTGGACGCGCGGGGGAACAACTTTCTGGCTGCCGCGCGGTTCCGACCCCCCTTTGCGTACGCGGCCCTGGACGCCACGACGGGGGAGTTCTTCTACGAGGCGTGCGCCTCGGGGGAAGGGCTGGCCGACGCCCTGTATCTTCTGTCCCCCGCCGAGTTCGTCTTCCTGGAAGGGGAGGGGATGCCGCTTCCCGAGGTGGCCGGCGGGACGAAGGGGAGGCTCGGGCGGATCGTGGAGGGGAAGCTTACCACCTCGCTCTCTCTCGCGGCGGTCGACGACTTCCACGTCCCGGAAGGACTTACGGGGATGCCGGGGGGGGATCACCCGGCGCACGGCGTGGTGCGCGCAGCCCTGTACTACCTCCACCTGCACCAGCCTGCGGCGCTCGCGGAGATCTCGCGGGTTTCCGAGAAAGAGGGGCGGCAGTACCTGGCGATGGACGAGACCGCGGTCCGGACCCTCGAGGTCTTCTCCACCCTGTCCGGGGAGCGCAGAGGGAGCCTCCTGTGGGCGGTGGACCGGACCAGGACGCCGATGGGGGCAAGGCTGCTTCGCGCCTGGCTCTCCGCCCCCCTGGTGGACCCGGGGAAAGTCGGGGAAAGACACGAGGCGGTGGCCGAGCTCGTGGAGGCCCCCGCGGACCGCAGGGACATGGGCGAGCGTCTTTCCGGGATGGCCGACCTCTCCCGGCTGGCCTCCCGGCTTGCCCAGGACCGGTCGGGCCCGAGGGACGTCGTCGCCCTGGCATCTGCACTGGAGATTCTCCCCGGCATCCGGGAGCTGCTGGGCACGGCGGTCTCGCCGCTGCTTCTAGGGGGCCGGGACCGGCTGGGAGACCACGGGGAGGCGGTCGGAAAGATCTTCGCGGCCTTGCACGACCAGGCGCCCGCGGGGATGAAGGACGGAAACGTAATCCGCCCGGGCTACGACCCGCGCGTCGACGAGCTCACGCACCTGCTCACCCACGGGAAGGGGATGCTCGCCGAGATGGAGGTAAGGGAGCGAGAGCGGACCGGGATCCCGAATCTGAAAGTCCGTTACAACCGCGTCTTCGGATATTACCTCGAGGTGTCGCGCTCCCACCTCGAACGGGTGCCGGACGACTACATCCGGAAACAGACCCTGGTGAACGCGGAACGGTACATCACGCCGGAACTGAAAGAGTTCGAAGCGAAGGTGCTGCGCGCCGAGGAGGAGCGAAACGCAAGGGAGGAGGAGCTCTTCCTGGCGCTGCGGGAGTCGCTGAAAGGGTACCTGCCGGACATTACCCGGGGCGCGGAAGCGGTAGCCGAGATCGACGTTCTCCTGTCGTTCGCGGACCTGGCCGCCGCGAACGCCTACTGCAGGCCGGTCGTAAACTCGGGGCGGGACATCGTCATCGAGAACGGAAGGCACCCCATGGTCGAGAAGATCCTCGGCCGCCACGCCTTCGTCCCCAACGACTGCCGGCTCGACCCCCGGGAGATCCAGGTCGCCCTGGTCACCGGGCCCAACATGGCCGGCAAGTCCACCTACATCCGGCAGGTGGCGCTGATCGTTCTTCTGGCACACGCGGGCTCCTTCGTCCCCGCGGACAACGCGGAGATCGGCGTGGTCGACCGGATCTTCACCCGCATCGGTGCGTCCGACGACCTCTCCCGGGGGGAGAGCACTTTCATGGTGGAGATGCGGGAAACCTCGCGGATCCTGTCCGGACTTACGGAGCGCACGCTCGTCGTCCTGGACGAGGTGGGGAGGGGAACAAGTACCTTCGACGGACTCTCCATCGCCTGGGCGGTGGCGGAGTATCTCCATGAATCCGAGCATCTTCCCAAGGTGCTCTTCGCCACGCACTTCCACGAGCTTACCGACATCGCGAGGACCTCGCCCCGTGCCAGGAACTTCCACGTCTCCGTCCGGGAGTGGCAGGGGGAGATCGTCTTCCTGCGGCGCATCGACGAAGGCAGCGCAAGCAAGTCGTACGGAATCCAGGTGGCGCGACTGGCCGGCCTGCCCGACCAGGTGATCGCACGGGCACGAGAAATTTTGAAAAACCTCGAATCCGCCGAGTATAATGAATACGGGCTGCCCAGTATTGCCGGGCCGGACGCCGCGGGGAGCGTGGATGCGAGCCAGATGGAGCTTTTCGGGGGGCGCAGAGTCGGAACGGACGAAGGCGCCGTGCTCGAGGAGATCCGGAAGGCCGACGTAGAGCGGTTGTCGCCCATGGACGCGCTCCTGCACCTTGCGGCGTGGAAAGAGAGGTTGTCAAAGGAAAAACGGTGAGTTCCCTCACCCGCCATCTGATCGCGGCCGGTATCGCCGCCTTCCTGTTGTATCCATCATACGTGTCGCCTTCTTCCGCCAGCCCTGCCGTGGTGCACGATATCCGCCACTGGACGAACGAGGAATACACCCGCGTCGTCATCGACCTCGAAGGGGAGGCGAAGTACGAGGCGAACTTTTTGCCCGCCGACCCCGTGAGGAAGCTGCCTGCCCGTATCTTCATCGATATCGAGAAGGCGACCCTTCGCGATGAGATCATCAGGCACCCTCGGGAGGTACGCAACGGACTCCTCACCCGCGTCCGCGCCGGCCGGTTTCGGACGGGCGTGGTGCGCGTCGTCATCGACCTCGAGAGGGAGAGCGGGTACCGCACGTTCGACCTTTCCAACCCCTCCCGGATCATCGTGGACGTCGAAGGGAAGTCGGAGGCCAGGAAGCGCCCCGTGCTCCCCGATGCGCCCGGGAAGATCGTCGTCATGATCGATCCGGGCCATGGGGGGAAGGACCCGGGGGCGACCGGCCCCACGGGTCTCAGGGAAAAAGACGTCGTGCTTGCGATCGGGCGGATGGTCCGGCAGAAGCTGTCCCGCCTCCCCGGGTTCGACGTGCGCATGACCCGGGACTCCGATGTGTTCATCCCGCTCGAGGAGCGGACCGGGATGGCCAACGAGACAAACGCCGACATCTTCGTGTCGCTTCACATCAACGCGAGCAGGAACCGGAAGGCCAGAGGGGTCTCCACCTATGTCTTGAGCCGCGCCTCCGACAAGGAAGCGCTGGTTCTGGCCGCCCGCGAGAACGGTGTCTCCGTGAAGAAACTCTCCGAGGTCAGGTTCATCATCGACGATCTGTCCACCTATGGAAGGAAAAAGGAGTCGCTCAAGCTCGCCAAGACCGTCAACGACGCAATCGTCCGGAACATCAGCAGCCGGCACGGCCCCGTGCACGACCTGGGGCTGAAGCAGGCCCCCTTCTATGTCCTGGTGGGGGCCCGGATGACGGCGGTCCTCGTGGAGACCTCCTTCATCAGCAACCGGAGCGAAGAGAAACGGTTGCGCCGCCGCAGTTACCAGGAGACGATCGCCGACAGCGTGGTGGAGGCCATCCGGTACTATGGGGAAAACGGCGCGCTGGCCCGCGCGGGTTAGGGAGAGCTCCGTGTCCGTTCCCCTCTTTCGCGCGGAGACCCTGCGACCGGGACTGTCCGACCGCGAACTCATCGACTACCTGAAATCGTACCTGTCCGGGACTTTGGACGCGGTGCGCGAGGAGCAGCGCGCCGGGTTCGCCGGGGGGACCGACGCCTGCCGGAAGTACGCGGCCGCGATGGACAACGTGCTGCTCGCCCTCCACGACCGCGCCCGGGAAAAGTTCCTGTCGTCTTCCCCTGACCTGAAATACAAGATGGCGGTCATCGCCGTCGGGGGCTACGGCCGGCGGGAACTGTGCCCGAAATCGGACATCGACCTGCTCTTCCTCCATTCGTACAAGGTGGACCCGTACGTCGAGGCGATGATGGAATGGATCTTGTACCCTCTCTGGGACCTGGGGCTCGACGTGGGGCACAGCGTCCGCAACGTCAAGGAGACGATCAGGATGGCCACGGCGGACGACTCGATACGCACGGCGCTCCTGGATTTCCGTTTCCTCGCGGGGGACGAGACGTTCTGCCGGGAATCGGGCAGCGAGATCGAGAAATTCCTCCTCTTCAACAACTCCGACCGGTTCATCGGGAAGAAGCTCACGGAGATGCGGAATCGCCACGCGAAATACGGGGAGACGGTCTATGTGCTGGAGCCCAACGTCAAGGAGGGGAAGGGGGGATTGCGGGACCTTCACTCCGCCGTGTGGGTGGCCAGGGTCAAGTACAAGTGCCAAAACCTGATCGAGCTGCGCAACAAGGGAGTGGTCGGCGAAAAGACCGTCCGGGCGATCGGGCACGCCCAGGACTACCTTCTCCGGATCCGGAGCGAGCTTCACATCCTCGCGGGAAAGAAGTCCGACGTCCTCACCTTCGAGGTCCAGGACCAGATGGCCGGAGTCTTCGGGTACCGGGACCGCGGGAGGGACCTGGCGATGGAGCGTTTCATGCGAACGTACTACATGAACGCCGCCGTCACCGTTAACCTGGCCGAGGAACTCCTGGAGCAGGTCGACCGGTATCTCATCGAGGGATTCAGGAAGCCCCTGTACTCCCTCCGGAAGAAGAAGATCGACGGCGTCGGGGTCCTCTACAAGGGGAAGCTGAGCCCCCTCCACGGCGTTTCGTTTTCGAAAGAGCCCCTGCGGATCCTCGAGTTCTTCCGGGCCATGCAGAAGACCCGTTCCGTCCCCACGGCGCTGGCCAAAAAGAACATCCAGCGTTCCCTTTCGGCCCTGGGACCCGAGTTTTCCCTGGACCCGAAGGCGGCGAAGCTGTTCCTGTCGATCCTGTCGGACCCTGACTACCTGCACGAGACCCTGCTTGCGATGCACGAGTGCCGGTTCCTGGGGAGGTACATCCCCGAGTTCGCCCCCCTTTCCTTCCGCGTGCAGCGGGACGTCTATCACGTCTACACCGTCGATATTCACCTGATTCTCGCCGCGAGCATCCTTCCCGGCCTCGAGGAGAAAATCGGCCGCACCGAAGAGGAGGAGGAGTTTCTCGCCATCTACCGGACGATCCCGCGGAAGGACCTCCTGGCGCTCGCGATCCTTTGTCACGACATCGGGAAGGGGAAGGGGCACGGCCACTCCCGCATCGGCGCGGTGATCGTCGACCGCGTCGGGGAGCGCATGGGGCTTTCCCGGAGCGAGATCGACGACCTGGTCTTCCTCGTGGAGCACCATCTCCTCATGGCGCACGTCTCCCAGCGCAGGGACATGCACGACATCGAGCTGATCATCGGGTTCTGCGAGACGGTCAAGACCCCGGCCCGGCTCGACATGCTCTACCTCCTCACCTACGCCGACATGCGCGCCGTCGGCCCGGAGGTGTGGAGCCAGTGGAAGGCGATGCTTCTGCTCGAGCTCTACGAGAAGGCGAAGAACGTCCTCGAGACCGGCAAGCTCAAGCGTCCGTTCGAGGAGCGGGCGAGGCAACGCCGCGAGCAGGTCCACGAGATGCTCTCTGATCTTCCGCCCGAAGACGTCGCGGCATATCTTTCCCGGTTCGACGATCGGTATTTCCTGGGGACGCCCGACGACCGGTTCGCCTGGCACCTGCGCATTCTCTCCTCCTTCGACGGCGCCAACCCCCGGATCGAGTCGTTCGACACTCCCCAGTTCGGCACATCGGAAATGATCATCGTCTGCCTGGACCAGCACGGACTCTTCTCCAAGATCGCCGGCGTCCTGGCCTCCAACGGGATCAACATCCTGAACGCCACGATCACCACGTCGGACGACGGGGTGGCGCTGGACACCTTCTACGTGACCTACATGGGGAAGAGCGTACAGGCCTCCCCGAAGAAGGAGCGGGTGGCCGCCGACCTTTCCGCCGTCCTGCGCGGGGAGACCCATGTCGAGGATCTGATCGCCGAGAGGAAGGAGACGCGGTTCGTCCGGGAGAAGGTGGCCAAGTTTCGCCCGACGCACGTGGTGTTCGACAACTCGGTCTCCTCCCGGTTCACCGTGGTCGACATCTTCACCTACGACCGCATCGGCCTCCTCTACGACATCACCCGCACGATCGCCGCCCTGGGGCTCGACATCGTCCTGTCGAAGATCTCCACGAAAGCCGACCAGGTGGCCGACGTCTTCTATCTCATGGACAAGGGCGGCAAGAAGATCATGCGCCTGGAACGGCTCGAGGAGATCCGCCGTGCGCTGCTCGAGGCGATCGGCAACGGAACGGAAGCGGCCGGATGAAGGCCGGGATCCTGTCCGACTCGCACGACCAGAGAAGCCTCGCCGAAGACGCCCTCGCCCTCTTCCGGGAGGAGGGTGTCGGCGTGATCGTGCATCTTGGCGACGTCTGCCTTCCCGAAACGATTTTCGCGTTCCGCACGTGCGGGATCCCGCTGATCGGCGTCTACGGGAACAACGACTACGACAGGGATGGCCTGCAGGCCGTCTCCGGCGACGCGTTCCACCCGGGGCCCCACACGCAGGAGATCCACGAGAGGAAGGTCCTCATGGCCCACTCCTTCGACGAGCTCCAGGAGGAGATCGGCGAGGGCGGCAAGTTCGACCTG
>Ga0307380_10008105_pt1 | contig 13525 bp, 19 predicted proteins | sample UN3MG_FD_202239 | JGI IMG/M metagenome (GOLD analysis project Ga0307380, IMG submission 202239) | Soil microbial communities from Risofladan, Vaasa, Finland - UN-3 | ecosystem: Environmental > Terrestrial > Soil > Coastal area > Acid sulfate soil | place: Finland: Risofladan, Vaasa | collected... | reverse complement strand
CGCTGAAGAACTGCAAGGGTCGTCGCATGATATTCAGCTCTAGCGGCTCTCTGCCCTGCTTAGATAGCTCTTTAAGTTCTGCATCGCTCCAAGTGTAACCCGAAGCTGCTAAAGTAAAGATTTGTGCGTTGCGCGTGAACGGAACCCAGAAGTCATGCGCGTATCTGTAATTCTCTTGATATTCGCCAAATATTTCGTTGTCTGTGAGCATGTAGCCATCTTATGAAAAGACTGCATTATGCTCAGTAAATATTTTAATACCTATATTTGAAATCGCCTCTTCTCAACTACAGCTTTGTGCTTCTCAAGAGCGCCTTTCATGCTGCTGACTGTTTCGATGTGCGTTACGGCTTGCATGGCATATTGAAAAGCGTCTGCATAATGAGAGTTGCTTACTAAAATTCCATTAGCAAAATAACAATGATCGATTTCTACTTCTAAATCATACACTTCTATTTCTATGTCCGAATATAACTCCGCAACTCCTAGAACAGTTCCTTTGCTTGCTATATTTGAAACACTCAAATTCTTCATGGCAGATATGGCATTTACGCTTTTCGGTATCTTTTCCAGTATTTCTTCTATATTGAGCGCGGCATGCGTTTGAACACATTGTGGAGTTTTTCCAAGGAGAAAGGTAAGTTTTCGAGCAAATCTTACAAGTCTTTTCCAGCAGCGGCTTTTGAGCAAAGGCATGCTTTCCGTGGATTCTATGCCACTCAATCCCTTCGGGTGATGCGTGCCACTTCGGAGCGGCTGCGATAGCTTTAGATATTGTTTTTCTTGAAAGAAACCTTCTTTCTTCTGTAGACATGTGCATGGACATGTGGTCGCTGTGGGTGATAAGTTCCAGGTTGTCGATAACATTGTTCGATTTATCATCATCCAAATGGTGGATATCATATTTGGGAGGGATTTTTCCCTTGTGATAGATCCACACAGCTCTATGCAATGATCCTCCGCTGTTTGGTATTGATGATCCTCCACGCCAATATCCGAATTGATTCTTGGCGTAGCTGTAGCCATTAAAATAGATCTTTGTTCCTGGCTCATTGATAAGAAAAAGTCCTTGAACCCTAACTCTCTCGCCTTTCCACGGTATAAACTCCGATCCCAATCTTCACACTCCTCTTGCGTGATCATTTGATCATTATAACGCAAAGAATCGGCGGTTACAATTCCTTTGTTGCTGAAAATTTTGTGATGGGAAGTGCAAATTAGATCGGCTGAATCAGACTTTATTTTTAGCAGACTTTTTGTTTTGTACTGGAAAACGTTACGAACATATCTGTATCCCGTGGGAGTTAAGACTCTATCTCCTACCACTATCTTATCAATTCGCTTAAGTCCATGCTCTGTTTCGACAAGCGTTTCCCCTATGAAGCAGCTGATATCGTGATAGGGGGAGTCTTCGTAGCGACCGTACATCTCACTCCACTTCTTACGATACTTTCCGAGATACTCAAGCAAAGTCTTCGTCTTAGTGAGGTAGAATACGCATCGGCTGAGTTTTATTTTAGCGTTAGAGATCAGGATCTGTTTGTCGGTTTGCTTGAGCACGACAAACTTAGTCTCGGTGTGAGAAAAAAGCTTACGAAACTCTCTCTCATATGTATTGTCTACTACTATACCGTCGCGCTTCCTAGCGTCGTGAGGGAGGAAAATTGTATGATACAAGAACCGTTTTTCCTGTTGCAAAAAGTGACAATAGAACTCTACCCCTTTGCCCGAATCTGCATAGAAATCGACGACCCGAATCTCTCCATGCACACACTGAATGAAAACGAGGACAGTGAGATCATTGACACCGATATCCATTGCCACATAGACAGGCTGTAGAGGATCGTAAGGTGAGATCGCTAAGCAGCGGCTGTCGGCATAGGCTTCTTCAATGAGCGCTTGGAAGTAGTAAGCATCAGAGGAGCTGGCAAACGCCTCGGCTACCGTAGACGGAAACTCCTGCTTCATCTTGTCGCCGAGCATCTTTGCCTGTAGAGCGTACCAGTTGCGTTGATGCTGCGTAATCCTTACACCAGCATCTTTCTCTAACTTGTTAAAATAGTCGGTGAGATCCACTGAGTAGCTAACTTCATCTTGAAGAACGTACGTTGACTCAGAGTACCAGGGAAAAAAGAATAGCTTGTAGTCGAGGGCTGTGAGCTTATTTCCTGATTCAAGGACTGCCTGATTGATCATATCTGCATAGAAGCCAGTATTGCCTTCACCAGTACTCTCTATTATCACACGCCCCGACGCTGGTATAGATTGCAGCGTACCAGTGACTACCTCTTCAGCTTTCAGCGGATTGCGCGCGCATGTCTTGCCATACTCCGACACTAGGACTAGCTGATAAGCACCACCGCGTAAAGTAGTGTCAACTCGGAGAAACGAGCCATTGCTAAATGTAATCTCTCTAGCTGAGTGCTGTTGTATGCCTAGATAGCCAGCAAGTTCAGGAAGGAAAGTATCTAGAGCGTGTCCAATGATCCTCTTATAGATGTGCTGCGCGTGTTCTAAAGAGTACGAGACGATACCGCAAGAGATGTTGCGCTCGAAGATTGCCTCATCGACTAGATACAAAACTGCGAACGTACTCATGCCGAGCTGTCTAGCCTTCAAAATCAGATTGCGATTGTGCATGTTATGAAGGACTATCGTCTGAACAGCATTGAGCTGAAAGCGTATCGAGTTCCCCTGCTTGTCGATGATGCGATAGAGATGATTGAGTCGCCATTCCTTGCAGTCAAGATTGTACGAGCTTTCCGTCTTTAAGCTTTTCTTTGACTTCGACGAGGGTAAAGACTTGCTTTTGCGCTTCGGGATGATTGTACCCACGATCCCTGCCTTTGTTGTTCAGGACGTACATTGCTGATTTAAGATAGGCATTCGGATCTTCATCTTGCAGTCCTCTCATCAAGGCATTCTCTGCCATATCTGCTATCGTAGTGTCGTAGTCGTTACGCGCATTATCGATAGCTTCTTTAAACTCTTCTTTGTTTTTAATATGCTTAACGTAAGTTTCAAAGGCGATATCTAGTTCTTTGCATATTTGAGCTACAACACCTTTTTTCTTTTTAATTACCTCAAGAATCCTAGACTTGGCCATTTTCCAAGGAACTCCAGGTGTACCCATTAATCAAACTCCTTAGTTACTTCACCGTTCTTTTTCACAAGAGTATCCTTTCCAGCTTTTTGTCGGTACTTAATCCAGCGCTTGATGATGATATCCACATAAGCAGGACTTAGCTCGATTCCAAAACATTTTCGGTTGAGCTGTTCGGCGGCCAGTAAAGTAGTACCTGACCCCAAAAACGGATCATAAACTCCCTCACCTTCCGCGCTATTGTTACGCATCGGACGAGCCATACATTCGAGAGGCTTCTGAGTTGAATGTGCCGTGCGTTCATCAGCATCTTTTCCTTTACATCCAAAAGCATTGAGATTTGATATCTCCCAGACTGTGGATTCCTTGCGGCTTCCTTGCCAGTTATGAGAATGACCTTTCTTGACGGCATACCAGCAGGGTTCATGCTGCCAGTGATAATCGCCACGAGAGAGAGCAAAATGCTGCTTAGCCCAGATGATCTGGCTTTTCATCTCATACTCAGCTTCTTCAAGGCTTCTCTGTACTACTGAAGCCGCCCTACCATCGTGCCATACATAAGCCACAGAGCCAGGGAAAAGATGCCACGCTAAAGCCCAATTGACTTGGGAGTCATTTAGCACCTTTCCTTTTGCTTTTACACCGACCCTTATTCCATCCGTTCCTATTCCTATGTTTTTTGGATCTCTCCAATTCGGATCATAGCTAACGCCATAGGGAGGATCAGTGACCATCAGTATGGGCGTTTCTTCTTGGAGACATAGATTGACCGTATCGCCATTAGTTGAATCACCACATACAAGCCTATGATCACCCAACTGATACACGTCTCCCAATTTAGTAATAGCATCTTCATCTTTGCTTGGTTCGAGTGTCTCGTTATCTTCTTCTACTGGATCGATCTCTTCAGCTATGTTCATGCACAGCTCTTCTTCGGTAAAGCCCCAGTCGATAAGATCTTCTACATTCCACTGGTTTGCTAGAATATCGAAGTCAAACTCTCCGGTCGCTCTGTTCAAGCGGATGTTCAGCTCATCAATATCTGTCTGCTCTAGCTCTCGATCGGGCACATAGCACTCAATCTCTTTGTGGCCAAGCTTCTTTAGAATCGAGAGGCGTTGATGGCCTCCTATGATCTTACCGTCAGTCGTTATGCAAGGCTTGTCGATGATCCCGAACTTCTCCAGGCTCTTCTGTAGATGCTCAGCGTCGTGCTTAGACAAGCGGCGAGGGTTCTTTGCGTGCGGCTTGAGATCTTTGATCTTACGCTTTTCTAAGTGCCAGTTAATCATAGTGGTTTCCAATATTTTCCTTGAGCTATCACATAGCTTCCGTTCGCAAACTCAAAAGTGTCCCAGTTTCTTTTTTCTGCGAGTCCATACTGCATTTATCCCGGGAATCACAAGTGCCACGATCGCGTATCTGATCGCTGTTTCGACCGTTGACTTAAGATATTGCTCATCTTGACAAATCACATAGAGGTAAAAACAAAATACGCCGAACAAAGCACACACAACGAGGAAACCAATGATCACCGCACCTCGTGATAACCACTCAAGTGGTTTCCAATATTTTCCTTGAGCTATCACATAGCTTCCGTTCGCAAACTCAAAAGTGTCCCAGTTTCTTTTTTCCGATTCAGGCGCATGAGGATCAAACTGTAGTATATCCGGCGTTCTAGTGTAAATCGCATATTCGCTTTTAGTAGATTTCCAGGGTGTTCTAAGCAATACCATTTGCCCAGAAACTGGTGGATCTAATACAGCGTCTTTCCATCCCAATATGAGACAATATTTACCGCTCGATAGCCACCAACTGGCTAACGCTATGATCTTTCTCATAGTCCCATTAAGATTTTGAACGCTTCTTTCGCTTGTCTAGCAACCACTGCATTACCGAGGCATCTAAGTCTAGCCACGTGGTCGGATATCCCATCAGAACACTTACCCATAGAGGACACAATCTCTTGCCAATGTTCTCTGGATTCAAACGGCCAATGCTGTCCGGTATGTCCTCTCCGTGTTCCCCCTTCTGACGACTGGGGCTGGGAGTCCTGATAGGTTTGTTGGCTTGGCTGGCTGTTGGAGTCGCCACCATTTTCAATATAGCTGTCGGAAGATTCGGCGTATGTCGATTGCAATCTGATGGGCTGCCCCCCTTGTTCCGTGTTGCATCTCTTGCTGTTGGAGTTGGCCACATCTGTGGATGAATCCACTCCCTGAGATTGCTCGGAGCTTTTCTGCCAGGTCTGTGCTTCTCGAAGTGTTTCTTCATTGCTTCTTCGGATCGAGGCGGCAGGGAATCCATCGTCGTGGGAGTTGGCCACATCTGGATTAATTCGTTTGGAGTAGGAAGTTTGTTGGGAGTCCAAAACTTCTTGCTCCGTCCTTTCGTTGACTCTGAAGCGGTGGGTGTTCCTAGCCAAACAGAACCATCTGTCTCTTCTGTGGCACGCTCCAACGGAAGCAGCGGATATGCAACACCACCTACAGTCATACCCCATTTCGGCAATTTCTCTAACGACGCGTAATCCCCCACGGCTTGTGATGGCAGGCACGTTTTCAAGGAATAAGAACGAGGGCTTGATTTCTTTGGCCAAGCGCACGATCTCGAAAAACAATCCGCTTCGCTCTCCTGCCAAGCCCTTTCCAAGTCCTGCAATGCTGATATCCTGGCATGGGAATCCTCCGTATAAGATATGGACAAATCCCCGAAATACTTTAAATTCGGCCTCAGAGAAGGAAGTAATATCAGTCCATATGGGTGCATTCGGGAGATGAAGAGATCGCATTCTGGATAATAGCACTGCTTGACAATAGGGGTCGATTTCGCTGTAGGCGACGGGTCTGACCCACTCAGATAAAGCCACATCTAAACCTCCGATCCCAGAAAACAGAGACAATCCATTAAGCATGTTTCCTCTATGAAACTGTATATCAAACCATTTATTGGATATAAAAAAAAGTCTGCATATTGCCAATAATCAGCGATCCCTTGTATACTGACAGGCGTTAAGAAAAACAAACGATCTGTAGGAGGGTCAATGATGCCAACATATAAATTTCAGATTTCATGCACTAGCTCTGAGGAGTTAGAAGGTTATAAAATTACCGACTCGTATCTTTTCGCAGATACACATGATTTTGTCGGCGAGGGGCGAGGATATCTGCGCTGCTATCACAAAGATCTTCCCGCATTTGTCAAAGAGATGGTCGAGTATCTGATTGAAAATACTTCTTCTCGAGAAGAGCTAGTCGACCATCTGGGAAATATGAAGTTCTGGCATGTTACGATTTTTGATTGTGATTGTGTCTTTGCTGGAGGAGAAGATGGTATGACTAATAAATCAATAAGGAGGATTTTATGATAAATGAAGAAGCCAAACAAAAGTTAATAATGAAAGAACTATGTAAAGATCTTTTTGAATTTTTAAAAGAGAAGCAACTAAAAGAAAATTTATCTACAGACAATATTCTGGGAGGTTTGCAACTGCTTCATTCTTATATATGCTTAACTCAGGGCGTTACGAAAGAAAATTATCTTTTGGGCATAAAGCATTACACCGAAATATTCTCTCAAGCATGGGAGGATGTGTAATGGGTTACTGTCCAGTTTTAGGAGATCTGATGGAATACGATAGAGCGTGTGAAGAGCAGCTAGCTAACGAAGCAAGACGAGACGAGCAGCTGCAAGAGATGCTCGATGATGTGCATATCAAAAAGCTGATTGCAGAAGGTACTGCTACAGAGAAAGCTTTGGTTGAGTTTTTCGCTCACTGGGTAAAACAATACAGGGCAATTGATGACTTGCCATGCGGAGGAGACTATGAGGAATTTAGTAAGCAATGGCGCTCGGACACAGGAGTGTGCGATGTCGATTAAGCTAAAGGAAGTTTCCTACTATGGTAGGACGCGCTTTAATGCCCAGTGCGATACATCTAAGCTGATCATGTCTCTTATGAGCAAGCGATCCACTTTTACACCGGATGATGTTGAGAAGTTTCGAAAAGCTGGATGGAAAGTCGAGGTACTACATGACTAGATTTGTAGTTTGGGCACTCATTTTCGGCTGGTTTGCATTTGTCGTTTTTTGGATCGCTCGCCATGCTTTTACCTTTTTTAACCTAGGAGCTATATGCCAGCAGTAGTTTTAAGCCTATTGATCGGCTTGTTGGGGATAACGACAACGATCATCGTATGCATCTGATCATGGGACATTATTTTCAGACACTGCCTTTGTTTAGTAGTGATCTTTGTGTGCTGCTATTTTGTAGCGATTATTAGAAAGGACTAGATAGCGAGCATGTCGAGCTGGACGGCTTTGATTTTTCCATCATCGATTTGCGACACTTGGAGCAAGTTTTGAAGAGTGCGCGCTCGAGCGATTCTCTTGTTGAGATAAGATATTTTCTTCTCCAGCATCATGATCTCTTTCTCGATGTGGTAGCACTCTTCTTTTGCGAGCTTTTGATAGTCAAAAAGTTCCATAAAATCCCTAGATTGAGGAGAGGGAGTATACATGAGTGGTAAGCGTTTTAGTAAAGAAGAATTAGCCAATGGGCCCCCTGAAAAAGTTAGAGCTATCGAGGTGTGTTATGCAGTCGACAGCCTACATGACCAGCAAATCAGATTCAAAGAAATTGTTTATGCGCATGTGTGTGAACTGCATAACAATTGTCTAGTTTTATACATTGTGGCTAGGGTTGGTGAGCGCATCGAAATGGCTGCTTTTAGAAACTGGCTCTACTGGAAAGATGTGACGATGGACGAGTCTAAAAGAGCGTTGCTAATCCAGAAAGAAGAGCTATAAAAAAAGCGCCGTCTTGGGAACGGCGCTAAACTTCTAGGAGTGATCAATGCGTTTTCTCACAAACTCTATCGCTTCCGATGTCATCTGTACTTTGCAGTATTCTTCGCGAACCATTTTGAGTCAACTAGTCTGAGCTTTTGCTCCGGGAAGTATTTTCGGAATCTCTTGATCTTCGTAAGGCTTTTGGCATCATAATAGCCCTTCACTTCCACCCATTCCTGCGTCTCGTCGTTATGATACACGAGGAAATCTGGCTTGTAGCTTGTGCATCCCCTGCGGATCGCATCGAACCAGAAAGTTTTTGGCTCATGTTCCCACTCTTTGATTACCCCCAGTTCTTTTTGCCGTTGAAGATGACACGAAAATCTGTACTCCCACGCCGAGCGAAAGAAGATCCTGCGTCCATCAATCACGTGCCAGGCTTGCGTCGTATTCGATCTTCGAGTATGTATTTGCATATGACGCGCTCGATTAAAAGACTTACAATCTCACAAGAGAAGATTATGTTACAACGCAAGTTGGCTCTCTATCTCAATACTGAATGTCAAAAGTACTTATCTCTAATCCTCAAAGCCGAAATGACGCAGGTTAAGCTTGCCCCCAGTGGCTTTGCATATCCGGAGCGCTAGAGGGCGGTTTGGTGGTCTTTCACCGTTGTATATTGGATAGAGAGAGGAAGGGTGTATCTGTGCCCATTGGCTGAACTTGTAGAGATTAGTGCCGAGTTCATCGATGTAGTATTTTAAAGGATTTGTTGTCGCCATTTTCCTTATTTTCCTTATTTTCTTTTATTTCTTTTTAGCGTAAAATGTTCTTAAAATTCAAGGAGTTTCGAATGAGCCACGAACTAACCATCGAGCAGCTGGATGCCAAGAAAATTGAGCTGCTAAAAAATACCGTCTGCAAAGGCGCGTCCAATGAAGAGCTAGAGCTTTTCATCCATATCTGCAATCGTTCCGGTCTGGATCCATTTGCTAGACAAATCTATGCAATTTTCAGAGAAGCCTGGGATCCTGTTTCACGCATTATGAAAAAGAGCATGACGATACAGACAGCTATCGACGGATACAGACTGATCGCAGAGCGTACTGGATCCTATATGCCCGGCAAAGATTGCTTGTTTGTGTATCGAGATAATCAGATCTTTTCAGCAACGGCATATGTCAAAAAGCAAGACAACAAAGGCGAATGGCATGAGCTGGCGCACACGGTGCACTGGGATGAGTATGCAGCTAAGAAGAAAGATGGCACTCATACCTCAATGTGGCAAAAGATGCCTCATGTAATGTTGGGAAAATGTGCGGAAGCTGCTGCTTTAAGAAAGGCTTTTCCCGCAGATATGAGCGGTATCTATACGAAAGAAGAGATGGAGCAAGCCAATAACCCTGAAGAAATTCTAGCTCCGATCGCTGTAGAAGAGAAATCGCATAAGCCTAGTTTGATAAAAGATGTTGAAGATCTAATTCACATCATCGCCGATCCAAATCTTAAGCAGAATATTCTGAATTATCATCAAGTCAACGCTCTCGAAGAATGTACAGAAGATGTGCTGCGGATGATAGCTCGAACACTTAGCACTACAGGAGCAAAATGAAGATCATCAATGTTGAGCAGAGATCCGACGATTGGCTCGATCTGAGGCGATCAAAGATAGGAGCTAGCGATTGTGCCGCTGTGATGCGAGATAGTCGCTACAAGACGCCTAGAAAGCTGTGGAGAGAGAAGGTGCTCGGTGAAGAAGGATGCAAGATCAATCCTGCTATGCAAAAAGGTATCGATCTAGAAGATGAGGCGCGCGCTGTTTTCTCTAAGAAGCTAGGCTACGATTTTCAGCCACTCGTTGCTGTGCATGATCTAGACGATTGGATCATGGCAAGCCTGGACGGTTGGGATGCAGAGAAGAAAGCACTGCTAGAGATTAAGGTAGTGGGCAGGAAAGTCTTTGAAGCTGCTGAGCGAGGCGATGTGCCGATCGAGTACATCTGGCAAGTGCAGCAGCAGATTTGTGTAGCTCAGCCAGATTTCGCTTTCATAGGATTCTATTACAAGCCCGAGGATGGATCCGATGCCAAGACCGTTGAAATCCCTATACAAAGATCGGTAGAGATGACTTCCGAGCTAAGGGTCGAGCTAGATATCTTTTACCATGATTACATGCTCGCGTATGTAGAGCCGCCGATTGCCAAAGGCGATGTGATCGAACGTCGCGATCCTGCCTGGTACGGCAAAGCTGCAAAGTGGAAAGAAGTGAAAGCTAAAATCGCTGCTCTTGAAGTGGAAGAAAAAGAGCTTCGAGAAGGGCTGATTGAGCTGGCTGGCGAGGAATCTTGCTGCGGGTACGGTGTGAGCGCGACAAGATACGAATGCAAGGGTCGCGTTGACTTCACTAAAATTCCTGAGCTACAGGAGATCGATCTAGATCCGTATCGCTCTGAGAGCAAATGGACTTGGCGAATTTCTTAAAATTAACAATCTAAGGGAAATCAATGACCGTTCCGATTATCGAAAAAACTAACGACTATTCTATTTTTAAATCCGTAAATTTTAACAGAGATAAAAAGAGAAAGCACATTGAGAGCGTGAAAAAGATGCTCATAAAGGACAATCTTTTGCATCTGCATCCGATTTTGGTGAATGAAAAGATGGAGGTGATCGACGGACAGCATCGGTTAGAGGCAGCTAGAGAGTTGAACGTCCCAGTTTTCTTTATAAAATCAGATGTATCTTACGAGCATATACTCAATTCTAATCTGCTTCAGAAGAAAGCATCTCTGGCTGATGTGATCAAGTTTTACGCTCTGAAAGATAGACTACGCGACTACATAGAGCTGCAAAAGAATGTAAATGCGCTTAACATTTCTCCTAAAGCAATGCTCTCATTTATGTTCGGCAGCACTTCCCCTGGCTTGGTGGCTCTGATCAAATCAGGTAAGTTTCGAATGCCTCCCAATGCGTCTAAACTGGAGGGTTTGATCTTTTCGTATCAGCTATTTTTAGACTATTGCAGGGAGAAGAGGATAACGCCAATTGCGATGTTTATCAGCTTCCACTTCACTGTAGCTTTCCGTAACTTGCTACTCTTAGATTCGTTCTCTGAGAAGCTTTTCTACCAGAAGCTGGATAATCGCTGGTTTGACTTGAAACCCCAGATTAATTCTAAGGAATGGACTAGGGTGCTTGTTGATATCTACAACTGGAAAAACCGCTCTCCCTTGGAGTACAATGGCGCATAGGAAAATAGATCTTACCGGCCAGCAAGTAGGAAAACTCTTCGTCATCGAGGAGTTTTCTGTGCCTTACAACGGTGTGCAAAAATACCGAAAAACCTTGCAGAAACTTAGATGCAGATGCCACTGTGGGCTTATCTTCGAGCCGTTCAAGACGAATGTGCTTAGAGCCAAAACAACGCAGTGCAATCATTGCCAAAACTCTAAGCATTCTCCTGGCGAGAAGGTAGGAAAGCTAACTCTCAAGTCTAGAGAAGTAGATGACGGCGTTTCTAGCTGGATATGTGAGTGCGAGTGTGGCTGGAGCGGTAAGGTTCCTTCTTCTTACTTTCTATTCACGCCTCTAGCAAAGTGCATAGTCTGCCGCTATCCCAAAAAGTATTCGGTGAGGGTAAAAAGAACCCGCATTCAGCAAATGAACGAGCTGGCGGTAAAAAAACATGAGGACAAAAAAGATTCTCTGATCGGTACAAAACAAGGACGACTTAAGATCTTATCTTTTAGTCATTGGATAGAAGGTAAAGAGCGGAGGCGATCCGTTTATCATGCCGTATGTAAATGCGGAAATAAGGTTTTGATTAGATACGACTCCCCTTCCAAGAGTTGCGGATGTCTGCAAAAGGAATCAGTACCCAAGGCTGAAAATCATCCTCACGCGCTTCTTTCGCAGAAGGATGCTGATGCTATCAGAAAACTCTTAAAAGCAGATGTAGGCTATTGCCAGCGCAATATAGCCCAAATCTATGGCGTTAGCGAATCAGTGATCTCGGGGATAGCAACTGACAAAACCTATAAAGCTAAGTAAACGATTGCGCGGTTGGCAAGAATGGCTCGACCGCGTGTATCACTTCCTTCTGAAAGTCTGCTGCCCAGTCAGATCCCGGATGTGAGATGTCCTGATACTTATGCTTTCCGTACTGATCTATTTCCCCTGTTTGAAAGCCACGCAGCGATACATATAAGCCCCCTTTCTTAGTCCTGTAGATCTTTGCTTTGTGAAGCCACCAGTCCCTGTCTCCCTGTGAAGTTTTCATAGCTTTAGGAAACAGGATCGAGAACTCGCCTAGGTGTTTTTCTCCCTGCGGTGCGTCGTGCCAATTATGTATTTGCATCCTCATTCCTTTTTTTAAGTTCTCTTGTAGATAACCATGGCTACATAAGCAGGCAAGATTCCTTCCCATTCAGGGTCGACCTGCGGATCGCAGTGCATCTTGATATCAACGACTTGATCGGTATTCAGCTCATCCAGAAAGACATTTATTGCTGCTTCCAGTTTTTCCCTTATAAAGCTTTCGAACATCTTAATCTGCATCTTTATCCTATTCTGCTCGTTTAGTTTTTTTAAGAATATTATTGTGCTCTCTTACTTCTGCTATGGTAAAAATTGGATTGTAAGATTCGAAGAGCAAAGAATCAGAATCAAGGGGAGTTATCTTGAGTATGCCGGTTCCTCCCACATCAATACATCCAATTTCTCCGATTCTTCGATAAACAGAAAAACCAATATCTGAATAGGGGATGTTTAGCTCTCTAAGGAAATATAGCAAATCGGGAAACTCTCTGATAAACACAGAAATACACGCCTCACATAGATCTATATCAAAGAAATATCCTTCCTGCTCGTAGCTTGTGTAAATCCCAATCTTACCCGCGTAGGAAGTCCATAGAGTCCAGCTTGCTTTAGATAAAGAATCTTCTAGGGTTCCTTCTTCTATCCACTTAAAATTTTCCAAAAATTCTTCAAGAAATCCCTTCGACCACTTGCCGTTTGCAATGGTATAACATGGTGTTGTCAAGATTTCACCTCATCCTCAAGTCTTTCCATCATTTCTTTTAGAGCTAGATATTTCGTCTTCATCTCAAGGTAGAGCGAGCGGTATGCCAGAGTGATTTCACTCTGCTGTATGTACAGCTTTTTCCATAGCTGGTTCGTCACATCGTCTTCTTCATAGGTATCCATTCAATCTCCTAGCATTCGTTTTTCGTATTCTGCCCATGACCAATTCTTTCTCTCTAAGAAGATCTTGGAATACTCAGGGCATTTGGTCTTGTTTATCTTAACAACGGTCGTTGAGTGCAACAGGCAGCTTTCTACGCTCCAGTCGGTGCTAGAGGCGTGTATGATGTGCCTTGGGCGCAGAGAGAGCATATACTCGACATGTACCCAAGCATCTCTTGCCGTTTCCACTAGTCCTTTGCACAGCGGCAGTTGGTTGTAGGTGGATAGCCAGTAGACGTATTCGTCTCTCGAAGGATCCGGTAGCAGTCGGGTTTTCATTCTATACCCATAATTCTTAGTCTCTCAGTGAGTTTAGCGAGGAAATTCTTATCGGAGAACAAGAAATAATGTTTAGCACAAAAGTTGTCGATTGGGCCTGAGATCTCT
>Ga0307380_10008102_pt1 | contig 13526 bp, 13 predicted proteins | sample UN3MG_FD_202239 | JGI IMG/M metagenome (GOLD analysis project Ga0307380, IMG submission 202239) | Soil microbial communities from Risofladan, Vaasa, Finland - UN-3 | ecosystem: Environmental > Terrestrial > Soil > Coastal area > Acid sulfate soil | place: Finland: Risofladan, Vaasa | collected... | reverse complement strand
GCTGTTCCCAGAGTTTAATGTTATCATAAGAAAAAACGAAGCCACCCATAAAACAGAGTTGTCAGCTTCAACAGATTCATGGATTAGAACCGCGTCACTTCAAGATAAGCAAGCTACTGATATGCGTGGTAATTGGCTTGATTTGGCCATCCTAGAAGAGTTTGGGCAAGTTCCATATCCTGAAGAAGCTTTAAACGCGGTTTATGGCGGAGCTACCAGAGATTCCAGAATAGCCCTAAATAGAATATATATATGTGGAACACCACCAAGAGTTCCAACCGAAGCCTTTGATAATTTGTTTGAAAAAGGGCAGATTGGTGCAAAAGTGGAATCTTTTCAAATTGAAGCTGATGACAATCCTTACAAGGATACTGAATCTTTGAATTTATTCCAGTCTTTGGCAACTTCAAATGCTTATCAAACCGAGGTATTGGGGCATTCGACGCCAGTCGTGGGTCCTTTATTCCCTGAATTTAATCCTGTTATACATATAGTTCCGACCAATTTTAACGCCGACCACCCTCTTATTGTCGGTATAGATTCAGGCTTTCACAAACCAGCGGTTATTTTTATACAATATTATCACGACACTCTTAAAATATTAAAAGAATTATCCCTCAAGAAAATTATGGCTAACCAACTTGCCAAAGACATAAAGGCTACTCTAACTAATTATTTTTATGATATACAGCCTTTGGTAGTAGGAGTTGATAAGGCTTCAAATAGTAAAGACTCAAAAAACCCATTTACAGAATTTCAGATATTTAAAAAGAAACTTCCGCAAGCCACATTTTCTACTAATAGTGCTTTAATATCAAAAGGAAATCAGGTTACTGTCCTGAGAACTTTATTAAAAGAAAATAAAATTTTAATAGACCCGTCTTGCCAGAAATTAATTAGGGCGATTGGTCAGGCAACTCCTGACACATCCAGAAATACGGACGCTATTAAGACAGCGGGCTGGCGTAAAATAAAAGGATATGATGACCCACTGGACGCGCTCTGTTATGCTCTCATAAATTACGGACCGACATCTGATTTATTTTACAAACAGTACCAACAACCATCGAAACAATTAACAGAGGAACAGGCGTCTTATATATTGTCTGTTCTTGGATAAAAATAGCTTGCATATTTTTATAAATGTAGTATATTAATGGTATGTTATACATAGTATACAAGGAGAATAAATGGTGAATATAGACCTCTACAGAAACCCATTTACCACAAACGCCTATAAAGAAATAACAGACAGAGAGCGTTATGATATTTGCCAAGCCCTGGATTCTGAATATCGTGGGGACGGTATGACTCTCGACTCAGTTAATATTGAAGGGAGAGTAATGGACTCGATAAACAGAGCACGTCTCGATAAGATGTCTGTTTTCATAAATATTTATAGACGTATCATAGATACGGAAAACTGTTCATACGCTCAAAAAGGTTTTCATAGACAATTTATAAATGCTACAAAAGCGGAACAACAAAGAATTGAAGAAATTTACAAAGAGTTAAACAGCTCTTTAGAATTTTTACAATTTGAGCATCAAGCTGGTTATATGGGGACCGTAGCGGTTACTATAACTACCGACCCAAATACCGATAAACTTCGGTTCATAAAATTAACTCCGAACATTCAATCTTTCAATGTTATACCTAATCCGTATTACCCCAATGAGCCGTCAAGTATAGCATACAGTATAAAATTAAATAAAGAAACAAAAATAAAATATACCTGGGATATTTCAACTTTCAAAGAAGAAATAATAAAAGGAGAATCAACCACAATCTCGAACCAGTATATGCATAACTATCAAAAAACACCATTCGCTATCTTACGGTATATTCATGATAGTAATACTTTTTGGGGCCCTGTTGATTATGGCGCTTATAAATTTTGTCAGGTACGGTCATTACTGTTGGCCGATAGCGTATTACGAACTCAAACATCTCTTTTTGATATTCTGCTTTTTACAGGGTTTACCGCCCAAGAAGCTATACAGTCGGTAAAAAGAATAGTATCTGGTAAAGTTATTGTCGCACCAGAAGCTAAAAGAGTAGAAGGCAGCGATACGATTCAAGAACCAGATGTAAAGTTTATTAATCCAAGTATGTTAGAACCTGGTAAAGTCTGGGAACTGTATGAAAACATTTTTAATCATTTTTTGCGTAGTCGTGGGCTCTCACCTAAAAATTTCGAGGTATCGTCAGACCCTTCGAGCGCTGAAGCACTCCGTTTATCAGATAATTATTTAATGCAGCAGCATGCTATTAAACGCGAGCATTTAAAAGAATTCGAACAGCAAATGTTTGATATTATAAGGTGGTATAATAATAATTTTACCAACGAAAGAAAAATATCCGACAAAGTCCAGTTGGTAACCGATTTCTTCGACCCTATTATATTTAGGAGTGTGTCCGAAAGAGTTGACTACTATGATTTTTTACTTCGCAATAATTTAACTACACCTCCCAAAATTATGCAGCAAGAAAATCCAGATTTAACAACAGAGCAGGCAGAACAACAATATAAAGAAAATGTAAAAGCGAACGCACCTGAAGTAAAAGATGTTCCTATTAACCAGGAAAATGTTGACAAAGCTCAGCTGGAAGCAGATGGAGTTATACCTGAAGGTAATCCTATTGAGCGTGGTCAAGATAAGTCTGGAACATATGTGCGTTATGGAAAAAGCGGTAAAAAATATTATTACAATGATGACGCATCCTACAAAGTAGCGAAACAAAAAGCCGCATCACAGGCCCGTGCAATACTGACAAGTGGATATCAAGAATAACCTCACCGACCCTTCGGTGTAAACAAAGGAGTAAACGTCATGTCAGACGAAAAAACATTAGAACAAAAAGACGTCACTGCAGCGACTGAAGACGATAAAAATATGTCAGAAAAAACAGTTCCTCTCGCCGCCTTAGCGGAAGAAAGGGGCAGACGACGCGAATTAGAAGCTAAACTTAAAACGTTTGAAGAAGCAGACAGAAAAAAACAAGAGGAAGATTTATCCTGGAAAAATAAATTCGAGAAACGTGACACTGAATATAACACTCTTAAAGAAGATACAAAAAAATCAGCATTACGTTCTGCAGCAACAGAAAGGTTGCTAAGTGAAGGATTTCCTAAAAAGTTAATCGACCCTGTTATAAAGTCCGCTGATTTAACGGAAGATAATTTGGACAAGACTGTAAAAAGTATTGCCAAAGATTTCGAAGAGTTTAAGACTAAGCAGAATAATGTCCCGTCGTTGTTACACCCATCGAGCGTACAACACGAAAGTGTGAGGACACAAGCTGACGCTTTAAGGGGTGCCGTAAACGAAATTTTTAATAAACAACACTAAAGAGACAGACCTCTTTAGTAAAGAGGTAACTAATGCCAATAGCCAAAGCGAATTATTCTGATTATATCAGACCGCTAACAATTTATCCCGAATTAGGTGAAGTCTACGCAACTGGTGCGAAAATTATGGCAGCCATGGCTCCATACGGTCCTACTCCAGCAGCTGATGCTGACCTAAAAGTTAACTGGACTGACGGTGCGACTGCGGCTGCAGTAAACACTACAACCTATATCCACGGAGCAACAGCTCCAAGCGTCGGTGATTCGTTCACATATGAATGGTCACTATACGCAGGCATTGCGGAAATTACACCGCAATCGCAAACAGACTTCCAAAGAATACAGCAAACAAAATCAGCGTTGCAAGGCGTTAACTCAAAATGGGCCGACGACCTGATTGATGGATCTGGAACAGACCACACTTTGATGGGCTTCGATACACAAATCGCGTTAGCGGCTGCGGCTGGCGATGCATCGAATAGCTATACAGTTTCTGGAGTGGAAGCAAATACGATGGACTTACTCATCGAAGCATCGGCGTTATTGGACACAAATGAAGGCGTCATCATAACAAACACCACTGGCTACAAGGAAATTATGCATTACGCATTAGCCGCAGCTGGCGGAGCCTGGACTCAACATATCGGTATGACCAATTTAGGTTTTGGTAATGTTCCGCAGGTAATGGGTATGCCCATTTTAACTAACCGACATATAGCGAATGTTGGTAATGATACATTCTTCTATATGGTTAACACGACTCCTGGTGTAGGTGCTACAGTTATTGTACCAGCTAACCAGGCAATGTTTGACTTGCGAGGACCTATCCGTGACCAGGCAAACGTTATTGATGTGTACCACATCATACTTCGTTCACAAGTAATTTATCCAACACCTCGCGGTGTCGTAAAAGGTAGTATCACCACATCCTAATCCTGCCGAATTGTCCTGGTCTCTCCGACTGGGACAATTCACCAAGAATAAAAATAAAAAGGAGAATAAATGGCAAAGATAATCGAAACAGGTGCATCGGAAAGACGGCCGATAGATATAATCTATTACGACAAAGACGGCTCACCTAAAGATTTAGATGGATGGACAATTACCCCACAGCTAAATGAACACGGTGCGGGCGCTATATATCTTACAGGTGTGGACGCTGGTTCTATTACAGAAACGGATTACACTGTCGGTACGTTCTCATTTTTACCAGCAGCGAATATATTCGTTGAGGGTAAAATGTATGACCTTCTCCTGAAATTTGTTAATGGCAGTATCAGTTATTTTATAAAAGCTGGCGTCATAATAAAGGTAGTGAGGTAATAAAAATGGCTTGGGAAACTTTTTTAGTATCTGGTATTCAGCCAGAATTAATATACAAATACGACCCAGCACTTTGTATCGACGGTAATGTGCTAAGTGATTTTATAGATTTAGCTACAGAAGATGTAAAAGATACTCTGTTAACTATGATATACACCAAGTATCGAGAATTCGGTAAAACAATACCCGATGATTTACCAGCTGAGCCATTGGATACTTTGCTATCAGCTTCTTTTTCACAGATTACCAAAAAAATAATGTATAGAACTTTAATGTATATAAATGAGAATGACCCTATACAACACAGTGCTTGGCAAAGTAGGTATAGTGGTCAAACAATAGACCAGATATTTATAAATGTGGATATTGATAGTTCTGGAGATATAGATTCATCAGAATTTATCGATGCACAATATTTATTAGATTCAAGGATGAGGTAAAGGAATGTCGTATGATTATTCATCGATAACTAGCGGTCAGCAATTAAATGCTCAGCCAATATATGGCTGCTTCGATTATTTAAATCCAGATTGCACAGGCGGAGCTCTTACAGTGGGCGGCAATGTTACCATATCTGGTAACGGTCTAATGGCTTCACTTTATTTTGTTGACGCGTATCACGGTATTTTATACGATGGTTCGGCATTCGCGCTAACGGACCCCATTATTTCTCTTTTCGATATCAGTGCTGACAATTTAAAATCGGCTAATGATTTATTCATGAACAGCGGTTCTACGGGCAACGCAATACTATGGGCTAATAATGCTACACAATCTTTCGGTTATTATTACAATTATGGCGCATGGATAGCGTCTCAGTCTATAGAAACACGAGGAAGAAATATATTTATAGGTTCCAAGTCTGTTGCCTATTCTTCTGGTCAAAGCTCAATTCTTTTTACTGATAACGCAAATGTGGGCACGGGATATCCAGGTGTTCGTTGTAATTATTCCACTAATAAAATGGAAGTATCTCATAATGGTTCTTCATGGAACGAGATCGGAACAACTACAGCCATCGCCGGACTAAGTGACACACTCAATGTTGAAAATCATGCGTATGATAATACTGCTTATATAGGTACAATATATTCACAACAACAGGCTGGAAATAATTATATAAAATTAAATTCACAAACATCAGCCGCAAGTCCTGAAATAGAATTTTCTGTTAGTGGGTATGGTTCTGCCAGTTTATATTATGATGATACTAATAAATTTTGTTTAACAGCTCCCCTGGTATTAAAGTCTGGTTCTGACGACCCTGAGATTTTAGTCGGAAATATTACGGTGGGAAATCAAGCTACTGACGCAAGAATATATTTCGGTGACCAAACTTACCCCGTTACGTTGGTGATTGACAGCTCTACAGAAGACACATCAGCTACTTTTACAGTCGATTCTTTTTTATTAACTAATGATTTTGTGGTGAATGGTGAAATACATTTTAACAATAATTATTTTAGAGTAAACAGTGCTTATACGACTGGCGACCAAGACTCTATCATTTATTTAAATGCTTTAACAGAAAATATAAAATTAGATTACGGTAATGATTCCATACAATCAACTCCGCCAGAATATTGGATTGGTGAAGGAACAGATGAGAATATTTGGTTAAGATTTTATAATGACGCCGTTATTTCTGGAACAAGCACGCCTTATGGTATAAATTTAAATACTTCAGATAATTTATTATATGCGACAGATGCAAGCGGAAGTTATTTATTATCGGCCAATGTTTCAGGATATCTAGGCAGTGTTGGGACTCTTGACCAAGTTTGTTCTAACGGGGATACTACCGCAAAAACTATCGAAGCCGCTGGTTTAAGGTCTAACGGTAATATCTGGCTAAATTATGATGGAGACGATGGAGACAGTTATTTATATTTTTATGATAATTCCGGGCCTGCCAATGAATATTTAATGTGGAACGACACAACTGGAAGATTTTATTTTTCAGATGACCTTCATATCAATAATAATTTATATGTTAATGGTAATAGCCTCTATTTAAACTTTGACGGCCCGGCATCTGACGTAATTATATATTTTCAAGAAGCTGGAGGTGAAAGTTTCAAATGGGATGATCTCGATGACAGGTTCGAAGTATCAGACGATTTATTTATAAACGGATTATGCCAATGCACAACTCTTCGAGTTAATACTGCAGCTACATCCGAGGCTCTCGGTGCAAGTGATGCGACACTGGCTATAAATGTAAATGGTACGGCTTACAAAATTCTTTTACATACGGTATAACGATGTTAAGTTCACTTACAATAATAGACAGTGGGCAGACTTCTTTCAAAGGAGCAGTGCCTATTACATGTTCATACAAAGACGGCACGACTGCCTGGAATTATGGTGGAACATATAATTCAGCGATTCCTTATAATAACGGCGTCGACATTCCTGGACGATTTCTTATAGACGCTGACTATGATATAAATTCCGACAGCAATTGGGTAACTTGCACTCTTATCGACGGAACTTCAGCCAACGAAACCGCTATTACAGACGCTTTAGATTGGTCAACTTTTAAAATAGTGTGGAATGCTACAGGTGTTACTAACAGCGATAATTGTCGTATTCGTGTTCGAGTATATAATGTTATTACAGCAACCTGGTCAGATTATGCGTATCTATCTGATATCAGTATAGCCAGTCTTGGATATCCATTTTTCACGGCGGGCATAAACGATAGTTTTTATGTATGTGCTTTTTCTGCCGCGCCAGATTATCCGACAGCAATTTTAAATGTAAATAATAATGCTGACCATAAGATTTCAGTACGTGGAAATGTCGAAACAATAAAACATGCTGTTAATATTCAAAGGTTCAGCTTAGATTTTCCTTACTTACCGTTAGCTGATATTGAATCGTTTAAAACGTTTTTAAAAAATATAGATTACAAAAAAAATATTTTTAGATATTACCAATATGAAACAAATTTTGTAAGCCCATTTGACAAGACCTGGGGATACACAAATGTCCGTATAGAAGATGCTACAGTAAATATTACACAGGAACGCGGTAGTGCTTATTCACTTCAAATAAAACTTAGGAAGCAATAAAACAATATGGCTGATACAACTGACAAAACCGTGAGGACTTATCTCTCCAACCTATTACAGAATGCTACTGGTAAGCTGATAGAAATTTGGTACGATGACAGTGAATCACTTGAAGCTATGCAAAAGTTTTCTAAAAACATAGGGTTACTTCATCGAGGAGAAACTGTTTTAATAGAAACACGCGGGACAGGCGTTGCTCAATATGAGAGCCCTTACTGTGCAATCTGGATTTGCCCAAAAGATATAGCGGGCAGAACATCACCAAGAACAACGAACCAGGATAAACTAGATGGTTGGGTAACTGCTGTGGGGAATGCTGTGGAAGCTTCTAACGGAAATTCCACGAGACCATGGAGTGCTCCAGCAATAATAACGGCCTACGGTATTGGAAATTCCGAAGACGTTATAGGGCTCCCTGGTGAAAAAGATTTCAAGAACACATTAATTATATATGCCTGGATTTCAATTCGTTACAATCGCATATTTAATTGTTAACAACAAACTTGGGCTAACTGCCCATAAGAGGTAAAACAAAATGGCACGAAAACATACGCTCGGCACGAACATGAAAATTGCTCTGGCTGAGGAAACTACGGGATACGGTGTCAAAGGGTCGGCCGCCTCGCCAGGGGCGGGCGATAAATTTAGTGCTGACGTAACTGAAAGCATGGCAAAGGAAATTATAAGGATTGAGAGAGGACAAATAGGCACTAACGGCGAAAGACAAGCGGGTTTGGCTGTTGGTCAAACAGTGGCTGGAGCTATCACCGGCCTTCTATATTTTAATGATAACCCTATGTGGACGGCAATAGCTACCTGTATAGGCGAAGAAACCGTAAGTGGGTATGGGGCACTTAACTCACATGATTTTGTATTCGGCGAAAATTTTTACGGAGACAACACATTAGAACGTCATGCTACTTTAGAAGTAATGGCGGGCATAGATTATCCTGGTGGCAGCAATGACCTGGTATATCAGATGCAATCCTTCAAAGCAAGTTCGGTAGAATTCGCGATTGACCGCGATACTGGAATGAAGTCTACTGTAACAGGTACATCTTATCTTTGCACTCGCGAAGATATTGATAGTTCAACCTGGACCTGTACAACTGATAGAGACGAGTTAGTACTTACTGGCAATCACTGTACTATGAATATGTACATAGCTGATTACGCGGCTGCGCAAGTTATGGATAGTGATGATTTAATTAGGCCTGCTAATGTTACTATAATGTTTGACCAGGCTAACGATGCTATTCCAGATACTGGAACGGGTCTGGGAATAGCGGAACCAGTATTTACACCATCAGGCAGAAAGTGCACAGTTAGTTGGACACAGGATTTTGGCGATGATGATGATGATTACGGTCAGAGAGATTGGACATCACATTATGAAGATTCGACAGCCGTCGGTATTTATATTACAATAGTATCAACAGATGGTTCCGAATTGAGATTCAGATTCCCTAGGTGTTTAATCGATGGTCCTGGAAAACCAATTGTAAGTGGACCTGACGTTATAGCGATGAATTACAGTGTTACAGCCTATGTTCCAGAAGAAACACAGACAGGAACATTTTTAGGACTTAGCAGCAACGCCGCGGATATAAAACTTATTAATAGCACCTCTGGAACGTATCTAGCTGATATAGCTTAACAATAAAAATAACAATTAAAAATGGGAGGTATAGTTTTCTATACCTCCTGGCAACGGAGATGGTTAAATGAAGTTTATTATTAGGAACAAACCCATTAAAATAAATATGGGAGATGACCAATTTTTGTATGTTGAAAAACTTGGAGTAGTGGAATATCAGACAATATTAAATACCGATGCTAAAGAAGTTTCAGTAAAAGATATATATAAAAATGGAAGCGAGATAATAAAAAAATGCGTAGTAGAGTGGGAAAACTTTGCTGACGAAGACGGCAATGAAGTAATATTTACGAAAGAAGCTCTTGAGAGTTTCGTGGGTAAATGCTCCGCCGTGGAATTATCTGAAATTTTAGATAAAGTTCTGGGGGTTCTCGAACCAAAACAAGAAGATATAAAAAAAGTAAAAAAATTAAATAAAGACATAAAAAACTAAATGACCACTTTCAGGAAATAAAAGAAGCTTTCGCAATTTCTATCGCTGGAAGTGGTCGTTTTACGGACGAGTCTTATGAGGCGGCATCTAAAAAATGTCCTCTTAATGCTCGAAATATAGAGGCACAAAGATTATATATTTTATTAAAAACGTATGATTTTGAATTTCTTAAAGCATATGAATATCTGCCCGTAATGACAAGAGATGAGGCCGACATATTTATGTATAAAATGTCGGAATTTAAAAAGCTTGAAACATCATTAAAAGAAATCATAGAAGATAATTCTAAACCACCACAAAAATCTATACAAGAAAGGTTAGGATAATGTTAACTGGTCATAAAGCTCTAGCAGATTATTTATTAAATATAGCACGCCAAGTATCTGTTAATAAACGGGCGGCATTAGCTGAAATATCCAGCGTTGTCGTTAGCGATATAATTGACAATAGTGAGATACCAGGCTGGAAAAATTCCAGTAAGGTCAAAAAAAGTTTTGATATATCAACTGATACGGACGGTATAGCTATATCTTTTAATCCATCACATAAACAAAACCTATCAAGACTGCAAGATATCTGTAGCACTGCTATGTCTAAAAGTGTAGAAAACTATAAGCAAATAATAGTCAAAAGATTTGGGAGTAAATAATGGGTGAAGGTGCAGGAATCCGCGGTACAGGTGGCAGCGATTTTAAATTAGGGCTTGGACTTAATACTACGGCATTTATAGTTGGTATAAATCAAGCTGTGCAGGTATGGGAGAGATTTACCAAAAAATCTAATGAACGTCTTGCCATAAAAGAAAGGATCGACGAAGCCAGCATAAAAATGGTCGATTTCGCCGATAGAATACAAGGAGCTGCGGATGGAATCAATAAATTAGGTGGCATCACTGAGGACAATAAAAAAAGTTTCGATATACTTGGTAAGAAGCTTAATGACGCTACAAACAAAGCATTTAGACTGCAAGGCTCGATAGATGCTGATAAAAAAGCTCTTGAAATGTTGAAACCATCTTTTGTAACTACGGTTTCCATACTAGCAACTGCGGGTGCAGCTGTTGGTGCTTTAGTAGCAGGATTTATAAACCTGTCCGCCGCTGGAGCTAAAATTGAGTCTATTAGCTATTCTTTTGATATGCTTGCAAGCAGTGTCGGCCAGTTGTCTGAAGTATTGAGAGTTGAACTCACCGAAGCATCCAGAAATACAATCAATCAAATGACTCTTATGGAAAACGCGAACAGAGCCATGGTTGCTGGCCTTCCAGAAACAGTTACCCTTTTAAAAGGAGAATTTGCTACGCTTCCAAAGATGATGGAAATAGCCGTAGCTTCCGCTATCGCAATGGGAAGTTCTACTCAATATATGTTTGAATCAATAGTACTTGGAACCATTAGGCAATCTCGTTTAATTCTCGATAACCTTGGAATAATTATCAGACAAACCGATGTTTACGCGGCCGAAGAAAAAAAATTAGGTCACGCACTCAATGCTGAAGCGAAGCAACAGGTTTTTACTACCGCTGTCGTAGAAGCAGGAGCAAAAACTTTAGAAAGGATGGGCAACATAGCTGGTTTAAATGTGTTTACTTTCTTAGAGTTTAAAACAGCATCGGAAAATTTAGGAAACGCTATAAAGACAAAGCTTACAACAACTGCGGTTCCTTTAGTTGAAATGCTCACAAACCTGGAAAAAGGATTTACAAGATTAATCACACAAACACCTATTTGGGTAGCCCAAGCCGAAGAAGCAAACGAACAGCAAAAGAAGGCAGCAAAAAATTATGCTGAAGCAGCTCAAGCATTAGCAACCCTTATTGATTTAGAAGAACAATATTCCGACGCCTCAACTATTAGGTCAAAGATTTTAAAATACTACGATTCGATAGTAGGTGGGGGGTCTGACCTTGACCTGAAATTTTATAAAGACTTAAAAAATAAAAAAATAAAGATGTGGGACTTAACATATGAAGAATTAATATCTTTGTATGAAGAATTTTTAAGAAAAGAAACCGATTTAACTGAGGATGCGTATGTGAAATCAATCGAAAAAGCTGAACTACAAGGACAACGCATGAAAGACGTTGAAACTAAAATTCTGGATAGAAGAATAGATAGGGCTAAACAATATTTTATGCAGACAGCTTTAGCTTTTCCAGATATGCCTATGATCGATATTCTTAAAAAGACACTAGACCGCTCTTTACCAGACGCACACGCCGCAATTAAAAAATGGTATACAGAAATATATGAAGGGGCTGCCGACACTTCATTAGACGAAACAAAAAGCAGACTGGAAAATTTTGCTGAGGAAGCTATTCATGATTTAACTAAAATAAAAGAAGCTTCATCACAAGGCCTTCTGGACGAAAATTTCGTCGACCAGTTAAATGAAATACGCGGCGAATGGGGTGCTTTTAGAGGGGAACTATTAACCCTGCCCGCGACTGATTTAGGCGATTTAATTTCGAAATTCTCTCAAATTGAATCTTTAATGAGCGATATAACAAAAGACAATCTTCCAAAATTCGACAAATATGCAAAAGACACAACGTCCGATTACCTGGACCAAATAATCTTGTTAAAAGACCAAAATAAAGAATATGAAAAATCTGCCGATATTTTAAGAAGCAAAGTAATCCTAACAAAAGACGAGAAAGACATGCTTCATGATATTGAAGTTCAAATGGACAATAACGATATTAAACAAAACAATCTTTTAGACAAAGAAAAAGAACGAGTAGAAAAAGAACATGAATTATATGCAAAGCTTAAAACACTAAATGCCGAGCTTGTGCAAGATGAAAAAGAAAAATTAGAGATTCAAATAGAAATTTTAAAACAAAAATTTGACATGATACCCATCGATTGTAAAACTTTGGAAGACGATGTAAAACGTGCTGAGATTTTAGTTCAAATACAAGAACTCGAAGAAAAGATTTTTGACACATACACTGACGAAGAAAAAACTCTTAAAAATTTACGCGAACAATACACAGCATTAATAGACGCCAAAAAAGATATGATAGCGGTCGGTGAAAATACCTATGTAATAGAACAAAGAATAAAAACCAATTTAAATGAACAATCTAAAATTGTTTCAAAAACTGTTTCTATAATAGCAGGCCCATTCGCGTCAGCCTTATCTTCCAGTATAGGACATGCTAACCAGTTAGGCGATGCATTAAAAGGCGCTCTAAATAATATGATTGCAATGGTTGCACAAGCTGCTATACTCGCGGGTATAACGTCGGTTTTTGGCGGAGGGTCGTTCGTTAAAAGTTTCTTAAGCTTCATCGGTCTTTCACAAGGCGGTCCCGTTTACGCCTCAAGCGGTTTCAGGCCACAAGGCACGGACCTAGTTCCAGCAATGTTAACGCCAGGCGAAGTCGTAATACCTAAGAGCGCAGTCACACAAAATCAAACAGAGATTGGGAACTTGCTGCATGGTAAAAATCGTGGCAGCGGTAATGTTATAAATATAACTTTTCCAAAAGGATTTATGGTGGGTTCTGACCGCGACTTTAAAAATTTAGTAATAAAAAGTTTAGAACAAATCGGCAGGGCGTAATGATATTCCAAGTTCAAAAAATATCTAATAATAATTTTAGTTCATGGCGAGAGCCCACTGATACTAATATCACACATCCTTACGATTGGGATAGAAATGACGGGATGCCTGCTG
>Ga0307380_10008100_pt1 | contig 13527 bp, 11 predicted proteins | sample UN3MG_FD_202239 | JGI IMG/M metagenome (GOLD analysis project Ga0307380, IMG submission 202239) | Soil microbial communities from Risofladan, Vaasa, Finland - UN-3 | ecosystem: Environmental > Terrestrial > Soil > Coastal area > Acid sulfate soil | place: Finland: Risofladan, Vaasa | collected... | reverse complement strand
TTGTCGCCGCAATCCAGCCACTTTGCTCACCCTACGAACGTGCATGATGCTCGATTGTGATGTGACCGGCAAAAGAAGTCCCTGGACGAATCCTGACTCTTCACCCAAACCGACAGGCCCGACGAGCGACAGGTCAGGATTGGCTATGGCCCTGCCGTTGCAGCGGGTATCGGCCGTCCGCATCTCCTGCAGAATCGGGCTTGAGCGCGCAGTTGAGCGCCACAGTGACCGCACACAACTGTCTCTTCGGCGGCCTGAATGCGTGCCCCGCAGTTGGGGCAGAAGGTGCTCTCACCGGGAAGGGGCTGGCCACACGCGGCGCAGGTTCTCGCGCTGAGCGGGGCACTTTCTGAGGGAGTAGGTGTGAGCTTGGCCAGCTCCGCTTCCTGCTGGGCGAGAGTTGCCCTTAGCCGCAAGATGTGCTCACACAAGGGCTGAAGCTCTGGAGAGGCGAGTGCGCCTGCCTCGTGCAATCCCACTGCCTGCACTCCCACCGCGGTGGTCATCTCGGTTATCTGACTATCGAGCCGTTTGAGTTCCGCTTTGACCTTGCCGATGGCTCGTCGCCGATCGGCCTCAACCATCTGCCGCCGCAGCGACTGGATAGTTCCACGAACGCCCCCCTTGCGGTCAATGGCAGCAATCAAGTCCTCAGCCTTTTGCCTGAACACCTCCAGCAGATCTGGCATTGCCACCTCCAGCACTCCTGGTGAGCCGTGGGTCACACATATGCTATACGGCTTCTGGGAGATCCAGTCGCGCCTGGCAGGAGTGCAATCAAGAAGCTCAGCCCCCACCAAGTCCCGCGCGACCTCCGTCATGGCGACTGGCTCTCCCACCAAGGGTGTCCTCCTAAATGGTCAGTCCACGAGCCGATATCCAACCGAGCGCTGGGCGAATCCGTCAAAAGCTGGGAAACAGAAACCATTCGCCCCGAGGGGCAAGAGTTGACGATTGCGCGACACGCGGCCCGGAGCCAGGTTATGCTTTGCTTTGGAGCGATGCCAGCCCCGCGAGGATTGCATCGGGACCTCTGGATACGTCGAGTTGGGCGACTCGGGCTGGGGTCTCTGGGCCAGGCTCGACCGCGCCACCCACAGCGATGTAGAAGGCATTGCGCTCGCGCCGCGACGGCAGGTGAGTCCGGGCCCACTGGCTTTGGTAGCCCAGTCGCAGGGCGCGTTGCATGATGGTGTGCCCGTAGACGAAATCAGCGCCCCGCACAAAGTCATCGCGCAGCGGTCGCAGGGGCTCGGCGTCGAAATCATCTACGAGTCGCTGCCCGGGCTTGTTCATCTCCGTGCCCGCGATCACCGGGAGATCCAGGGACCGCGCCAGTTCAACCACATGGTGCAGCTCGCGCACCTTGACCGCCTGTACCTCAGGGTCTGGCACGTTCCAGTTGCGATCGGGAACGATGTTGATGCCCGCCACTCCCTTGCCGACGAGCAGGGCCAGCAGTTCGCCGATGCAGGTCTCCCCTTCGCTCGTGCCGTCGAGCCAGGCATACAATGGGATGGCCCCACAGGCGATGATGGCGCGATTCACGTCGTCGAAGGGAGGAAAGGTCTGGGGCCCTGGCTGAACGTACCCCACCCCGCCCCGCTTCATCAACTTGGCGCGGATCATATCGTGCGGGAATGGCAGCTCACCGATAAAGCGGTCCACGTCGGCAGGTGTCACTCCCAGTTTCCTAGCCCAATAGTCGATCAGAGCCTTGCGCTGGGGAAAGAGGCCACGTGCGGCCAGGTCATACGCCACCAGGATGTGGCGTTCGGTTGCGTTTCCCGCCGGCGTCAATGGCAGCACGTCGCGGTCATACTCGATCGCCACGGGGTCCAGGTAAGCATTCAGGCGAGCGATCATGTCTCGGTTTCGCTGGGCGGCCCGACGCTGCATCTCCCGCAGGATTGGCGCCGCCGAGGGAGCTGCCCTGCCGCTCGCGAAGCCTATGCCGATATGGTAGCAGACGCCCGGCTCACTGGGCGAGTTTATCTCTCTGCCGGCGAACTCGGGCAGGTAGACCCGTGTCTCCAACCCCGCAGCGCCACGCACCCCCACGCGATCGCACCCAGCCAGGCACTCTTCTACCCCGTCCAGCACGTCGAAGTCCACCGTGGCTATCGCATGCCAGCCCATCTCCTTGGCCAGCCAGACCAGGGATGTGGGCGAGTGGCCGTACCCGTTGTAGGAGAAGAAAGTGTGACAATGCAGGTTCGCCACGTCTCGGCGGGGCTCGCAACTCACCCTTCCCGCCTGCCAGGCGGCGATCAGCTCGTCGAGAGCGCGGCCGCGAACCGACGGGTCGAAATGCTTCAGGCGTTCCCTGACATCTGCCAAGGTCATGTCCAGCGGTCGCCTCCCAACCTCCAGCCTGGGCGCAAGTGCGAAGGTCTCGTCCCCGACCGATGGTCTCAATTGCGAACTGGGGCAGAGGACAAGCCGGCAGTCCTGCCGATCACTCGTCAACCACTATACCCTCGGCGAGCGCGCCTGGCAAGTCTTGTGTCGGTTTGGGCAAGAGCAGCCAAGAGGCCGGGCGTCCACCTGTGGCCAAGGAACTCGCGCGCGGCCAGGACCCAGCGAGCGGATGGCAGCACGATTCCCGGCAACCCGGACGCGACCTATTGGAGGAAGGGAGAGGACTCCCTTCTGGAGGGCACACGCTAGAGGCATCAACCATACTGGCTGGGAGCGCTGGAAACTAGGGATCTGTCGGGGGGGAGAATGCGTCCATTCGCTGCCTGCAGTCCGCACAGGGCATCATCCACGCTTGGAGGTCACTCAGCGGGCTTGCACGAAGAGAGCTCTGCGCTTCACACCCAGGCCAGCAGCTTCTCCGGTGAGCCGTTATCCACGATGTGTCCTTTGTCGAGCACCACAAACCTGTTGCATAGCTCCTGCACGAAGCCAAGATCGTGTGAGGCGATGATCATCGTTTGGGGCAGGCCTCTGAGCAAGTCCAACACCGTCCGACGGACCCCGGGGTCCAGGCCACTTGAAGGCTCATCAAGGGCCAAAATGGGAGGTTTCATGGACAGGACGGTAGCGATAGCCACCCTCTTTTTCTCGCCCAGGCTCAGATGGTGGGGCACCCGATCCCCATGTTCGCTCATGTTCACTTGTTCGAGAGCCCAGTCCACGCGCTCCAGCACCTCGGCTCCGGGCAGTCCCATATGCAGTGGGCCAAAGGCCACGTCGTCACGCACGGTGGGACTGAAGAGCTGGTCGTTTGGGTCCTGGAAGACAAGGCCCACCATGCTGCGAACGATGCGCAGATTGCGCCCAGTGACCTCGTGCCCAGCAATCCGCACCACTCCCTGACTGCGCAGGATGCCGTTGAGATGTAGCAGCAAGGTTGACTTGCCAGCACCATTGGGCCCGACGAGCCCCACCTTCTCGCCAGCGGCGACGTTCAGAGTCACGTCAGTCAGCGCCCGCCGACCGTCTGGGTAACAGAATGATACCCCGTGCAGTTCAACGACATCCAAAGTGCTCATTTGCTCCCTACCAATAGACGTTGGCCAGCGTTACTATGGCTGCCAGAGCCGCAACGGCCAAGCCGCCAATGGTCAGCTCGGCCCTGGAAAGCGGGGAGTCCTGCAAGGTGCGAATCTCCCCGCAAAAGCCCCGGGCCAGCATGGCGTAGTATATGCGCTCGCTGCGGTCATAGGTGCGCAGAAAGAGCGCACCGATCATGCCCCCCGTGACCCGGGCCCGCCACAGAAATGACTTTCCTCTGGCGCCCTCCTGCGGCTCTGCACTGCGCGCCTCTCGGGCACGCATCATACGTAGCGCTTCATCGACCAGCAGATGTATGTAGCGATGGGCCAAGAGGATGGTTGAGGTGAGGACTGGCGGAACGCCGAGGCTCCGCATGGCCTTTACCACGTTCACAAAGCGAGTAGTGAGGATCAGGGTCACTGCAGCCAGCACCGAGAGCCAAGACCTTGCCAGCACACTGGCGAACCGCAGGAGACCCGCATCTGTGATGACAACTCGCCAGGACGCGACTCGCACGGTCATCAAACGAGTCCCTTCGTGTACCCAAGGTACGCCCAGAGCTGCCATCAGCACAAAGGGCAGAGCGACCATGGAACGGGCCAAGAACGGGACCATCCCCACGCGGGCCATCAATCCAATGCCCATCAGCCCAAGGAGGTAGACCAAATGTGCGGGCCAGGCTTGGATGGGGGTCATGTTCACGGCCACAATGAAGGCCAGCACAAAGCATAACTTGATCCGAGAGTCAAGCTTGTGGATGGAGCTGTCACTCTTGCGATAGGGATCCAGAAGAGCCAGGTTCACGGGCTATCTCGCAGGCATCAAAACAGTGAACGTATCTCGCACCGACCGCGCAGTCGGGTGCGAGATACGTCGAATCGGCAGCAAAGCTCAAATCGAGGAACGGCCCTTGACAAAGATCTTTCCCAGCCCGAACATCAGGCCGAACATGGTCAGCGTTCCCACGATCCCGGCCAAAATGGTGGCGACGGCGTCGTCACCCACGCCCGGGAAGAGATAGTCGGGAACGATCTCATACCAAGGATCTTGAGCCCGGTCAATGAATCCTTTGTCTTCCGCGACGCGCTCCAGGCCATCGGGGTGGGACGAGGCCAGCGGTGACAGAAGAGCCACTACCAGAGCAATCGCCAAACCTACCAGCCACCAGCGCCCCTTCATTGCCCACCTCCAACTCCAAGAATCCGCAGTTCCAGGAGATCCCTGCGTGTGGCGGCCAGAAAGGTCAGCACCCCCGTGGTTATCAAGCCCTCTCCGATCCCGATCAAGAGATGCACCAACCCCATCGCCGGCAGAACCACCTGCAGCGGCGACGTACCAGAGACGGCGAGCTCGACCGAGGCCACCAGCGAAGCAATGACCACGGAAGCCCAGGCAGATATGAACCCACCGATTAGCATCCCTCTCCGGCCAGGAATCGCACGCTTCAGCAGTGCATAGATACCGTACCCACTCCAAACACCTACCACGGCCATGTTCAAGACGTTGGCACCCAGGGCAACAAGGCCACCATCTTGAAAGATCAGTGCCTGGACCACCAGCACGGCGGTTATCACCAAGGTGCCCGCCCACGGCCCCAACAGGATGGCCACGAGTGCGCCGCCAAGCAAGTGGCCCGAGGTGCCACCGACCACCTTGAAGTTCATCATCTGCGCTGCAAAGACAAACGCGGCCATGACGCCCATGAGCGGCACTTGACGCTCGCGCAGCTCTCTGTTGGTGCGCCTGACGCTGTAGGCCAGAGCTCCGGCTGAGCCCGCATACGTCGCCACGGCGGTTCCTATGCTGATAAAGCCATCAGGAATGTGCATAGTCCGTGTCTCCCTTCCACGGATGATCGACTACTCCCTCGAATGGACCAGGGATTGCGCCTGCCCTGGTCCATGCAGGTTGAGCAAACAATTGGTTGATCGACTTTGGCCTCCTTCCGTGATGCTAGGATGATCGGCCTAGGCTGTGGCCTCAGACGGCGAGGCTGGCATTGCACCCCACCTGGCCAGTCTGGCACCCAGTAATCGCTACCGTAGGTACTTGCAATCGATTGCAGCAACATTGTAGCGCAAGACCTCGAGGGTGTCAAGCGCAGCCCTCCGAAGGCTGCTGCAAAAAGGGCTGATGGTGTAGGGGCGGGGTCACCCCGCCCCTACAAAAAGCAAATAACTGGAATACAGCCTATATCACAGCAGCGCTGTTGCGGCGGCAAACGCACGTTGTCCGAATGCTGCAACAGTCTCGCCCTCCGAGAGCGCCGAAAGACACCGATTGTCATTCTGAGTAACTCCATGGCGCTGGACGCGCCATTCATGTGATCGAGAAACTTGGACGCGACGTCGTTCGTGGGTATGATGGACTCGTTCAGACAGCCAAGAGCGCCTGGGCACCACTTGGCAACTTCATTGGCAGCCGAAGGGAAGAATCTCTGTTTTCTGCAGTTGAGACCCTTCGCTTGTACCCCGTACTTCTGGGGCACTTGTACCCCTGAAGTGCGGGGCACTTGTACCCCTGAAGTGCGGGGCACTTGTACCCCTGAAGTGCGGGCCCTTGCGCTCAGGGTGACAACTACGGGCCGCTGGCATGAGTTGTTCAGCACCCTCGCAGACCTGGCGCTTGCCAACATTCGGAGAGAGAAGTTACTCACCCCTGGGTCGTGCCGCCAAATCGGGCCGGCTCGTTGACCTGGCCAATAATGCTTGGTATAATGCCGGTGACATCCGTTAGATGGGAAACTGCCGTCGGGAGATGCGCCAGCCTGGGTATCATACGGGCTGTCGCGGCGGGAGGCGATCATTGGGCCTCGTGGCGTCGCTGCGTGCCTGATCGTCAGATGCCGCTCCCGCGGACGCGTTGATTCAGAGGATTCGAGAGAGATTCTCAGGGGAGGGATCCTCGATGGCGACTTATGCGAGCGGGGCCGGCCTCGGTGGGTATGGCCCTCAGGATGAACCCTTTGAGCTGCTGCAATCCCTGGGAGCGGGCGGCTTCGCCCACACCTACCTTGCGAGAGTGGTCAGCCCTGACCTTGTCGAGGAGTATGACAGGGCAGAGGTGGCCCTAAAGATCCCCCTTGATCGCAAGAAGCAGAGAATCCTCAGGCAAGAGCTAGAACTGAACGCAGCCCTCCACCTGCATCTAAGAAAGATGGCAGCGCCCAATCTGGTCAGGTACCTCGGGTTTGAGGTATTCCGAGGCCAGATAGTCATGGTCATGGAGTATATCGCAGGGGGCAATCTGCGCAAGCGGATCGGCACCATGCCGGCCCGAAACGCTCCGCCCAACGACCCCATGCCAATAGATGGGGCGGTCCGAATCGCCGAAGGCGTGCTCTCGGGGCTGCACGTCATCCATCGGGAGCGGGTGTTCCATCGCGATATCAAGCCGGAGAACATCCTGATGGATGGCGACATCCCCAAGATCTCTGATCTTGGGATCTCGAGGATGCTGGGATCAGATGAGCTCGCCTCGACTACGACGGGAACCCTCTACTACATGTCGCCGCAGATGCTGGGGGGTCAGGGAGCTTCCTATCCTTCGGACCTTTGGGCGGTTGGGGTGATACTGTATGAGATGGTTGCCGGCCGACGGCCCTTTGGCTACAAGGGCATAGCCACCGGGCTGCTGATCGACCTCATTCGCAGTGAAGATCCAATCCCGCCGAGTGAGATCAGCAGCGTCCCGGAAGAGTTGGAGCGCATCATCCTGAAGGCTCTGGAGAAGGACCTGCGGCGTCGTTTCACCAGCGCCACCGAGATGCTGGGGGCCCTCGAGCGCTTCCGCCTGGGCGGGGGCGACGGCGTTGAGAAAGAGATGGCTGATGTCCGGGCCATGATGGGGGCTGGCGAATCCCTAGATGTTATCGAGCGAAAGGCGCGGGAGATCGTGGAGCACTTCCCTCAGTCGTCCAAGAGCCATCAGTTCCTGGGCGAGTTCTACAACCGGTGCCAGCGCTACTCGGACGCTGTGGCGGCCTTTCGAGAAGGAATCAGGCAAAACCCGAGCGACGCCTTGCTCCGCTGGAACCTTGCCCTGGCCTACCAGAAGCAAGGAAGGCGCGGCCAGGCAGTCGCGGAGCTGCGCACGGCCATAGAGATGGGATTGGAAGGAAGCCTCCGACGCCACGCCACACGACTGCTGAGACTGCTTGAGGCACCCGGGCCATGATTCTGTTCGACTGCTTCGCCATCTCGGAACCGGGTAAAGCCCACGAGACGAGCCACGACTTTGTGGTTCTCGACCAGGAGGCGAGGGCATTCGTGGTAGCAGACGGCATCAGCGGACATCCCGGGGGGGCGGCGGCGAGCAAGATCGCGGTGGAGACGTTTCTGGCCCATCTCAAAGGGAAGGAGCTGTCTGGTGGTAGGGCTGGCGACGTCCTGCTCCAGGCAGTTCTGACAGCGGATCAGCGGGTGCGCCAGGCGGGGCAAGCAGATCCGCTGGTCACTGGAATGGGCACTACGCTCTCTGCCCTTGTGCTATCGGGCCATGACGCTCACGTCGTCCACGTGGGCAACAGTCGAATCTATCGCTTACGTCAAGGTGAGCTGCACCGGTTGACGGTGGACCACACCCTAGTGGCCGAGCTGGTGAGAGGGCAGCACATTCAGCCAGAAGTGGTCAGCACGCACCCCTTGCGCAACGTGTTGACCCAATCCCTGGGCGCAGGCGAGTGGCTCGATCCGCAGCTCCTCGACCTGGACCTGGCTCATGGGGATCTCTTCATTCTTGTCACCGACGGTCTGGAGAAGGTCATGGACGAAGGTCGGCTGCTGGCGCTAATCAGAGAGCACCAGACAGAGACCTCAGAGTGGCTGTGTCGCTGTCTCGTGGCCGACGCAATGGCCCACTCGCCCACCGATGATCTCACCTTGGCCGTGGTCAAGATATGTCTGCGGCAGGGAGATCAAGGGGGAGCATCTTGAAAACGAGAAAAGGGGCGCGAAGAGAGCTGGAGATCACCGAGGCGCCAGTGGAGCTTGGCCACTTTGGGTCAGACGACGAAATGGAATCTCTGGCTGCAACTGAACCCTGGATGCGCGACTCGATTCAAGGGCTGGCCAAGGCCCGTCGTGCCCTCTCGGATCGAGAACGGGAGCACTTTGAGGAGATGAGACGTCTGTTGCTGGACATCATCAAGGTCGATGATGCTTTCGAGCGTGTTTTCCGAGCCGTGCGCGACATGGGGGACCGGGTAGACCATTCGACCAGGCGGTGGATCAACAACTTCCGCTCCATCTCTCGCATCCTGCACGGCGTCTTGAGGGGCCAGGGCGTCGTGGAGATCGAGACGGTGGGTCAGTCCTTTGACCCACGCTGGCACAGGGTTTCGGAGCTGGTTCAGGACCCTGATCGGCCGGATGGCACCATCGTCGGACAGGACCTCAAGGGGTACGTATGGCGCAACCTCATTCTCCGCGAGGCGGAGGTTGACGTCGTGCGCAACGACGAGGGCCAGCACACGGCAAGAAGAGGTGCTGCCGGTAAGACGTCGTAGCAATTGACCGGGGACGTGGCCGCACTGGGGCGACATCATCTGTACGAGTTAGAAAGGAGCATGCAATGGCCGCGATCGGCAAGAAGGTGGGGATCGATTTGGGCACGACCAACTCGGTGGTGGCGATCATGCAGGGACCCGACCCAGAGATCCTGTACAGCAGGGAAGGGCAACCACAGATCCGCTCGGCGGTGAGCCTGCGGGAACGCAAGGGGCGGGGAGGGGAGGTCCGCCGGCAAGTCCTGGTTGGAGACCCGGCGATCGGCAACTGGGAGTATGCGCCCGAGGATACGATTGTGTCGATCAAGCGACTCATGGGGCTTGGCGTGGAGCATCCTGAGGTCCAGCGGGTGAAGGATTGGTTCTACTACAAGGTGGTGGAGCCCTCCGAGGGCACCAAGGATAGCGTTCGGGTGGTGATGGGCGGGCAGGAGTACTCGCCGGTAGACATCTCGGCCATGATCCTGCGCAAGCTCAAGGAGGATGCCGAGTACAGTCTTGGCGAGGAGGTGACCCACGCCGTCATCACGGTGCCCGCCTACTTTAGCCAGGCCCAAAAGGCAGCCACACGCATGGCGGGGCTCAAGGCCGGCTTGAAGGTCATCAAGATCCTGGACGAGCCGACCGCAGCGGCCATGTCCTATGGACTCGATGAGACGGAGGACGCTGAACCCAAGAACGTCCTGGTCTACGACTTGGGTGGCGGCACGTTCGACATCTCAGTTCTGCTCATGTGCGGCCCGATGTTTGTCACCCTGAACAAAGAGGGGGATATGTGGCTTGGGGGCGACAACTTTGACCAGGCTGTCGTCGAATATGCTGTCGAGGTGATCCGGGAGGAGTACGGTACGGACCCCTCCTCCGACAAGAAGTTCATGGTGGCCCTGAGGAGGGCAGCCCAGAAGGCGAGAGAGAGTCTGAGTGCTGCGAAATGGGCAGACCTCGAGCTTGCTGGGAGACTCAAGGACAAGGAAGGGTTTGTCATCGATGTGTTTGTGGAGATCACCCGCGAAAAGTACGAGGAGCTGATCCGCCCCCTGGTGGAGCGGTCTCTTCGGTTGGTTGACAGGGCCATGGAGAACGCCAAACTCACCGTGGATGACGTGGACTATGTGCTGATGACGGGCAACGCCACCATCACCCCTCTGGTTCAACAGATGATGGAGGACAAGTTTGGCCCAGACCGGGTGCTGCGAAAGAAGCACCCCAAGCTATGCGTTGCCGAGGGAGCGGCCATCGTGGCCAAGTTGCTGGTGAGCACCGTCTGCCACGATTGTGGTCATCCAAACGACGAAGATGCTGAGGAGTGTGCAGAGTGTGGCACTCCCCTCCAGCTCAGGGACAAGGTCATCTGTCGTCACTGTGAGTTTCCCAACGAATCCGGCGCCCAGGTCTGCGCCATGTGCAGCAATCCTCTCCAAGAGTTTGTTCTTGGGGGGATCTCCTCGCGCCACTACGGCGTGGAACTCGCCAGAGATGCCTTCTCTGTGTTCATCGAGAAGAATGACGAGATTCCCACGGAAGACGCCAGGTGGAAGACGTTCTACACTCAAGTGCCCGACCAGCGGGTGATCTGCATCCCAGTGTGGGGTGGGGACGACCTGGAGAAGGCCAGCGCGAACCAGAAACAGGGGGAGGTTTTCGCCATACTGCCCTCAGGTCTGGCGACGGGCTCAGGCGTGCGAGTCTCACTTTCGCTCGATTCCGACGAGATCTTTCGCCTGGCGGCCCGCCTCGAGGATGGCACAGACCTGCAGCCCTGGGTCATCAAGGGGGAGGCTGACCAGAAGGCCATTGAAGCCCTCGATGGGATTGAGCGCGACTTGGGCGAGCTTGGCGGCGCCCTCAGCCAAAGCGAGCGGCAGGCGATTGAGGAGCAAAGGGAGCAGGTTCTTAGACACCTCCAAGAGGGAAACTACAAGGACGCTCAGGAGGGCGTCGAGCAGTTGGGCCAGCTTGTGACAGCGCTGAAGCGGCCTGAGGCAGGACCGGGATCGCTTGAGGAGAAGGCCCAGGGGCTGATCGGTTACACCGAGTTCGTCCTGAGAGAGTTCTCTTGGGCCATCGGGGCCGAGCAAGCCTATGAGCTCACCAGTCTTGTGGCCAAGACCAGGCAGGCGCTGGAGGCAGGGGATGCACAGGCTTTGCAGCAGGCCTTCACCGCGCTTGACCAGGCCACGGACCGCCTGCCAGACGCCATCAGAGTGTTGGTGGGCATCAGGGGGGCGATCATGGCGCGCATCCAGCCAGTTGAGCCAGAGCGCGCTGCGGAGCTTCAGAAGATGCTGGCCGAGACCGAGGAAGCCTTTCAGAAGAACCCGATTCTCGGCAGGCTGGGGCTGGTCAGGCTGGCGGCGAGCGTGGCGGAGGCTCTGAAGGAGATCGAAAGCAAGGCGCTTCGCGGGGTCGCGTGCCCTGCTTGTGGGCACGATCTTCCCCCGGGAGCTCGATTCTGCCCCGAGTGCAAGGCGGATACTTGGATGCTGGGAGAGCAAAGAGTGCGCACCAGCGGCAAGATCAGCACGTGACGGCGTCGCTATGAGCCACAGGTGGGCAAACCAATGATCACAAGAGATCCTCTGCAGACGGAAAAGACACCATACGAACTGCTTGCCCTCGACCGCCGTGCAGGCGACGAAGCCGTCAAGCAGGCTTTTAGCCGGGCTATCGCTGCCAGCAAAGGACGCAGGGGAGACCTGAGGAAGCTGCGCGAGGCCAGGAGCACGCTCTTTCGCCCTGTTCAGCGCGCCTTGCTCGACATCCTCCTCTATGACCCCAAGGTAGTAAGCCGTCTTTCCCCAACCTACGAGACGGACGGCTCCTTCCTTGGGCTTGGGGCTCGGCAGGCAACCGCAAAGGCGTGGACCACGCACCTGCGGGCTCATTTCCCCGATCTGCCCACGATCCACAGCCTGGCCGTGCTCTGGTATTGGTGGGCAACCCACGAGGGCGAACGCTTCGCCGCTCTCGCCGAGGCGCTCAGCGAGAGCGGCGTGCCCGCACGCACAGTGACCACCAAGAGACGACTCCTGCAGAACATCTCGGCTTCGGAAGCACGTACCTGCCGGCCCGGTCCCGGGGCCCTCTGTCCTGATCCCGACTGTCGCTGGCACGACGAATGCTCGTACACCTGCCCTCCCATAGACGTCATCTGGAGAAAGGCCATCGCCTACTGGTCGGTGCTGATTGCCAGCCACAAGTTCTGGACGGAGCAGGCTGGTCTTTCTCCTTCCGTGGCAGGGGAAGCGCGCGAGGCCATGGACAACGCTCTGCGAGAGCCACTTTTCAAGCTGAGAGAGCGCTTCGAAAGGGCCTCGGCCCCCAGGCTTGCCAGCCTCTTTCGCCAACTCGAAATCGACCTCTCGACAGAGTTGCAGGCGGCGCATGATATGATCAGAGCAGGCGCTTCACTGCTGGGCCCCAATGCCGATGGCGTGGGCTGTGGCAGACTGCTGCTGAAGGAAGTGGATCAGCTCGAGGCAGTGCGGAGGAAGGTGGATGCCCGGTTGCGTGCCTCTGGAGAGAACGGACACCTGCAGGGATTGAAGCTTGGCCTGACGGCCTACGCAGATGTCGCGCAACTGCTCACCAGGGATCGGTGGGACGACGCATTGGCCCAGCTCGAGAAACTCCCCCAGGCCGAGCAAGATAGCGCGGAGGTCCGACGTCTCAACGCTAAAGCCCTGATAGCAAAGGGCCATCAAGAAGCAAGCGTGGGCGATGTGAGCGCGGCCTTGAAGAGCTGGCACTCGGCGCTGCAAGTCACTGACGACCACGAGTTGCGCGAGGAAGCCACGACCGCCATCGTGAGCAGCTGCCTGGCGAGGGCCGCCACGCTGGGGAAGCGCCAGACAGATGAGGCTATCTCTATCCTCGAGGAGGGGCGGCGGCTGGTCACGAGCCGCAACCTCGACCTTCGCCTGGCCGATCTTCTCTGCGACCAGGCGGTCACCATATTCAACGAGACCCAGGAAAAGATCAAGGCGCGGCAAGGCCCTCCCACGGCGAGTGACATCCGAGCTCTCGAGAAGGGCCTGGCCTTGCTCGAGCGGGCGGGGCCACTGGGTTCCGACCGGGCGAGAGGGCAGATAACCACGGCCCAGCAGGTGCTGAGTGCGGTGAAGCAGGCCGGCCAGCCTCCCCAATGGGTGGAGTGGGTCAAGAAGGCAAATGACGCCGCGGCCAGGGAAGATTGGAGTACGGCCATCACCCATCTTCGGAAGGTCATCCGCGCTGCAGGCGCGAAGGCGCCGGCGACCTTGAGCAAGAACCTGGCCACCTGTCTGGCAAACCGTGCCATCAGTGTGGTCAACACGATCTTGAGTGGGGGATCCGCGCCCACTGCCCTCGAAGTCACTGTCCTGGAAGCAGCTCAGAAGGACCTGGCCGAGGCTGCCAGACTTGATCCCACAAGCGAGCACATCCGAACGAACAAGAATAGAATCGATACGCTCCTTCAGCAGAGAGAGCTTCTGAAACTGCTGGGCAGGACCACCCCCAGTACGAGGCGCAGGCCG
>Ga0307380_10008099_pt1 | contig 13527 bp, 14 predicted proteins | sample UN3MG_FD_202239 | JGI IMG/M metagenome (GOLD analysis project Ga0307380, IMG submission 202239) | Soil microbial communities from Risofladan, Vaasa, Finland - UN-3 | ecosystem: Environmental > Terrestrial > Soil > Coastal area > Acid sulfate soil | place: Finland: Risofladan, Vaasa | collected... | reverse complement strand
GGTGAAAACGATGTTGCGCGAACTGTTGGCGGCCTGGCGGGGCAAGGATGCCCTTGGCCAGATGTTCGAGGAATTCGACCGCATGCTCGACGAGACCCACTGGATGTTCCAGCAGGCCGTCGAGGTCTTCTTCAGCCGCGTCGATTGGCAGGCCGTTCAGGACCCGCTCTACCGGCGCGACCAGCAGGTCAACCGGCTCGAACAGTCCATCCGCTCGCAGATCGTCAAGCACCTGACGGTCCGCCCCGACGCGAATCTGGCCGCTTGCCTGGTGCTGATGAGCGTCGTCAAGGACGCCGAACGCATCGGCGACTACTGCAAGAACGTCTTCGAGGTCGGCAAGTTCTACACGCGCGAGTTCACCACCCGACGCTACTTGGATCCCCTCGAGCGCGTCCGCTCCCAGACGGAGGACCTGTTTCGCCTCACGAAGGAGGCCTTCAACCAGAGCGACATGGACAAGGCCCGAAAGGTCATCCAGACGTTCGGCCAGGTCGGCAAGGAATGCGAACTCGTGATTCGGCAACTCCTGCGCGAGCGCGACACCGTCCCCACCGACGAGGCTGTGGCCTATTCGCTCCTGGCGCGGCATCTGAAGCGCATCGGGGCGCACCTGGCGAACATCGCGACCGCCGTCGTCTCGCCGGTCCATCGGATCGACTACGTTGACGAGCCCGAAGAACCCGAATCCACCTGAGCCCTCTGCGGACCTGACCTGTGGACGCGAAACGCCTGAGCGAATTATTGAACGCCGTCGCCCAGGGCGCCCTCTCGCCCGACGAGGCCGCCGAACGCCTCCGCCACATGCCGTTCGAGGACCTCGGCTTCGCCAAACTCGACCACCATCGGGCCCTGCGGTGCGGTTTCCCCGAGGTCGTCTTCTGCCAGGGCAAAACCACCGAGCAGGTCCTCGCCATCGTCGGACGCCTCGCCGAGCGCGGGGCGACCGTCCTGGCGACCCGCGCGGGGCCGGACCTCTACGGGGCCGTCCGCGCCGCCCATCCCAAGGCCGTTTACCATGAAACCGCCAGGGCCATCGTCCTGGCGCAGGAAGGCGAGTGCGTCCGGCTCCCGGGCCGCGTGGCCGTCGTCTCCGCCGGCACCAGCGACCAGCCCGTCGCCGAGGAGGCCCGCGTGACGGCCGAATTCCTGGGCTGCCGCGTCGAAACGTTTTACGACGTCGGCGTCGCAGGGATTCATCGGTTGCTGGCCCACTCGAAGGCTCTCGCGGAGGCGTCCGTCGTGATCGTCGTCGCCGGCATGGAAGGAGCGCTCGCGAGCGTCGTCGGCGGCCTGGTGGACGTGCCGGTCATCGCCGTGCCGACGAGCGTCGGCTATGGGGCGTGTTTCCAGGGTCTCGCGCCGCTTCTGACGATGCTCAACAGTTGTGCGGCGGGCGTCGGCGTCGTCAACATTGACAACGGCTTCGGCGCCGGGTGCCTCGCCGCCATGGTCCTCCGCACCGCCGAACGACTGGCGGAAGAACGGAAATCGTGAAGCGCGTCCGTGACATTCCGAAACCGCCGGTCCGGCCCGTGGATGCTCACAAGGGCACGGCCGGCCTGGTGCTGGTCGTCGCCGGGAGCCGAGGCATGGCCGGCGCGGCCGCGCTCGTCGGGAGCGCCGCCCTCCGCGCGGGCGCGGGCCTCGTCAGGATCGCGACGGCGGACGCGGCCCTTGATACGGTGGCGGCCCTCGCCCCGTGCTGCACGACCGCTCCCTTGCCGGATGACGGCGCGTGCCTTTGCGCCGAGGCCGCTGAGATTGTCCTCGCCTTGGCCGAGGGCCAGGACGCCGTCGCTCTGGGTCCGGGCCTCGGCCGGACGCCCGCCGTCGGCTCCGTCGTCCGGGCCGTTTTGGAAGGGCTTGAAATTCCGGTCGTCCTCGATGCGGACGGCCTGAACGCCATTGCCGCCGACGCCGCCGAAGTCGTCGCCCGGGCGCGCAACGGCCTCATCCTGACGCCGCATCCCGGCGAGGCCGCACGCCTCCTCGGCTCTAGCGCCCAGGACGTCCAGGCCGACCGCGAGGCGGCTGCCGAGCGGCTCGCCGGACTCGGCGCCGTCGCCGTCCTCAAGGGGGCCGGCACTGTCGTCTGCGATGGCGAACGCCTCTATGTCAATGAAACCGGCAACCCCGGCATGGCGACCGCCGGCGCAGGCGACGTCCTGGCGGGCATGATGGCCGCTTTCCTGGCCGCCGGCATGCCCATGTTCGAGGCCGCCGTCTTGGCCGTCTGGGCCCACGGCAGGGCGGGGGACTTGGCGGCCGAACGCCTCGGCCATCTGGGCCTCACCGCGATGGACATCCTGGCTTGCGTTCCGGAGGCTCTACGCGTATAATCCTGCGCTTTTTTCTCACGGGATCGACGTTCGGGAGACGCGAATGGGCAAGACGAAGACTAAGCCGAAAGCAAAAGCAAAAGCGAAACCGCAACCGAAACCCGGGAAGGCCGCACCGGCCGGGGAACTGTCGAAGGACGCGAAGATCGGTTTGCTGCGCCGGATGATGGAAATCCGCGCGTTCGAGGACAAGGTCTTCGAACTCCTGGCGCGCAACGTCCTCCAGGGCGCCAGCCACGTCTACGCCGGACAGGAGGCCGTCGCCGTCGGCGCCTGCTCCGCCATCACCGAGCGCGACTACGCCACGAGCACGCACCGCGGCCACGGCCACTGCATCGCGCTCGGGGCCGATCTGCGGCTCATGATGGCCGAACTCTGCGGCAAGGCGACCGGCTACTGCAAGGGCCGCGGCGGCTCCATGCACATCGCCGACGTCTCCAACCGCAACCTCGGCGCTACCGGAATCGTGGGCGGCAACATCCCCGTCGGCACCGGCGCCGCGCTGGCCGTCCAGATGCAGAAGAAGGACAGCGTCGTCCTCTGCTTCTTCGGCGACGGGGCCTCCAACGAGGGCGTCTTCCACGAGTCGCTCAACATGGCCGGCAAGTGGAAACTCCCGGTTATCTACATCTGCGAGAATAATCTGTACGGTATGAGCGTCGCGCTGGAGCGGGCGTGCGCGGTGGCCGACATCGCCGCCCGCGCGTACGCTTACGCCATGCCGGGCGCCTGCGTGGACGGCCAGCGGGTCCTCGAAGTCCGCCAGGCCGTCCTCGAGGCCGCCGCCCGGGCCCGCCGGGGCGATGGGCCGACCCTCATCGAGGCCAAGACCTACCGCTACCGCGGCCACTCGCGAAGCGACCCCCGCGTCTATCGCACGAAGGAAGAGGAGGCCTACTGGCACGAACGCGACCCCATCGTCCTGTTCAAGGCCGACCTCATCAAGGAAGGCACACTGACGGAGAAGGCATTCCAGACGCTCCAGGCCGAAGTGGACAAGACTCTCGCCGAGGCCGAAAAGTTCGCCATCGAGGACAGCCCCTGGCCCGATCCGTCCGAGGTCATGGACGATGTCTATGCCGGTTGGGTCGAGGGCGAACACGGCCTAGTGCGGCTAGCATAGGAAAGGTGAATCGAGCCATGCCGGTCATCATGTATCGTGAGGCTATTCGCGATGCCCTCCGCGAGGAGATGAAACGCGACGAGCGCGTCTTCGTCATGGGCGAAGACGTCGCGATTTACGGCGGCGCGTACTCCGCCACCCAGGGACTCTGGGAAGAGTTCGGCGACGAACGCGTCCGCGACACGGCCATCAGCGAGGCCGTCATCGCCGGGGCCGCCACCGGCGCCGCCATGTGCGGCATGAGGCCCGTCGCTGAGATCATGTACGTGGATTTCATGACCCTCGCGATGGACCAGTTCGTCAATCAGGCGGGCAAGAACCGCTACATGTTCGGCGGCAAGACGACCGTCCCGATGGTCATCCGGACCGAGGGCGGGGCCGGCCGATGCATCGCCGCCCACCATTCGCAGAGCCTCGAAGCCTGGTTCACCCACGCCCCGGGCATCTTCGTCGTCATGCCCTCCACGCCCTACGACGCGAAGGGGTTGCTGAAGACCTGCATCCGCGACGACAACCCCATCCTCTTCATCGAGCACAAAATGCTCTACAACACCAAGGGCGAGGTGCCGGCCGAAGAGTACCTCATCCCGCTCGGCCAGGCTGTGGTCCGCCGCGAGGGCAAGGACGTGACGATCGTCAGTTACTCGCGCATGGCTCTGCGGGCCGAAGAGGCCGGCAAGGCCCTGGCCGACGCCGGGATCAGCGCCGAGGTCATCGACCTGCGGTGCCTCCGGCCGCTGGACATCGAGTGCATCCTTGCGTCCGTCCGAAAGACCGGCCGACTGGTCGTCGCGTCGGAAGCCTACAAGAACTCGAACTTCATCTGCGAGATCGTCGCCCGCGTCCAGGAATTCGCCTTCGACGACCTGGACGCACCCGTCGAGCGGGTGTGTGCGGCTAACTGCCCCGTGCCGATGAGCCCCGTCCTCGAGGACGAGGCGATTCCCAGGGCCGACAAAATCGTCGCCGCCGCCAAACGGACGTTGGGCAAAGCGGGTTGAAACCGCAAAGGACGCGAAGAGCGCAAAGGAAAAAATCGAATAGAAATGGTAAGATGATTGGTTGTTTGCTGTTCACCCTATATTGTTGTTCTTTGCGTTCTTGGCGCCCTTTGCGGTTAGAATCACGCCTCTTTGGGAGCACTGGCACAACATGATCCAAAAAGTCACGCTTCCGAAACTCGGCGAAACCGTCGAAAAGTCCACCATCGAACGCTGGGTCAAAAAAGAAGGCGACTCCGTCGCGACCGGCGACATCCTCTGCGAAATCACCACCGACAAGGCCACCCTCGAGGTCGAAAGTTACTACCGCGGGACGCTGCTGAAAATCCTCGCCCCGGAAGGTGTGGAACTCCCCGTCGGGGCCCTCATCGCCATCGTCGGCGACCCCGGTGAGAAGATACCGGAGTCGGTTCTGGCGGAGGCGGGCGCGGCCCCGGCGAAATCGGCCGCCAAGCGCGCGGCCGGGGCGGGGCCCTCCGCGGCGGCCGAAGGTGCTGCCGCGGCGCCGGTTGCTCCCGTCGCTGCCGAGGGCGGCCGCGTCAAGGTTTCTCCCCGCGCGCGCCGCCGGGCGCGTGAACTCGGCGTCGGGCTGGCGGGCATCCGCGGTAGCGGCCCCGGCGGTCGGATCGTCGAGGCCGACGTCGAGGCCGCTGCCCTTCGACAGGCTCAGGGTGGCCCCGAGCATGGTCGAGGGGCCGCCCGGACCGCAGCCGCGGTCCAGGCGTCGCCCCTGGCGCGCAAACTCGCCGCACGCCAGGGCGTGGACCTCGCCGCCGCTGCGGGCACCGGCGTCCGCGGCAAAGTGATGAAGGAGGACGTCCTCCGCGCCGCCGGCCAAGGCGCACCCCCCAAGTCGCCACAGGCGACTCGACCGGGCGAGGCGGGCAAGATCGTTCCCTTGACCCCGATGCGCCGGGTCATCGCCCAGCGCATGCTCGAATCGAAGCAGACGATTCCTTGCTATTACCTGGAGATGGACGCCGACGTGACGGAACTCGTGGACCTCCGCAGCCGGTTGAACGCCGAAGGCAAGCCGAAGGTCGCCCTTCGAGAACCTCAGGGCGACCCTGAGCAAGGTCGAAGGGTCGCTTTCAACGATTTCGTCATCAAGGCGTGCGGGAAGGCGCTGCGGCTTTTCTCCGCCGTCAACAGCCGATGGGTGTCCGGCGGCGTCGAACGCCGGAGCGAAGTGAACGTCGGCCTCGCCGTCGCCCTCGACGAAGGCCTCATTGTCCCCGTGGTTCGCGAGGTGGACAAGAAGTCCCTCCGCCAAGTTGCCGCCGAAACCGCCGACCTGGCCGCCCGCGCGAGGGCCAACCGCCTCCGCCCCGATGAGTATCAGGACGGTTGCATGACCGTCACGAACCTGGGCATGTTCGGCATCCGGAGTTTCATCCCGATCGTCAACCCCGGCGAAAGCACCATCCTCGGCCTGGGGATGATCGAGGACCGCGTCGTCGCGCGTCAGGGCGCTATCGGAATCCGCAAAGTGATGACACTGATGCTCGCCGTCGACCATCGGCTCGTGGACGGCGCGGTGGGGGCCCAGTTCCTCGAGATGATCCGCGACCGGCTGGAAGACCCGCAACGGTTGGCTAAGGACTGATTGCAGGAAACAACCTTCTGAGTCCCGGGGCGATTATGTCGCGGCCCGGAATTCCGCATTCCATCCCTGTCGTCAACGACGCCCCCACCAGGGACGTCAAGGTGCTGCGGGTGAGGCAGCCGCAAACCTGATGAGGACGTAACGAATGAAGAGGATTAAACGTCGCTCGGGTACGACCTTCGGGGTTCTGGTCTCTTCAATGCTGGTCTTGCTGGCCGGTTGCCAGGGTGAATCCGGGCGACCGACCTCCGCGGCCGCCCAGGCGAAGGCCACGGCGCCCCAGGCACAGGTCCTGGCCGAGTTCTTGATCTCTGTCGATGGTAGTCCGATTACAGTGCTCGTGCAGATTGACGGCAAGGAGTACCTGTTTATGGTGGACACCGGCTGTACGTATACCGTCCTCGATACAAGTCTCGCCAGCCACCTGGGCGACCGCGTGGGGTCCAAGATAACCGGCACGAGCACCGGCAACGTTGTGATGGATCTCTTCTCCCCCGTCGATGTCCGCTTGGAAGGTTTGGATTTCAGGGAGTGCGGGCCGATGATGAAGGCCGACCTGTCGCGTTTTCGCGAAATTTATGGTCTCAACATACGAGGCCTTGTCGGCATGAGTTTCCTGGGCCGGTATGTCGTCCAATTCGATTTTGACCGCGCCCGGTTACGGTTGTGGAAGTCGGATTCCGCCAGGCACCCCGAATGGGGGAATGACATCTCTCTGAAGCCCCTGTCCAATGGAGAGCCTACCGTCAGGGTGCGCCTGGGCGATGATTACGACGATTTTTTCTCGGTGGATACCGGAGACAACTCGGACGTTAGGGTGCCGGGGGCCATCTTCCATCAGATCATTCGCAAAAACCAACTCGCCTCGGCCAAAACCTTGTTCTCCACGTTGCTTGGCGAATCGTGGACTCTTGAGGCCCGCCTCACCGCCCTTTCGGTCGGCGACTGCGCCTGCAACGGTCTGATTCTTGGCCAAGGCCAGTATGCCTTGCTGGGCCTGGGGTGGCTGCGCCGGCACCAAGCCATTTTTGATTTCCCGGCGTGCAGGTTGTACCTGTCGGTTCGGCGCGAATTCACGGAGCCGTCGGAATCCGACATGAGCGGCCTTCACCTCCTGCGTATGACGGAAGGGACGATCGCCAAGTACATCGATAAGCCCAGTCCCGCCGAGGCCGCCGGCGTTCGGCCTGAAGACCTTGTGATCACCGTGAACGGCAAGCCTGCAGCGTCCTACAGCATGCAGGCCTTGCGGGCGCTCCTAAGTAGCGGAGATGGCAAGCGGATCGCTATGACCATCCGCCGGGATGGAAAGGACCTGTCGGTCGAATTCACCCTGAAGCGGCGGATCTGACCCCAGGAGGTTGGCCGGACCGAGAAAGGCTTACTCGCGCCCGGATGCTTTGCCGAGAGGTGCCTTTAATTCCGCAATCCGCAATTGCATCACGGCCCCGCCGTCGCGGCCAAGTAGAAGGCGTAGCCGACGCCGCCGAGCGCCGCCGACGCCAGCAGCACCGCCAGCATCGCGAGTCGGCCCAGCCGCCGATGCGTCCGGAGGACGAGCGACTGATAGGTTTCGAGGACTTCGCGGTGGGCGGTTTCGAGCCGGGCGATGCACACCAGGTGCCGCTGGGCGCTTTCCTCCACGCTCTTCAGCGCTCCCCGCATGCCCGCGAGGCCGTCCACGGTTGCTTCCGCCAGCCGCGTCTGTTGCTCCAGGAGGCCGTTCGTGCGTTTCGTGACGGCCGCCTGGTCGGTTGCGAGGTCGGGCAGTTGGCGGACCGACTGGGCGAGCGATCGGGTCGCGTCGCGGTGGCCTTCGAGTTCGCGGCCGATCTTTTCCAGGGCCTTCGCGCCGGCCGCGCTCGCCGCCAACGATTCGGCAATCCGTTCCGGCAGCGTGTTCAGCAACCGGATCCATTCAGGGTTGGGCTCCGGGCGCTGCGCGTCCGGCGCCTTGCCGGTTTCCGTGGCGACGGCTGTGGTCTGGGCGCCGGGCCCGCCGGCCGCGGGCGCCGCCGGCCTGCCGTCGAATGCCGAGGAAATCGGCGGCGCCGCCGTGGCGCTCCCGCCGGCGCCGGCCAGGAGGAGCCCCGCCGCCGGCGCAGTCGAAGCCACCGTCCACGGTTTCGCGCCCACGCCCGCGCGGCGCTGCCTCTCGACGCGCGCCACACCGAACCAGGACTTTACCCGATCCACCAGATTCCGTTGGCTCATTCCACCCGTCTCGCTTTCCGGGGAGGGGAAGACCGGCATCGGTCCGATTTTGAAGACGACGTCTGAGGTTCCTCGCTCCCAGGCGTGTTATCGGACGTTAAGTCGGGGAGGCTTGAATAAAAGCGAGGAACCATAGATCAAACAGTAAACGACAAACAACAATGACCAACGCGCGGCGGAGCTGCGAAGTGGTCATTGTCGTTTGCAGTTTGCCGTTTGAAGTTGGACTTTGGACGCCGTTCCTTCGTCCCTCGTGCAAGACGACGGGAGAGGGTTCAAACTTCCATCACCTCTTTCGTCTTGTGTTCGAGGACTTCGCCGATTTCTTTCTCACACGTGTGAACCAGTTCGGTCGCCTCGTCTCGAGCGGCCCGGGCGTTATCCTCGCTGGCGAGTTTTTGTTTTTCTTCGGCGTCGATGTGGTGGATGGCGTCGCGGCGAATGTTCCGCAGGGCGACCTTGGTCGCCTCGGCCATTTCCTTGATCTGATGGACGAGTTGCTTCCGCCGCTCCTCCGACAGGGGAGGGATCGCCAGGCGGATGACCTTGCCGTCGGTGCTCGGCGTGATGCCGAGGTCGGAGGCCTGGATGCTTTTCGCGATGCCCGCGGTCGAGCCCGGATCGAACGGCTTGATGACCAGCAGCAGCGGGTCCGGGACGGTGATGGAGGCCAGTTGCCTCAGTTCCGTCGGAGTGCCGTAGTAGTCCACTTTCAGGTGTTCGACGAGGCCGGCCGACGCCCGGCCGGTCCGCACCGTCCGGAACTGCTGGCGGAGATGGTCGACGGCTTTCTTCATTTTGTCTTCGGCTTCGAGGAGAATGTCATCGATCGGCACGGTTAGGAGTCTCCTATGAAGGTTCCGATGGGTTCGCCCGCCACGACTCGGCGGATGCTGCCTTCGTGTTTCAGGTTGAATACGACGATCGGGATGTGGTTGTCGCGGCAGAGGCTGATCGCCGCCGTGTCCATGATCCTGAGGTTCTGCCGGACCACGTCGTCGTAGGTCAGCCGCTCGAAGCGCCGGGCCTTCGGGTTCTTCTGCGGGTCCTCCGAGTACACGCCGTCCACCTTTGTCGCCTTCAGCAGACAATCGGCGCCCAATTCGTTCGCCCGCAGGGCCGCGCAGGTGTCGGTCGTGAAGAACGGGTTTCCCGTGCCGCCCGCGAGGATGACGACGCGCTTCTTTTCGAGGTGGCGGATGGCGCGTCGGCGGATGAAAGGCTCGGCCACGTCTTTCATCTCGATCGCCGACTGGACGCGCGAGCTGACGCCCAGCGTCTCCAGGCTGTCCTGAAGCGCGAGGGCGTTAATGACCGTCGCGACCATGCCCATGTAGTCGGCCGTCGCGCGCGTGACGTGGGCCTTTTCGGAGAGCGTGACGCCGCGGAGGAAGTTTCCTCCTCCGACGACGATGGCCAGTTCGCACCCGGTTTCGGCCACTTCCTGCGCCTGCCGGGCGATCGTAGCGACTTCCGCGGAATCCAGGCCGGAGCCGCCCGGCTTACAGAATCCTTCACCGCTGACTTTCAGGAGCACCCGCTTGTACGGGCGTTCGGCCATCGGAGTTCCCCGATTCATCCTACCACGTTATTTCACCGCAGAGACGCAGAGGACGCAGAGAAAGACCATCAAGATGCTAAATACATTGTTGCTTGCCGTTCCCCTATTTTTGCCGTTCTCTGCTCGCCTCGGCGTAGCCGCCTTCGGCGAAGCCGGGCGTTCTCCGCGCCTCTGCGGTGACATCAAGTCGTTTCTTCACCTACTTCGAACCGCGCGAAACGCTGGATGACGATGTTCTCGCCCGTGCGCGCAATCAGGTCCGTCACAAGGTCGCCCACCGTGCGGTCGGGGTCTTTGACGAACGGCTGCTCGAGGAGGACGTTGTCGGCGAACCACTTGTTGACTTTGCCTTCGACAATTTTCTCGACGACCTTTTCGGGTTTGCCGGCGGCCTGTTCGCGCGCGATGCGACGCTCTCGCTCGACGATCGCCTCTGGCACCTGTTCGCGGCGGACGGCGATCGGCGAGGCGGCGCACACGTGCAGGCACACGTCGTTCAGGAACGTCTGAAACTGCTCGTTCTTCGCGACGAAATCCGTCTCGCAGTTCACCTCGACCATCACGCCCACTTTGCCGTTGTGATGGATGTAGGAGTGGATGCGGCCCTCGGCGGCGGTGCGCGTTGCCTTCTTCTGCGCCGTTGCCAGGCCCTTCTTGCGAAGAATCTCAATGGCCTTCTCCGCGTCGCCGGCCGCCTCCTCCAGTGCCCGCTTGCAGTCCATCATCCCGAGGCCGGTCCTCTGGCGGAGTTTCAGGACGTCTTCCGTGCTGATTGCCATCAAGCATGCTCCTTCGTGCAGCGTTTCCAGGCGAACGAAAGTGTCTTGGACGTCGAAAATCCAGGCCCGTGTGTCTGCGGCCGCCTGGCAGCACACCGGCCTCGCCCGCGGCGGATTCGCGCACGGCTTACGCGCCGGCGCTCGGGGTGTCGGAGGCCGGCTCTTCGCGCGCGGCCGATTCGGCCGGGACGTCGTCGGTCCCCGTCTCGCCGGCGGCCGCCTCCCCGGCGGGACGTTCCGCTTGCGTGGCCGGATGCGGCTTGGGCAGGGGCATCTCGGGTACCGGCCGCTCGGCGCCTTTGGGCGGCCTGCGGCTGGCCCGCGCCTGCGGGCGTGTCGGCGCGCGCGCCAGCACCTGGCCCTCGCCTTCCTTGGCGGCGCGGGCGACCCGGTTCGCTTTGCCCTCGATGATGGCGTCGGCCAGGTGCGTGAGCACGATCTCAATCGCACGCATCGCGTCGTCGTTTCCCGGAATGACGACCGTCAGATCGTCCGGGTCCGCTTCCGTGTCGGCCATGGCGACGACCGGCACATTCATCTTCCGCGCCTCCCGGACGGCGTTCTTCTCGCGGACCGGGTCCACGACGATGAGGGCGACCGGCAAACGCTCCATTGTCCGGATGCCTTCCAGGTTCCGCCGGATCTTCCGGTGCTCGCGCTGGAGGCTGGCGATCATCTTCTTCGAATGCCGGTTGATGCTCCCGCTGACTTCCATCTGCTCGAGTTCGTCCAGACGTCCCAGGCGCGACCGGATGCTTCGAAAATTCGTCAGCGTCCCGCCCAGCCAGCGATGGTTGACGTACGGCATGCCGCAGCGCTTCGCCTGCTGTTCGGCCGCCACGCGCGCCTGGCGCTTCGTTCCGACGAACACCACGTCCCCGCCTTCCGCCACCAGCCGCAGCAGAAACTTCTTCGCACGGACGATTCCCCTGACGGTTTCTTTCAGGTCGATGATATGGATGAAGTTCCGTTTCCCGAAGATATAGGGTTCCATCTTGGGGTTCCATCGGCTCACCGGGTGGCCGAAATGGATGCCGGCTTCGATCAGTTCCTGCACTTCCAACTTGGCCAAATGCCTTTCTCCTATCCGTTTAGCGCACAGACAAACCCCAGCTGCGGCCCCGAAACCCTAACCCTGCGGCTCAGAGTTGTCAAGTCTTTTCCATTTCCTCGGACCGGTCCAGAGCCTGCCCGACGGCCGCCAGGATCTGCGCCTCGACCGTGTCAAGGGTTCCTGGCACGCGGGCGCCGGCGGCATAGCGGTGGCCCCCGCCCCCGAACCGCTCCGCCACCCTCAGAATGTCGGTCCCTGGCCGCGACCGCAGGCTGACCCGCACCTCGCCGGTCCCGCCGTCGGTCAGGAGAATCCCCACCTGGACTCCGCGCACTTTCATGCACTCGTTGATAACGTTTTCGGTGTCGTCGGCCTGGGTGCCGGTCTGGCGGAACATCGCCTGCGTCAGGCGCATGACCATCACCTGTCCCCCGAGGGCCGGACGAAGCCCCGCGACAGCAAGCCCCGTGAGGTGCATCTTCGTCAGATCGTTGTTCCAGTACAGTTGCTCGTAGATGAGGTGCGGTTTGGCGCCCGCTTCCACGAGCCGCGCCGCCAGCCTCAGTGTCTCGGCCCCCGAGGTCGGCAGCCGGAACCAATCCGTGTCCATCGCGAGGCCTGAAAACAGATACGTCGCGGTCTCCGGGTCGATCGCGGCCCCGGCCTCGACGAGGAGGTCGTGCACCAGGATGGCGGTGGCGGCCACGTCGGCATCCACGATCGCGGTCTGGGCCGGCACGTCCTGCGTCCGGTGGTGGTCGATGATGAGGACCCGCGGCGCCCCTTTCACAACCGGTTCGACGCCCGTCAGTTGTTGCCAAGTGCCCGTGTCGACGATGCAAACGAGGTCGGGCGGATCCGCGTCCCGCCCCGCCACCTGCACCGTCCCGTCCGGGTCGAGAAACGCGTATCGCGGCGGCGGCGTCGGGACGATGGTCTCGACCTGCTTGCCCTCGGCCAGCAGCCAGCGCCGCAGCGCCGCGATCGAGCCCATCGCGTCACCGTCCGGCTTGACATGCGTGGTCAGCACAACGCGATCGGCCTTCCGGAGTTCCTCAATCGCGTGCTGGTAGTCTTTTCTGGCGATCACCGGTCACTCGCGCGGGCGGTTGCGCCGCCGGCTCCCAAAGGGCGGCTGCCCGTCCGAGCGGCCGGGCAGTCGCGCGTCCTCGTTCACGTCGCGCGTCGTCAGGTCTGGCTGATCGCCTCGACCGGGCACACTTCCGCGCACGTCCCGCAGTCGGTGCACTTCTTGGCATCGATGACGTACTTGCCTTCGCCCTCGCGGATGGCTTCCACGGGGCATTCGGGCTCGCACTGCCCGCACGAAACGCACTCGTCGCTGATTTGATACGCCACTGCTTATTCCTTTCAGCCAATCGGACCTTGGAACACAAGCGCCTGGACTAGACGCTTTCGACGCGCTGGATTTCCGGGACCTTCGACTTGATGCGGCGTTCGACGGCCATCTTCAGGGTCATCTGGGCGCCCGGGCATCCGGCGCACGCGCCCCGCAGCCTGACCTTCACGACGCCGTCTTCCACGCCCACTAGTTCGATATCGCCGCCGTCTGCCTGGAGCAGCGGACGGATCTCGTCGATGACGGCCGACACTTTCTCTTGCATGCCTCGTCTCCGCTTCTGAGCGCGCCGGACCGGCGCTCGGCCCTTGCCGGGCGGCCCCGCGCACGACCCGCGTATTATATCCACGGCGAAAGTGAAGTCCACCCCTTGTCGCCCGGAATGCGCCAAACGGCCCATTCAACCCAGTTCCACCGTTGCCCCGCTTGCCCATTTTGCCAGGGTTTACACGGTTTGGCGTCGGATTTGCTTCTCGGCCATTTTCGA
>Ga0307380_10008098_pt1 | contig 13527 bp, 5 predicted proteins | sample UN3MG_FD_202239 | JGI IMG/M metagenome (GOLD analysis project Ga0307380, IMG submission 202239) | Soil microbial communities from Risofladan, Vaasa, Finland - UN-3 | ecosystem: Environmental > Terrestrial > Soil > Coastal area > Acid sulfate soil | place: Finland: Risofladan, Vaasa | collected... | reverse complement strand
TGCCCTGGGGGGTAGTAACCGAGGTGAGACGATACAAGTCGTCGTAGTAGTAGGAGGTGGCGCCGGTCCCATCGACCATCGACAGGCGATTGCCGACGTCGTCGTAGGTGAGGGACACGTCGGGATCGCCGGGATAGTCGATGGTCGTCAACCGGTTCAGTCCGTCGTAGTCGACGCTGGTGCCGTAGCCCAGGGCATCCGTGATCACGGTCCGGTTGCCCACCGCGTCGTAGCCGTAGCTCGTGGTGTTGGTCAGAGGGTCGGTAACGCTGACCAGGCGGTTCAGTTCGTCGTATTCGTAGGCGGTCACCTGGTCGTTGGCGTCCGTGAGGCTGGTCTGGTTCCCCACGGCATCGTACCCATAGGAACTGACCACGTTGGTCTCATGGTCGCTTCCTTGTCCTTGCTCGTAGTTCTCGCTCACAGAGACCAGCCTGTTCACCTCATCGTACTCATACAGCGTGACGACCCCTTCGGCATCGGTTACACCCGTCCGATTGCCCACGGCATCGTAGGCGTAGGATGTGGCGTGCTCCTCCGCATCCGTCACGCTGACCAGGCGGTTCAGGTCGTCGTAGCCGTACGTCGTGGGGTTGCCGTTCGCATCGGTGGTCACCGTCCGGTTGCCCACCGCGTCGTAGGTGTAGACGACCGTGTGGTTGAGAGAGTCGGTCACGCTGGTCAGCCGGTTCAAGTCATCGTAGCCATACCAGGTGACGTGGTCATTGCCGTCCGTTAGCGTGATCCGGTTGCCCACAGCGTCGTACTCCGACTCTGTAGTCACCGGGCTGCCGTGCAACCACTCCGTAGTTGTGGTCAGGCGGTTCAAATCGTCGTACCCGTAGGCGGTGGCGTGCCCTTCGGCGTCCGTCACGGTGATGCGGTTGCCCACCTCGTCGTAGTCGTAGCTCGTGGTGCCGCTCAGAGGATCGGTCACCGTGACCAGGCGGTTCGACTCGTCGTATTCGTAGTAGGTGACCTTCCCGTTGGCATTGGTCACGCTCGTCTGGTTGCCCGCATCGTCGTAGCCATAGCTGACCATTCCGTCCAGCGCATCGGTGACGGAGACCTGGCGGTTGAGATCATCGTACTCGTACTGAGTCGGGTTCCCGTTCGCATCGGTCACGCTGGTCCTGTTTCCCACCTCGTCGTAGCCGTAGCTCGTGGTGCCGGTGAGCGGGTCGGTCACCACTTCCAGGCGGTTCAGCTCGTCGTACTGGTAGAAAGTGGCCTTCCCGTTGGCATCGGTCACGCTCGTCTGGTTGCCCGCCTCGTCGTAGGCGTAATACGTGGTGAGCGGGTTGCCGTCCAGCCATTGAGTGGTGTTGGTCAAGCGGTTGAGGTCATCGTATTGGTAGTCGGTGACGTGGCCTCCGGGGTCTACCAGCCTCGTCCGGTTGCCCACATCGTCGTACTCGTAGGTGGTTTCAATGTTGGTCTCGCTGTCCGGCGGCGCATAGTACTGATAGTTCTGGATCATCTTCACCAGGCGATTCAGTCCGTCGTACTCGTACCTGGTGACCACTCCGTTGGCATCGACCATGGAGAAACGGTTGCCCCGCTCGTCGTACTCGTAGGACGTGGTCACCACCTCGCTGTCCACCGTCTGCGTGATGGCGGTCAGGTTGTCGGCGTCGTCGTAAGTGTAGTAGATGGTGTGGGGCTGGTCGTCCCTGGTGACGGTTTCCGTGGTCCTCCGTCCCGCCAGGTCGTATGTGTAGGCGGTGGCGTTCCCCAGGGCGTCGGTGATCACGGTCATGTTGCCGTAGGAGTCGTAGCCATGGGAGGTGGTGTGGCCCAGAGGGTCGGTCCTCGATTGGAGGAGACCCGCCAGCGCCCCGTCTTCGTAGTAGGTGAAGGTGGTGGTGATGGGCTCGCCGCCCAGAGTCTGGATGATCGCCGTCAGGTTGTCCCGCTCGTCGTATTCGTAGGTGGTGGGCACGCCCCTGGCATCCGTGATCTCCGTCAGGTTGTTGCGGCCGTCATAGACCATGATCTGCTCGTTCTGGAGAGCGTCCACGATGGAGGTCACATTGCCGTTGGTGTCATAGGTGTATTCGGCCTTGTTGTCCCTTTCATCGGTGACGCTAGTCACGTTGTTGTGGGCGTCGTACGTCAGGTGCAGGTCGTTGCCGTAGCTGTCCTCACGGTCCGTGAGGGGGAGCTGCATGGAGTACGTGTGGACCTGCTCCTTGCCGCGGGCATCGGTGACGGTCGTCTGCACGTTTTCCGGGTCGTAGCTGAAGAGCATCGCTGTGATGGCGCCAGCGAGCCATTGAGCCGTCACGCGACTGTCTGCATCGTACTCGTTGACGACGCTGGGGCTGGTCCGACCCGGCTCGGTGAAGCTGCTCAGCAGGCCATTGGTACCGGTGTAGGCGTAGGTGGCTGTGTTTCCGCGCAGATCGGTAACGCTCGTCAGATTGACGCCGTCGTATCCGTAGGCTACGGTGCGACCGGCGGGGTCCTGCACGCCCACTATGCGGGTGTTGCTGACGTTCCAGGTGAAGGTGATGGCCCGGCCGGTGGCGTCAGTGACGTTGGCCAGGCGCTGGCCCTCGTAGCTCAGCGTGGTGGTCAGTTGGTTGCTGGTGGCGATGGAGGTGAGGAGGCCATCCTCGCTGAAGTGTAGGTGCGTCTGGTCCTGTCTAGTCAGAGTGTAGCTGCCGTCGCCGTTGCGCACGAGGGTGGCGTTTGTGCCCGGCGGAGTGACGAAGATTTCCCCGTCGCTGCTGATGTAGCGGTCGCGGCGTCCATCTTCGACCTTCATCTCGATCAGGTGAGTGTCGGTCACCAGTAGGCGGGCGTCATAGTTGAGGCTCCAGCCGGGACCAAGGGGACCCCCGTAGGAGTCCTGGGAGTTGTAGGTGCGCTGCAGGAGCAGAGGTGAGCCCGGGCCGGGGATGGAAAGATCCTCCCACTGGTGGGCGAAGTTGCCCGTGCGCGTGTTCACTGGATCGCCACACTGGGCGACTGAGGGACAGGGGCCGAGATAGTGGCTGGGCTCCCACCCCTGTCCGGTCTGCAGCTTGGTGACGAAGATATCGCCCATGCCGTTGTGTTCGTTGTCGTAGGCGCCGGGCGTGGTGGGAAAGTCGTCGGATTTGGCCTCGCCTGCGACGTAGACGGCGCCAGAGGCGTCCAGGGCCACCCCGAGAGCGTGATCCGCATACCATCCACCTAGAAAAGTGCTATAGGCGAGTCCCGTTCCCATGGCATTGAATCTCGTTAGCACGGCGTCGCAGCCACCGTTATAGGTCGTGTCGTACGCACCCGCCGTCGTTGAGAACCACTCGTCGCAGGTGATGCCTGCCATGTAGGCTGTGCCCAGAGTGTCTACCGTGACGGCGTTGCCAGGGCCGCCGTCGAGATAGGTACTGTAGACCAGCTCCGTCCCATCGGCATTGACCTTCGTCAGGAAGCCACCCCCCGGCGGGACGAAGGTTCTGTCAAAGGCGCCGTCCGTGGTCGGGAAGTCGTCGGATTCGGTTCTACCAGCTACATAGGCGGCGCCCCAGGCGTCCACAGCCGTGCCGTTAGCCCACTCCCCCTGCGTCCCGCCAAGGTAGGTGCTGTAGACCAGGTCATCTTCCCCGCTGCCTGCTAGACTCAGCTTGGCCACAAACGCGTCCAGGTCGCCATTATGCTCCCTGTCGTAGGCGCCGGGTGTCGTCGGGAAGTCAAGGGAACTAATCCATCCCGAGACATACACTGCACCCGACCAATCCAGGGCGATGCCCCCGTAGCCGGCGTCCCCGGATGTGCCTCCGAGGAAGGTTGAATACGAGAGCTGGCTTCCGTCCATGCTCAACTTCACCACAAAGATATCGCCGCCTCCGTTGAAGAATGGGTCGTAGGCGCCAACGGTAGTGGGAAAGTCCTGAGAGTGGGTCGACCCCACCACGTAGGCCGCGCCCCAGGAGTCCAGCGCCGCTTCCTCTCCCCAGTCATACGAGCCCCCGCCCAGGAAGGTGCTGTAGAGCAAGGCCGTCCCGTCCTGGTTCAACTTGGTCACGAAGGCGTCCTGGCCGCCGTTGTAGGTACTGTCGTAGGCGCCAAGCGTGGCGGGAAAGGTGCCCGAGTCAGTCCTACCGACGACGTAGGCTTGATCCCACGCGTCCACAGTGACGCCCTCGGCGGCGTCATAGTACCAACCGCCCAAGTAGGTGCTGTACTCTAGGTGCGCCCCGTCTTCGCTCAACTTGGTGACAAAGGCGTCCTCATTGGGTGGGTCCTCCGTTTGAAAAGCGCCCGGCGTCGTGGGGAAGTCGATGGATAACGTGCCACCCGCCACGTAGGCCGCGCCCGAGGTGTCCACCGCGATGCGATTGCCCCACTCCTCACCGCTGCCGCCGAGGAAAGTTGAGTACACAAGCTCCCCAGCACCCGATCCGAGAGGAGCGTGGGTGGGCGCTGTCCGTCCAGAGCGATGACCCCCGGGGTTGGCCGACTGGCTGGAAGAATGCGCCAGAGTTCTCTTGCCAACTCCTCCAGGGGACCCACCTTCCGACCGCGCAAAGGTGACCTGGTTGCCGGATACCCTGACCTCCAATCTTTCGGTCACTGGCCGGCCACCAGGCTGCTGGGTAACGACGTCAGGTGCCTCCTCGACCAGAGTGCCAAAGCGGGTGTTCACGGTGAGCCGGCCGGCCGTGTCCGTCGACACTTCGGCGGCGCCCTCGACTCCCAAGCGCACAGCGCCGAGATCCGCGCCCTGGCGCAACACCCAGCGCGGCTGCCAGCGGCCGCCTTCACCGGTGTACTCCAGGTCGATGCCGGGGTACACGTCAACGTACCGCACGCCGCCCCACACGGGCACATCCGGATACCACTTCTCTGGATCGTTGCCGATGAAGTACGAGACCTTGGTGTCCAGTCTGCCGAAGGGCATCACCTGGGGATCAGGATTCGCGCCCACGAAGCTGATCTTGAGATTGACACCACGGCGCGGCTTCTCCTCCCGATCGAGATCTGCGAACGGATCCGCCAGGCGGTCTGCTCCCGCGGTTGGCTCACGAGGTTCCAGCAGGGTGTACCAGATGCCGTCTTCCGCGATGTGGACAGTCCCCTGCGCCCCGCGCACCTGGAAGAGGGCGCGTTCGTCGAACTGGCCTACGTTCTCGATGAACATGATGGGGGAGCTGCGCAGCGCGGTTTGCGCGCGGGCCTCTGCCCCCACCGACTCGGGAAGCGCCCCCTCCTGCCACGCCTGCTCGCCGGGCCCTCGGGCGGCTGTAACGCCAGCAATCGCACTCTCGGCCAACGAATCTGGCGCCGAAGGCATGTCGGAGACAGGAGATGAGGGCTTGTCAGTGGCGGCACGTGGCCCGCGAACGCCGCCAACGCTGCTGGCGGAAGTGTCAGTGGATTCCCCGGAGGCTACCGCCTGAGCCGTCGCAACCAGGAGCAACAGGCCGAGCAGTCCCACCATGATCAGGAGTGAGCACACGCGTGTGGATCTCGCAGCCAGCTCTTTCACTTCTCTCCTCCTCCTCTGGTCTCTGGCAAAGAGAAAGGCCCATCGTGGCACCCCGCGATGAGCCTTGCCGTGCAGAGTCGATATCGAACCGCTCTGCGAGTGCCTGCCCTCTATGTCGCACCATTGGCAATAGTAGGCTTACTAAGTTGTTCTATTATCATATGCAGTATAGCATATTTCTTGCCCTTTGTCAAGCCCCCTTGGCAGACACAGGGCAAGGAAGCAACACGCCATGCCGTGCGCCCAGAAGCTCGCCCTGGATAGGGGGCGCGTTCGTAGTCACGGCTTCAGCCCTTCCCAAACGCTGAAGCGCACACTGCGAGCCAGCAAGAACCTGTTGCCCCTTGATGGACAGGATTGGAGGCGGTGAGGCCAGAAGAGCGCATCCCCTTCGAACAGACTCAGCGCATCCCCTTCGACCTCGCTCAGGGCAGGCTTCGATACATCGCTTCGCGACACTCAGGATGCTTTGGGATTCCTACGACGATGGAAGGGTTTGTAGTCACGGCTTCAACCCTTCCCATGCGCCGAAGCGCACGGCGCTCGCCTTCTTGAACGGGGCTTTTGCACCTCAACTGAAGATGCTATAATAGCCCCTGACTATGGGTCCACCGGCCCGCCATCGGGCGAACACGGCGGCAGTGGTCCATTCAAGTGCAGAACCAAAAGGAGGTCAGTCAAGCATGGAGATCTACCTTGACACCGCCAACATCGAGGAGATCAGGGAAGCCGTGAAGATGGGGGTCGTGAGCGGCGTCACCACCAACCCCTCCCTGATGATGCGTGAGGGGCGCGGTGACTATCGCCAGGTAACCCAGGAGATCTGCTATCTCGTCCAGGGCCCTATCAGCGCCGAGGTCGTGGGCACCGACACCCAACAGATGGTCAAGGAAGCCCGAGAGATAGCGCAGTGGTCACCCTACGTCGTGATCAAGATCCCCCTCACCCCCAACGGCCTGGAGGCGATCAGCATCCTCGCCGGAGCCGATTCCGATGAGGAGAACATCTGCCAGGGTTGCACCTGGGTGAAAGACTGCCCGCTGGACAGGGAGACAGCCAGCGACCTGGCACTGGCCTTCGGCATCAGGACCAACGCCACGCTCCTCTTCTCCACCAACCAGGTTCTGCTCGCCGCTCTGGCTGGCGCATCCTACGCGTCGGTCTTCGTTGGCCGCCTGGACGACGCCGGACACGAGGGCATGACCGTCGTGGCCGAGGCAGCAGAGATCCTGGCCACGTACGGCCTGGACACCGAGATCATCGCGGCCAGCATCCGTCACCCACTCCACGTCACTGAGGCCGCGCTGGCGGGGGCCGACGTAGCCACGGTACCCTATGCCGTCCTCCAGAAGATGGTCAGGCACCCCCTCACCGACGTGGGTATCGACCGCTTCCTCGAAGACTGGAAGAAGGTCAGCTCCTGAGCCAGGCGCGCTGTGCTGAATCCCGCCTTCGTGCCAAGTCTTTGGATCCAAGGGGCGGCCGATGGGCCCCGACTCTCCCCACGGAGGGGGCCGGACGCGACGACGGCACCGGTGAGGAGATGAGACAGAAGTGAGGCCAGCCCTTCGCACCCTCGTTCTGCTCTTCCTGGCCCTATCCTGTCTGGTCTGTCTCCCCTCGCCTCCCCCAGGGGATGCCGCGGGTGGATTGGAGACGCGGGCTGAGGAGTGGCACCAGACCGCGGCCTCTGAGTTCGCTCGGGGAACGCTGCGCGACGTCCAGGTGGTGGAGAACGGCGACGGAGCGCTGGCCCTGGCTCTGGGCGCCGAGGGATACACCTCCCCAGGTGTCTACACCTCCACCGTCCGGCACACCGCCATCGTCTTCAACGCCGTGGGCGTGCAATGGCACGCCGAGATCCCCGAGAGCACGCATCTCCGGGTGACCATCCGCGCCAGCGCCGACGGGACGACCTGGACCCCCTGGGAAGAGGTCGTGGAGCCCCAACGAGACGGCGCCCGTTTCTACGCCCCCATGCCCATCGTGGTGCCGGGTGGAAGGTACCTGCAGTATCAGGTCGAGCTCACCTCCGGCCGGCCCTCCCTCACACCGCGCCTCGACGACGCCACTTTCACCTTCATCGACTCCACCGGCGGCCCCTCACTGGAGGACGTGCAGGAACTTCAGCTTGCCGCACAGCCGGAAGCGGCCGGAGTGCCCAGGCCGCCCATTTTCTCCCGCGCCGACTGGGGCGCCAGCGAAGGGTATCGGTACGACAACCAGGGCAACGAGGTCTGGCCCACAGAATACCAGACCCCCGAGAAGATCATCATCCACCACAGTGTTACGGGCAACTACGACCCCAATCCCCCGGCCACAGTGCGGGCCATCTACTACTACCATGCAGTCACCCTCGGCTGGGGCGACGTGGGGTACAACTACATGGTCGACTGGCATGGCAACATCTACGAAGGCCGCTACGGCGGGTTGGACGTGGTGGGCGGTCACGTCTACAGCTACAACTATGGCAGCGTGGGCGTGTGCGGCATGGGGACCTACGGCAACACAGCCAACAGTGTCCAGCCCTCCCCGGAGTTGCTCGAGGGTCTGACCGACGTCACCGCCTGGTCGTGCAGCCGGGTCCTTCTCCACTCCCTGGAGAACTCCTTCTTCGTGAACAAGACGACACAGAACATAGCGGGGCATCGCGACTACAACGCCACCGCCTGCCCCGGTGATTTCCTGTACACCCAACTCCCTGCCCTGCGTAACGCGATCTGGGCAGAGATCGCCGCGCACACCCCTGCGTACTGGGCCGACTACCTGAGCCACGACGACCCCGCGGCGCTCAAGACAGGCCAGTATGCCACCATCTCGCTCTCTATGGAGAACGAGGGAACCCTGACCTGGCTCTCCACTGGAGCGAGTGTTGTCGAGGTTGGTTACCGTTGGATCGATGGGGAGGGCTCGGTGACACCAGGCCACGCTCGCACCTCCCTGCCCCACGATGTTTCCTACGGCCACCAGGTCGAAGTGGACACCTTGACCATACTCGCGCCGGCCCAGCCGGGGAGCTACGTTCTGGAGCTGGACCTCTTCCACACAGGGGTGGGCTGGTTCTCCCTTCAGGGAAGCCCCACGGCCAGAACCACGGTGATCGTCTACGACCCGGATACCTGGCTGAAGACGTATTTCCCTCTGGCCGCCGCCCAACAACCGCCTCCTGCTCCCCCGGCCAACCTCGAAGCCCGTGCTCTGTGGGTCCCGCGCTGGTCCTACACCACCGCCGATGACGTGAGGAACATCGTCAGCAAGGCAGCGGACGCCAACTTCAATATCCTCCTCTTCCAGATCAGAGGTCAGGGAGATGCCTACTATGATTCCCAGCACGAACCCTGGGCAGACCGCCTGACGGGAACCCTGGGTCAGGATCCCGGCTGGGACCCGCTGGCCACAGCCATAGAGGAGGCCCACGCGGCCGGATTGTCGTTGCATGCTTATGTCAACGTGTATCCGGTGTGGTTGGGATCAGATGCCCCTCCCTCAAGCACCAGCCCACAGCACATGTATCACCAGTTCAACAGTCTGTACGGCAACCAGTGGGTGCAGTGGCACGAGAACGGGACCCCCATGGGGCTGAACGCGTCCTACCTTACGGCGAGCCCCGGACACCCGGCCGTAGCGGATCACATCGTCGCCGTCTGCCGCGACATCCTTCAGAACTACGACGTCGACGGCCTGCATCTCGACTACGTGCGGTACAGCGGCCCCGCCTACTCCCACGACCCCGTGAGCGAACAGCGCTTCGCCGACGCGCAGCCCGTGGCCTGGGCCGACTGGCAGCGCGCACAGATCACCCAGCTAGTGGGACGTCTGTACGAGGAAATGCAGGACGTGAGGCCCGATGCGGCGCTATCCGTGGCCGCCTGGCCCATCTACGAGGACAAGTGGGGCTGGGTCACCTACGGCGACGTCACCTACGACGGGTACGATGGATACTACCAGGATTCCCGTGGCTGGCTGCGTACGGGCCAGGCGGACTTCCTGGCGCCCATGTTCTACGGGTCCTCGGTTCAGAACTACCTGGACCGGTACGAGATTCTCATCCAGGACTTCGTCGACGAGTCGTATGGGCGCCACATCTACGCGGGCATACACGCCGGATACAGCTCTTTCGGGGAGATCGAGCAGCGCATCCGCATGGCCCGCGAGGCCGGTGCGCAAGGTCAGGCTATCTTCGCCTACTCCCTCGTCGAGGGCAACGGGTACTGGGACGACTTCAAGACCGGCCCCTACGCAGAGCCAGCCCAGGTGCCGCCCATGCCCTGGAAGGACTAGTCGGCCCGATTTCCAAGCAGGCCCTCCACCAGGTGGAGCGCCTGCTCTTGGGTTGACACCTCGCCGGTGGCCTGGGCCTCGTGCAAGGTCTGCAACATCCTCCCCACGGCGGGACCGGGCTCCATACCGAAACGATCCAGCAGGTCACTGCCGCTGAGCAGAGGCTCCGGGTCGATGATCTGGTCGTACCGCTCGTAGTAGTCGCGGAGCAGCAGCCCGACGACGGCGCAAATCCGCGCCCACTTTTCGAGGTTCTCACCCTCGTGCACCAGGGCCAGGGTGTCGCCCAGAGAAAGCAGCAGTACGTCCACTCCAGCGCCCTGGGTGTCGCGGAAGAACCGATACGACGCCCGGTCGCTGATCTCCTCCAGCCTGGCCAGGTGCAGCGGCCTCATGTGGTGCCTGATCACCGTCTGTGCGAGGCGCACCTCTCGGCTCCCGAAGTGGAATCTCCTGAGAGCGCGCGCCGCCACCACGGCTCCCTCCTGGTCATGTCCCAAGAAACGGATCCGGCCATCCTCGTCCACCTTGGCGGTGTTGGCCTTGCCCACGTCGTGGAGCAGCGCAGCCAGCTTCAGGAGAACCGAGCGGCTTCTCTCGTCCACCAGCTCTTCCCTCACATATCCCGCCATCTGCTGCGCGAACGGGCCCAGTGACGACCTGAAGTATTGGTCCACTCCCTGCTCAGCTCCCCATCGCCCGTCCGATGGAAGCTCCAACCCGTTGGCCAATCGCTCCAGCGCGGCGAACACCCAGTCCATGGCCCCCACTGCACTCAGCGAATGCTCGAAGACGTCCTCAAAGTGCGGAAGAGGCTGTTCCAACCCTCTCAGGCCGTCCAGCTCGGGCACCAGATGGCCCAGGAGCCCCAGGCGCTGGAGGTGGCGCAGGTGGCTCTCGGCTCGACTGGTGCCCAGGATCTTGCACAGCTCGTCCCTCACCCTCTCAGCGGAGGCCTGGGCGATCAAATGCGCATCCCTGACCATCAACTCCTGCGTGTCCTCCTCTACCTCCATGGCCAGCTCCGCTGCCAAACGGATGGCCCTGAGAAGGCGGATGGAGTCGTCGACGAAGATGGAGTCAGACACCGCCCTCACCACGCAGTCCTGCAAGTCTCGCTGGCCTTGGGTGGGATCAAAAATCTCCGGCCGCGAAGCGGTGTCCTGCACGTCGATGGCCATGGCGTTGATGGTGAAGTCCCGGGCTGCCAGATCGGTGTTCAGCGTGCCGTCGCGCAAGGTGGCAAAGTCCAGATAGTACCGTTCAGCTGCGTCCCGTAGCACCACGCGCGCCGTATGCCGTTCCTCGTCGAGCAGCACGAAGGCACCGCCCATCCCGTTGGCCGTCTCTCGCGCCAGCGCCAGGGCACCATTCTCCACGACCAGGTCCAGGTCGCGTGTCTCTCGACCGAGCAACAGGTCGCGCACGTAGCCGCCCACGATGTAGCCGCGGCACGACCTCGCCGCCAGCAACTGCCGCGTGAAGTCCAGCACACCTTCTCTCTCGAACCAGGATCCGGTTCCCATCTTTTCGCCACCACAGGACAAACGATTCCCCTTGCCAGCCATTGTATCACAGCGGCGGAAGACGGCACAATGAATCTGCGGGGGCGCGCGCCCAGCGGCGTGGGGATCGGGGGACGCAGGAATCACTCGGCCTGGCTCAATCGCGGCTGCGGCGAACCATGCCTTTGTTCGGGGCAAGCACCGATGCTATAATGGGGGCAATAGAGCATGATCAGATTACTGCACTTCTCCGATCTACACCTGGGGGTGGAGAACTACGGACGCCTCGATCCCCAAACTGGGCTCAGCACCCGCCTCGGGGACTTCCTGCGATCCTTCGATTCCATCGTCGACTACGCGCTCACTGAGGACATCGACCTCGTGGTCTTCTGCGGCGACGCGTACCACTCGGTCCATCCCAGCCCCACCTACCAGCGGGAGTTCGCCAGACGAATCAGACGCCTCTCTGCGGCCGACGTACCCATCTTCCTCCTCGTCGGCAACCACGACCTCCCATTGGCCGCCGGCAAAGCCGCCAGCACCGAGATCTTCGACACCCTGGAGATCCCCAACGTCGTCGTGGCCGGCACAGCAGGCACCCATCGTTTCGAGACCAAACGAGGCATCGTCCAGATCGTAGCTTTGCCCTGGCCGGTGAGAAGCCATCTTATGGCCAAGGCACAGTTCCGGGGCAAGACCGCCCAAGAGGTCAACGAGGAGCTCGCCGAAGCGGTGACCCGACTGGTCAGGGAGGAGATCCAGGGGCTCGATCCCGATCTGCCAGCGGTACTGGCGGCCCACATCACCGTCTTCGGGGCTGAGACCAACTACGGCTCCCAGAGAAGCGTATTCCTGGGGCGCGACGTGATCATCCCCAACAGCCTGCTGGCCGACCCGGCCTTCGACTACGTGGCCCTCGGTCACATCCACAAACACCAGGTGGTGAGAGAGGCGGATCCCCCGGTGGTGTACGCCGGGAGCGTCGAACGCATCGACTTCGGGGAGGAGGGGGAAGAGAAGGGGTTCGTCCTGGTGGAGCTGGAGAAAGGGCACTCCCGGTTCGAGTTCACCCCGCTGCCTGTCCGCAGCTTCATCACGATAGAGGTGGAGGCCAAGGGGCCGGATCCCACGCTGCAGGTTCTCCAGGCCATCGCCAGTCACGACACGGATGATAAGGTAGTCCGGCTGGTCATCCGCACCACAGCGGAGATGGAACCTCTGCTCAAAGAGACTGAGGTATTCGTTGCCCTCTCAGGCGCCTTCCACGTAGCAGCCGTGATCAAGGACGTGGAGCGACCTGTGAGGCTGCGGATCGGAGAGCGCAACTACGAGGAGATGACCACGCGCGAGATTCTGGAGACATATCTCAAAGTCAAACAGATACCCCGGGAGCGGGCACAGGTGCTTCTGCGATACGCTGATTTGCTGGCCCAGGATGTGGAGTGAGGATGCGCTGCGCTGCTCCCAGATCGAAGCCCGACGTGGTTCGGTACGGCGCCAGGACGGCGGGGGGATGACTCGCAGATGCGGCGCATCACAGTCGTGGCGACAGCGCCGTTCGCAACGCGCAACACGTAGTCCATCGGCACCGTCAGCGAGATAGAACCCGTCACTACCGAGCGCAGGGAATCCGGCCCCGATCGGAGAGGAATCAAAGGCCAGCCCACTGCAGCTGTGGCTTCCGGAGGAGAACCGCTCAACGGCATGATCGCGCGGGGTCCTAGCCCTTGAGCTTCCTTACGTACACCCGGTATTCCCCATCCTCCTCTTCCAGGCCAAGGAACTCATTGCCCGTCCTCTGACACCAGGCGGGCATGTCGGTCTTGATGCCCTGGTCGTCGGCGATCACTTCCAGCACCTGACCGACCTCCAGCTCATCCATCTTGGCCTTGGTCTGGATGATGGGCATAGGACAGTACAGGCCCACGCAGTCCAGAGTCGTGTCCGCTTCCATTCTCGAGCTTCCCTCTCTCAGACTATCCGCCCTGCAGCCCAAGCGCGGCCTCGGTCAATGGCAGGCGAACCCCTTCCTTCGGCCGCTGCCGCCACGAGCCTCGCAGAAGCAGAGCTCGTTACTCCTCGCACGCGGTCCCGCAGCCGGGACAGACTGTGACATCCGCCGGAAGGGGCTCCTCGCACGACACGCACAAACGCACCTCAACTTCGCAGGTCTTGCACCAGGGAGCCCACGCGTCGACCGTCTCATCGCAGAAGGGACAGACACACGTAGCCTTGCCCTCACCCTTCGTGCCCAGATCTTCT
>Ga0307380_10008097_pt1 | contig 13529 bp, 14 predicted proteins | sample UN3MG_FD_202239 | JGI IMG/M metagenome (GOLD analysis project Ga0307380, IMG submission 202239) | Soil microbial communities from Risofladan, Vaasa, Finland - UN-3 | ecosystem: Environmental > Terrestrial > Soil > Coastal area > Acid sulfate soil | place: Finland: Risofladan, Vaasa | collected... | reverse complement strand
TTCGGACAAATGCCGGGGCCCTGCTGGCGGATTTCCGGATGCATGGGGCAAGTGTAGGGTACCGGCTCGCCGTGTGATTCATGAGAAGGCGAGCTTCCCTTTTCCAGGTATTGTCCCGGGTGCTCTTTGAATTTATTCAGGCAATGTTCGCAGCAGAAATAATATTGCCCACCCGCATTGCGGTACTGGTATTTTGAATCGCCGGCTACGGTCATGTTGCAGACAGGATCCCTGTGTTCATCTTTTTTTGAATTCATATTTCCATCCCCCTTCCGGGCTATTTGACCATCACATTACAAATATAAAATTGAATTTATTATATTTCAATAAAAATTCCGTTCAAAGCCTTGAACCACTGCAAACCGAAATGCTTCGGAGTCGGGCCTTGATTTCAAATGTTCACCGGGAAATGGCTGTCCGGCTGCTTGAACCAACCCTTCTTTTTCGCAGCCCCGATCAGCCTTCGAGGTCCTTCTTCATGCGCTCGAAATCCTCCCGGGAAATTTCACCCTTGGCATAGCGCTTCTTGAGAATGTCCAGCGCCGCATCTCCCTGGGGCAGCGCCGGCGGCTTCTGGCCGAGTATCCACTTGACCAGGACGACAATGCCCACGATGACCAGGATCCAGAAGAGGATCATCCCAAAACCCCACCCCCAATGACCTTCCATCCAATGCATTTTGTTCTCCTTCTCTATATTAAATAATATACAAATATCGCAAATGCAATAGGAATCGACAACCAATCAATACGGCCCGGCAGCATCCGCCAGCGAGACCCAAACCCGGAAGTTTCCTACCTGGCCTCCATTTCCACGGTCAGCGTATTCCAGGCAGTGGGTTCGGGGTATTCGTGCGGGTCTTTCAGGCGCCGCAGCAGGAGCAGCGATGCGCTGGTCCCCGGAGAGATGCCGTCCAGCAGCAGGGAGAAGTGGGAGAAGTTTTTCACCTTGACGCCGTTGACCTCCAGGATCACGTCCAGGGGGCGGATGCCGGCCCGGCCCGCCGGCCCGGAGTTGGCCACCATGGTGACCAGGACGCCCTCGCGGGCCGGTCTGCCCATGTCGGCGGCCTGGGCGGGGAGCACGTTCTCCCACATCAGCCCGAACCGGGAAAACCTCAGCGCCAAGCCCCGTTGTTCGAGGAGCGATGCCGCGGCATTGATGAAAGCGCGGGCCGTATCCTCCAGCGCGAAAAAAAAGCTGAAGCGGGACGCGGCCAGGATGTTGACGTTCCAATTGCGCCCCGGGGGGGCCTTGGCAAAGCGCTCGCGCGCATTGGGCAGGTAATGCAAATCCATTCCGCGGATGGCATCAAGGGCGATGTAGCAGTAAGACTGGCCGCGGTACTGGTTCAGGTAGCCGTTGCGCCATTCGGCTTCTATCCTGAGATTGTCGGCTTTTTCGGGCCGCTCCCTGTATTCTTTTCTCTTGCCGGCCTTGCCCCTGGTCGTGCGCATCTTCCTGGCGAAAAATACCGAGGCGCCGAACTTGCTGTCCAGGAACGCCGTTTCCTCAGCGACCGCTTTCTTGAACACGGCAGCGATCTGCTCCGGCGTGAGGTTGGTCCTGGGAATGACCCAATGCCACATACTGCTGCCCGCGTACGGCCAGACTTGCGGTTCCGCCACCTGGGCCAGGCAAAGGTTCGCCGTCATCCAGGCGCACAAGGCGCCGGCGATCGCCAGGCGCCGCCATGCCGAATTGCCGGGTCTCCTCGTCTTCCCCGCATTTCCTTCCGCGAGCCGAAATTGTTTTGTCTTTGCTTGCCTCATGATTTGACTATATTATCATAAGTCATCCTATCGCAATCCGTTGCGCCGCTCGGGGTCAGGTTTCAGCATTGCCGCAGCCGCTTGGGTAATGCGAATGCAAGCACGAGTAGGACAAAAAAGAAAATTGCTGCCGGCAGGGACGCATACGTGCAAAACACCCCGATCACCCAGAATATGCCCATCAGCCCGGCTGAAATCCCATTCCAGGGACGATGATGATAGACGAACAGTACCGGGATCGCCAGTCCGCACAGAATCATGGCCAGGCCCCAACTCCATTCCCCCACTACGAACAAGGACGATATCCCGGCTTGCCGCTCCGCCCGCTCCTTGATTCCGCTCAGCATCTTTCTATCCATAATAAAATGCCCGATATCAAAAAAAACCAAATCCCAGCGGAGGTCATCCCCAAAATTCATGCGTATCCGGCTGATCAGACGGGATTTCCCCTCTGCCAAGGGTTCCAGGATAAAAGCCCAAGTGGTTTTTTTTGCCAAGGGCATATCGCATACGATGTGCTTCGGTTTTTCGATCGCCGCAACAACCATGCTGTTTCGCGGGGCCAGGTTGATCTCATCGCCTGCGGCGAGCGTCTGCCATTGCGGCACGATACGGTCGGCGTTGCGCATGTGTAATCCCATCAGATTTTCGATCCAGGTATAGGAATAGAATCCACCGCGATTCTGCCCGATCTGCACCAGCCACGGCCACACCTTTTCTGCCGGCGCATCAATGGTCAGCGCATGGGTAGAGATGTAATCGGGTTTGCGCAGCAGTTCATCTCCAGGGAAATGGCGGGACGCCGCATTCCCATCCAGTCCCCAGTTCAAGTTCCGCGGCTGAATAACAAACCGATAAAGCGACACGACCGCAACAAAACAAAGGATCGCGATCCCAAGACTGATCCCCAGGCCTTTCATCAACTCCACGGCTTTTTTCATGCCGACCTTCCAAGTTCAGGCAATGTTATGACTACATTTCCCTTTTTGTGCCCTTTTTCGACATAGCGGTGCGCCTCCGCGGTCTGTTCCAGCGGATAGCGTTTGTCCAAGACCGATTTAAACTTCCCCGCCTCAACAAGTCCCTTGAGGAAAATCAGGTCTTTGATCTTTTCACTTGCCGACCGCAAACCCGTGGCCGCAAACTTTGCCCTTTTGCCGCCGATCCTTGCAGTCCATAACGCTTGCAGAAGAATCGCCGGCGAAGGGAACGTGGTAAGATAGACTCCTCCTTGCTTCAGCGAGCTTTTGCAGCGTGAAAACGAACTCTTGCCTACCGCGTCGAAAATGATGTCATAGGTCTGACCGCTTTTGCTAAAATCCTCTTTGCTATAGTCAATGACCTTGTCGGCTCCCAGGGACTTCACCAATTCTACATTCGCAGTGCCGCATACGCCGGTGACTTCCGCCCCAAAGTATTTGCCAAGCTGTACCGCGGCCGTACCCACACTCCCGGAAGCTCCATTGACAAGGATTTTTTGTCCGTTCTGAATATGTCCCTTATCTCTGAGGAAAGGCAATGCCGTCAAAGCCCCGTCGCCGACGCCGGCGGCTTCTTCATGGGTCATGTTGACCGGTTTGATTGCCAACGCCCCGTCTGCAGGAAGGCAGACATACTCGGCATACGCACCCAAACCCATCCCGGTGGATCCAAAAATCCGGTCACCTTTCTTGAATAATTGAACATCTTTTCCTACCATCTCAATTTCTCCAGACAGCAACTCTCCCGGTATGGAATTTTTTGGCCTGATGAGACCGCTGAAAAATCTGGCCATAAAAGGCTCACCTTTGCGAAAGGCGCAGTCAGATGGTGACACGACTGCCGCAACTATTTTTATTAGTACTTCATTTTCCTTGGGAGCAGGTTTTTCCATCTCCTTGAGCTGAAGAACATCCGCTGGTCCGTATTTTGTGCATACAATTGCTTTCATGAGCCTCCTCCATTGATTGTAATGTCTTTTTTAAGTCACAAAGTCAAGCACTGTCACCGCTGCCCTGATCGATTCGCAGCCGGCAGTGCCAGCTCCACCGCCGCGCGGGCATGGATCAGCGTGGTGTCAAAGAGCGGAATGCGGCCCTGGTCCTGCTTGATCAGCAAGGGCAGCTCGGTGCAGCCCAGGATGACGGCCTGGGCACCGTTCGCCACGAGTCTGTCGATGATCCCCCAGATCTCCCTGCCGGCGGCGGGATCGACTTTGCCCAGCGCCAGCTCGTCGATGATGACGCGGTGGATGCGCTCGCGCTCCTTCTTCTCCGGCACCAGCACCTCGATGCCGTGCTGTTCCCTCAGCCTGCCGGTGAAAAATTCCTCCTCCATGGTGAAGCGGGTGCCCAGCAGCCCGACCTTGCCGAAGCCTGCCTTCAGGATCTCACGGGCGGTCGCGTCCACGATGTGCACGATCGGGATCCCGATCTCCCTTCCGATCTCAGCGGCGAGCTTGTGGGCCGTGTTGGCGCAGAGCAGCAGGAAATCGGCGCCGCCGTTCTCGATATCCTTGGCAGCTTTGATCATGACCGCCAGCACATCGTCCCATTTGCCCTTCTCCATCAGGGGCTCAACTTTGGCGAAATCGACCGAGACCATGACACTTTCGGCCGAATGGTTGCCTCCCAACTTTTCCCTGGTTATTTTATTGATCAGTTTGTAGTAGACCAGCGATGACTCGCAGGTCATGCCACCCAAAAGGCCGATGGTTTTCATTGTCGTTCTCCTTTGGCTGAATTTGAATTATATCAATAATGAAAATAAAATCAGTTCCCGACTCTGAAAAGTTTTTTTTATTACTATCCGTCACCGGTTTTTTCTAAACACAAATTGTCATAATGCAAGCCTGACCCAATGCATTCGAAGCTTCACACATCAAATGCGCGCATGTCAGTCAAAGTAATTTTCCTTTTCTTTCATTTCCTTGATCGTTACCGGCAAGCCATTTTCATAAGACGGATATTCAGGATGCCAAGCCAATATTTTTTTTGCCTTGGCATTGGATACTCGGCAATTCATGCGCACTATTTCATAAAAATCCTTCCCCAAAACCCACTTGATGATAAATCCCGGAATGTGCCCCGGCCGCTTTTGATTCATCAATTCGGCCATGCGGATCGTAAAGTCTTTTTGGGTCACCGGCGTGTCGTCGGCGATGATGAATTTTTCACCGACAGGCATTTTTTCAATGGCCTTGATGATCGCCGCCGCCGCATCGCCGGCATGAATGTTGGGAATGAAGCTTTCGCCCCTGCCTATAATTTTGCTTCGCCCCTTGGCCATCATCTCGTACATAAAACGGAACAGTCCGCCGTTGCCGTAAATTTTCCCATATATAAGCTGAATGACCTTGGGATGATTCGCTTGCATGGCTTGGTTTACCATTTCGTCCGTATCTTTGCCGATTTCTGTGAGACCAATCCTTGAAATCGGCCAGGTTTCATCTGCAATTTCATTTTTATCCGTCCGGTAACTTGTTCCTCCGGGCAAAATGACGGGAATATCATAGTGAATTGCCAGATCCATGGAATTGCGGAAAAAATCATTGGTTTCCTGCCGCAATTCCGCCTTGCGCCTCCCGGTCATTCTGTGCCCGGGTCTCACGTTGGGCATGGCCAGCAATACAATTATAGCAAGTCCGGCCGGCAGGTCTTTTTTAAATGCCTGAGGATTTCTTATGTCGCCCAAAATACCGTGAGCACCCAGTTTTTTAATCCTGTCAATTTTGTTTGCCGCTCGGGTAAGGGCATACACTTCATGGTTGTTTTCAACCAATCTTGGCAGCAAATGACTTCCCACCAATCCCGTCCCGCCGATCACCAGTATTTTCATGCTCGTGGACCTCATGTTAGACGATTAAAATAAATTTCATACAACTTCGCATTATCCCCGGAATCATATTCGTTATTTCTTGAAAATTCCCAATACTCTCGGAGTTCCGGTCATATAATCTTCATAGGCATTGCCGTATACGCTTAAAAGATATTTTTCCTCGACCAGCGCCTCAAGATAAAAACACGATGCCAGCATTAAGCTAAGTAATACAAATAGCCATGACCCGCCGGCCATGCCGGAACCCAAACAAATGAAAAAGGAAGCCAAGTACATTGGATGCCGTGAAAACCGATAAACTCCTTTTGTAATTAACTGCTCGGGTGTACTAATGAAATTACAAGTAGCAATGGTTATGAATAGCAGGCCGATTAAAAAAACAGTAAGGCCAACATAAAACCAGACGGTCCCAAGTCGGAAAGGCAGAAAAACAGAATAGATCATAGCCACCAACCAGACGATATTACCTGCAATACCCGCATAGCTTTCAAGCCTGTTCCGGCTTGCCTCATCTGGAACGTGACTCCTTTTCCACGCTTGCTTGTCTATGAAAAAAATTACGATCATCTGGAATATGAAAACACTCATGAACAGCCAGGCGTTCCATATGCCAATTTTGAAGACTGTTGGCATGAAAGTATCCTCCGCTTATGTTTTTAACCTATTTTACACCCACAGGTCATTTCGTGCCGTAAACTCACCACCGGCGGGGATCGCCGCCATCTCGTAGCGAACGTCCTTGACCGTCAATACCCCGTCGGCGAAAACGGCACGGTTCATGTTTCTCAGGAAAAAAAATGCGTAAGCACCGATGAGGAAAACCAAAAAAACCGCCACGCCTATTTTCAACGATTTGCTTCTCAACCGACACCTCCTTGGCCGCCGTCCCCAGTTCCTATAATCCGCTCGGTTTGCCGGCATTTTTGTTTTTGGCGAAACAATAAAGGATGATCACCAGGAAAGCGCCAGCCAAGCTGACGATTCCGCCGCACCCCCTTCCTCCCGAAAGATGAACGATCGCAACGGCAATGATGCCCAAAAGGGTAGGCAGCGCGAATCCCAGTAAAAAAGCCCGCTTAAAACTGTATCCTTTGTGCGCAGCGATCGTTCCCGCCAACAATCCCAGGAAACCCATGATCCCCAATCCACCAAGGTGAGCAAAAACGTACCGCAGCCATTGGCCGGAAAAGACAAAATAGCCCGCAAAACCAATGGCCAGAAGTCCCCCAAAGAAAATGAACATCAATTTTTTCATCGCATCTCCTTGAGCCGTTTTTTTTGCTTGCAACGCCTTACGGCCCCAGTCTTCCCTCAGTATTCCTCGCTACAATGTATGATGTTTTTCAGAATATTTGCCAAGCGGGTGGTGGATATGTATCGATCGGCCAGCAACCTGCCGTTATAGATCAAATTGAAGACTCCGTAAAGGGACGGCGCTTTCTGGGCCTGGGCGGCGGTCTTGAGCTCGGTGACAACGGGTTGCAAATTGAATTTTTCGAAGATGGGCCGCGCCTCCTCGATGAAGCGGGCCACCCAGGGACACTGTTTCGCATAGACGATCGACAATTCCTTGTATTTTTTCAGTTCGGCACGCCAATCGTTGATGGCGGGCGGCGCACCCTTTTTGAAACGCTTGACCAGCAGCTGCTCCGTACCCGATTCGGCTATCAATTCATAACCGTTTTTCAGGAAGATCTCCTTGCCGGCCATGAACGATCCATCGCTGGCTATGGCGGCAATCCCTAGCATGCTCGCGGCATCTTTTTCGACCGCTTGCAGCAGCAGGGTTCCAAGCCCGAGGTGTTGATATTTTTTGCCGGTCGTCCACAGGCAGTGGATGAACAGGTAACCTTTTACATTCACCGCCCGCCAGCAGGATTCGCCCGGCACGGATTCGATGAAACCGACAGGCCGCTTCTCGCCCTGCAAATACAGCAGCTTGATCCTCAAGCCGTGGCGGTATTGCTCCCCAAGCCAGGCAATTTTTTTTGGATAAAGAGGGTGCTGCGGATTGATGAAACAGATGGCCTGAGGGTGCTGGTCGATGTTGGCCAGTGACACCTCGACAATGTTTGCCCGCGCTGCAAGTGTTATCACGAAAACCTCCGGTCTGTCATTGTTAAAATTCCAATTTCTTTTTCTCTTTTAATTCGATTTTTTTAACAATTCCTCCCCAAGATCTTCTATTTAAATGGTTTGCAAGCGATCCACCAGCGGGGGACCGATTGGCAGTAGTCGTTGTAGTTCTGACCCAATATGTTTTTTCCTATCTTTTATCAGTTGGCCGGCTGGAATTTATCCGGGGGAATGATTTATTCTCTGGTCTCGTTGAGGGTCCAGCGGGGGATCCACAAACCAGAATAGCCGCCGGGCTTTTCCCCGGTCAGCAAGTAAACCGCGTAGGCTACTTCAGCTTCCTTGGGCGGCTTCCCATTGTTGGCGGAATTACAAAAAGGACTTTTTAAGCGTCCCAATTGTTTTTTTTTCCAGAATTGGCTGAAACAATCCGAAAGGTTCTTTGCTCCCTGGGTCGCGTTTTGGCCCCAACGGCCGGCAAATACCAGCCACCAGATTTGCCCCACATCTACTAGTTTGGGATTCAACCAACCATTCCCCGAATATTGAATCATTTGCCTCCCATCCAAGCCATAACCATTGAAAATATATTGCCCCGGTTTGGCGAACAGCGGGGATTGGGGTCTACCTTTTTCTTTAGCGCTGGCCGGGATTTGTCCATTCAGCAACCGATCTTCCTTGTAGATGATCTGCTTGGTGTTGACCACCCGTACCAAGTTATAATATGCCTCTTCAGCTGAATGGGTGGGTCGGGACAGTTGGGAAATCAAGTACACCATGATCGCACCGGACAGATCGGGTGGAGTCGCGTCGTTCCAGGCAAAATAGACCTTGGCCCGAATAGCTTCACGCAGATTCGGCTTCTGGTCAGTAAAACAAGCAGACATGTAAAAAAATGATTTTTTAAAGGAAACATTTAGAGCGGTCAAAGATTGAATATATTTCCAGAACGGAGGTTTGACCGCGACAAACCATGCGCAATCCAATGGCACTTTAAGACCCAGTTCCACAGATATGATGCCCACGCCATCCATATCCAGCAACCGCCCATGTCCAGCGGCACGCAAACGCTTTTTTACCTGCTCAAATTGCCGTTTGGCGGCTCCGACATCATTGGAATTTGTCAATCTCTCAGCGGTTGCTAACGAACCTTCCGCGCTGCCATGGGAATAGAGGATGACAATCCCCGGATTCTTCAGGTCTACCAGCTTCTTGATCAGTTTTTCCACCGTGACTTGGCCATCAATCAGGGAGTAGGTGTTGTAGCCCCTTTTTTTTATGATAGCCTCGATTGTGTTCCAAGCCATACTAACCCCGGCGATTTTGGGAACCACACCAGTCCCTTTGGCTCCATGCAGAACACCATCCCACCAGTTGATAACCTGAGTACTTTCAAAAGGAGAAATATATAGAGCGGTCTTGCTGTCCGGGTCAAAGAGGCTATTGCCGCTGGATTCGGCATTCAAATGCACGCGCGGATCATTGACCAGTCTGGCCGGTTTCAGAATCAAGTGATTGATCGGTGGTGGGGACCAGCCAAACAACAGAATTTCAGCTGAACTGCCGTCCAAATAATGCAGGCGAATGCCATTTTTAAAGGGTGAAATTTTAACGGGGAGGTTTACATAAAATTGGAAAGGGTCTTGCGCGTAGAGTGGAGTTGCCAGCATGTCCAGGGACAGTAAAGGAGAAGTCCTGACGGTTTTGTTCTCTTGAAAAATCCGAATGACTGCCCTAGCGTACTCCGCCGCATGACTAACAGCCTCCTCGGTTTTCAAAGGCTGGGTTTCATTTAAAACCGCCCCGCGGAAAACTAAACGCACCGTGTTTTCCAAAGACACGGGCTTGCACTCCCAGGTTGAGCTGCCCCGCCCTTCGGAAAAAAAACGAAATGGCAGGTTGACGCGTCTTTGTTGCAGATCAAAAGCGAAGCGGCTATGGACGGACAGGTATTCGGCATTAATATCCAGGTTTAGTTTTCCTGCCTGATAAGACCAGCTTCCCAGATGAGTCAATAAATCGCTGGAATCTTGAATATAAATGAGAAGGCGACCAGCCCCTTCAAAAAGAAGTATCACATCGGTCCCTTTTTTGGGGGCTGTTCCGTCATCGTCCCGGACATGATAATAGAGATTTTGAATGGGAGAGACAATTCTTATTTTTGTGCTCTGAGCCCGCGCTATGTGCGGAAACAAGGCGCATATAAAAAACACCATCCAGACAATCAGAAAAATATCATGAGTTTTTTTGGTTAAAAAATTACTCTTTGCTGGATTCATATTTTATTGTAACAATTTTGTCATTTTCAGGCAAGATTCCTTGCCCTCCCTATAGTTGGCCCCGGAAGTTTTCTACCTGGTCTCCATTGCCACGGTCAACGTATTCCAGGCAGATTGTTCCGGGTATGTGTTCGGGGCTTTCAGGCGCCGCAGCAGGACCAGCGATGCGTTGGTCCCGGAAGATATGCCATCCAGCAGCAGGGAAAAATGGGAGAAGTTTTAACCCTGGAACCGTTGACTTCGAGGATCACGTCCAAAGGCCGGATGCCGGCCCGATCCGCCGGCCCGGAGCGGGCCACCATGGTGACCAGGACGCCCTGGCCAACCGGTCTGCCCATATCGGTGGCCTGGGCGAGGGTCAGGTTCTCCCACATCAGCCCGAACCGGGAAAACATCAATGCCAAGCCCCGCTGTTCGAGGAGCGACGCCGCGGCATTGATGAAAGCGCGGGCCGTATCCTCCAGCGCGAAGAAAAAACTGAAGCGGGACGCGGCCAGGATGTTGACATCCCAGTTGCGGCCCGGGGGGGCCTTAGGGAAGAGCCCGCTGGGATTGGGAAGGTAATGCAGGTCGACGCCACGCACGGCATCCATGGCGATGAAGCAGTAAGACTGGCCGCGATACTGGTTCAGGCAGCCGCTGCGCCATTCGGCCTTGATCCTGAGATTGTCGGCTTTTTCGGGCCGCTCCCTGTATTCTTTTCTCTTGCCGGCCTTGCCCCTGGTCAGGCGGAATTTTTTGGCGAAAAACACCGGTGCGCCGAACTTGCTGTCCAGGAAGGCCGTTTCCTCGGCGACCGCTTTCTTGAATACGGCAGCGATCTGTTCCGCCGTGAGGTCGGTCCGGGGAATGACCCAATGCCACAGGCTGCTGCCCGCGTAGGGCCAGACCTGCTGTTCCGCGACCTGGGCCAGGCAAAGGTTCGCCGTCAGCCAGGCGCACAAGGCAGCGGCCATGGCCAGGCGCCCCCGGGCCCTGCCGCCTGCTTTTCCCGCTTTCCCTGCCCTGCCTGTGCCGTCTTCCGCAAACCTGATTTGTTTTCTATATTGCAGCCTCATGATACGCCTATCTTATCATATTTCACCTGCAGGCAAGCCGCCCAGCAGCCCTATGGTTTTCATTCGCATCCTCCTTGGTTCGGATTGCGATTATAGCAGAAAAAGTTCAATCGGCCTGCGCGCCCGGCGTCCAGCCGTCGACATGCAGTCGTGCATCAAGATCTTCATCCTCATTTTCCCCGGGCAGTTCCTTGGCATAGCCGAAAGGGATCACGGCGGCGATCTCGTAGCCCGCGGGAACGCCCAGGAACTCTTTCAGCCCCTTGGATTCGTAGGGGGTGTAGGTGCAGCCGAACAGCCCCTCGGCGGCCAGGGCCAGCATGATGTTCTCGATGCACATCCAGGCCGACGCCAGCGGGTTCAGCTCGAAGAGGCTGCGGCATTCGGCCAGCGGCTTCATCCGGTAGCAGACCAGCAGCAGCTCGGGCGCCTGCAGCATCATGCTCTGCTGCATGGGCAGCGAGCGGCGATAGACCCTCTTCAGTTCCTCCTGGTCGAAACGCGTGAGAAAGCGTTCGATCTCCTCACGGTCCTTCATGTCCCGGGCCTTCAGTCCCTCGATGACCGCCCGGGCCCGTCTTTCCCGGTCGCGCAGCAGGATGAACTGCCAACTCTTGAGGTGGGCGTTGCTCGGCGCCCGCAGCCCCGCCGCCAGCGCCCGTCGCACCGCCTCTGCCGGAACGGCTTTTTCCTGGAAGTCCCTTACCGTCCGCCTCTTTTTCACCGCTTCATTAAATTCCATCCAGATTCCTCCATAAGCATGTCGCTAAAATCAGGAAATCGGGGCTAAGTTTTTGAAACAATAGAAACTGCCGATTCTGGACCGGCCCTGCGATAGCTAGTGGTCATTCTTCATTTCTTTCAGTTTCTTCAACATTTCAATTGCCTGGGTGTTGGCGGGATTGAGTTCAAGCGATTTTTTATAATGCTCAATCGCGCGTTCGCTATCGCCAGTCACCATATACGCTTCGGCAAGACTGTCATGGACATTGCTGTTTTCGGGAAACAGTTCGGCGTTGAAGAGAAAAACTCCCAGCGCTTTGGCCATCTCTTTCTTTCTTATGAATCTATATCCCAATGAGTTGAGCGCCTGGGGGCCGAAGTTATAGTCGCCCGGCGCTTTTTTATACCATTCATGATAGGCCGCCTTGGCGGCCGCGATACCGTCTTTTTCCATAATTCTTCTGAAATAGGACGCCACTGATTTCTTCGGCACTTCCGGGTCTAAGCCCAACAGGATATCGATCAAACTGTTCAGTATGCTGCTTACCGGCGTCAGTTCATAATTGCTGGCCACAATGATTCCGATTTTTTTTTGCGGAATCAGCTTAAAGTCACAGCAATATCCCAGGTCATCTCCACTGTGTTCCACGGTCGAAAGGCCCCGGTATTCACTAAGGACCCAACCCAATCCGATACTTGTTTTTTCACTCAACCGTACCGACGGCTGTACCAGCAACGCATAGTTGGCTTCACTCACAAGGCGTGCTCCATTTGGTTTGCCTTGTTGGAGGTTTGCTTCCGCCCAATGTAGCATTTCCACAACGTTTGAGTTGAGGGTTGAGCTTGGTGCATGGAAACGATTGTACGGATAGATTTCACTGACAACCGGTTTCGATTTCCAAATGTGCGGAGATGTGCGAAGATCTTTTTTGATGTTTTCAAGCAAAAAACTGCTTTCCGTCATCCCCAACGGATTCAAGATGTTCTCTTTCATATAAACTTCAAAAGGTTTCCCTGAAACTTTCGCAATCAAGTCACCCAACACATCATAAGCCATGTTGCTGTATTGATAACGCTCTCCCGGGGCAGCAATCATTTTCTCCTTTTTCAAACTACGGACGTATCTCTCGGCAGCTCCATCATCCGTTTGGGGTTTTTCCCATTCATAATCAATGACATCGGGCATGCCCGAGGTATGGTTGAGCATCTGCCGGATAGTAATTTTCTCATACCGTTCATCCGCCAATTTAAAATAGGGAAGATATTTAACCAGAGGTTCATCCAAGTTCATTTTTTTTTGCTCGACCAACTGAACAATGGCCATCGCCACGAACGGTTTGGCTACGGAAGCCATATGAAAAATGTGCCTGGTCTGGAGCGCTTCTTTTGTCTCAACGTTTCTCATTCCGAATGCATTCATATAAATGGTTTCACCATCCCGAGCAACCGCAATGGCGATCCCTGGCAGTTCGAACTTTTTCATTACCTGTTGCACATAGGTGTCGATTTTTATCTTCACTGCATGTGCGGACGGGATTTTATCCTGGGCAGAACAATCAAAAAATGAATGGCAACCGACAATGACAAGGAAAATCATTGTTTTGGCAAACGCGGATAAATGGATCATCGGCTCCTCCTTTTTTTCTGAATTTTTCAAATCTTCAGTGCTGATCACGAAATTATCATGAGTAATGTTACCCGGGATCACGAATTGCTGTCAAATGTTTTGCAATGGCAAAAAGGTCATAATGCAAATCCCGCCCGCGGCAGCGGACATAAAATTAGGCGCTTTCGCGATGCCCCGC
>Ga0307380_10008095_pt1 | contig 13530 bp, 30 predicted proteins | sample UN3MG_FD_202239 | JGI IMG/M metagenome (GOLD analysis project Ga0307380, IMG submission 202239) | Soil microbial communities from Risofladan, Vaasa, Finland - UN-3 | ecosystem: Environmental > Terrestrial > Soil > Coastal area > Acid sulfate soil | place: Finland: Risofladan, Vaasa | collected... | reverse complement strand
CCTGGTAAACATAGAATCCTCTACCTCAACTGGATAATAAGACAATATCTTTTTCTTTGTTCTATATACCCTAAAATTACTACTATCCAAAACGGTAGATGCCAAACAGTAAGCCACAGATGGCCCAACACAAGTACGTGCTATACAAGGTTCGCCTCCACCCCTCTTAAACCCATGAACCCTTGGTGTTAAAGTAATTTTTTTACTCCATTTTTGTTCCGTGATATGATAAAAATATTCTGGTCTTTTTGTTCTCTTTAATTTTTTTCTATCTATAATCATTGTTTTTCTTCTATCCACAGTTAGGATACTCGGGACAGTTATTCCTTTTTAGTATACCTTGAACTTTAGCTACTTTTCCTTTTAAATAATCATTATCTGACCCATCAGAATGTTCACTACGAATTTCTTTAATGACTGACCAAGGAACATATCCTACACGGACAAAATCTGTTGGATGTAATAACCATTTTTCTCTCGTATAACGAGAATCCATAACTTCAATGGGGTAATAACCTAAAACCCTACTCTTCGTCCTATATACATTCAAACCTCTTTTAGGGACAATAGTGGATGCAAGACAATATGCGACAGAAGGACCGACACAAATGCGTGCTATATCTGGCTCCTCTAACGCACGATTGTAACCATCACTCCGAGGTTTCAGCGTGACTAAATTCCCCCATCTTCTCCTAGTCACATGATAATAATATTCGGGTATTCTAGTTCTGTAAATTCTTATTCCATAAAAAATCATCGTTTTTCTTTCTATGGATATTCTGAAAAATTGTATCTCTTGAGAATTGTTCTGATTTCTTTTATTTTGCCAACTAATTCGCACAGTTCTCCATATCTGCCGTCATATCCCTGTACTTCAAGGAGAATGTCTTTAGGAACATTACAAACATAAACGAATTCAGTTGCCCGTCTTAACCATTTTTCTCGCGTAAAAGAGGAATCTATTACACCAATTGGCCAAGTGGCAATGACCTTATGTCTTGTTCTATAAACTTTCATTGTATAGTAATTAACAACAGTAGACGCAAAACAATGAGCAACAGAGGGAGCAACACAAATTCGATGAACATCAGGTTCGTCATAGTCTCTTTTAGGGCCAGATTTTCTCGGCTTTAAAAGAATATTTTTTGTCCAACTCATATTGTCAGTGATGTGATAATAATATCGAGGCTTCTTTGTCTTCTTGAATTTCTTCAATAATCTTGCTTCATCACTTGTGAGCATCATCTTCTCCTAAAAGCAGAAAATGGGATTCGAACCCGTGACTATTCATTACGAAAGAATTATTTTTCCAATTAAAACTATTCCTACAAATTACCACGACTCGATTTGAACGAGTAACTTTTGCATTCAAAGTGCAATGTTCTTCCAATTGAACTACGTGGTAGTGTATCTTAATCTAAATCTTCACCATTGACAATCCATTTAGCAACACGAACGGCATCAGGATCACCAGTTGCCTTTCCAGGACTATCACTCAACTTAACAACAGGAACGCCATTCAAGGAATACATTTTTATAACTATGTTTAAAGGTGGACTATTTTCAAATCCTGATCCTGTAAAGTGAGTTCCAATCCCAAACCCTGATTTAATACCTTCCTCATCTGCGTATTTTTTTATTTCCACTGCTTTTTCCGCAGTCAAGCCGTCACTATAAATAATTGTTTTTGTATTTGGATCAATCCCATGCTTTTTATAATGAGCAACTGCCATGTCAGTAAACTCAAAAGGACAACCAGAATCTTGACGAACTCCATCAAAACACCGACTAACAACCGGATCAAAATCATCAAAAAATGCTTTTGAAGTAGTAGTGTCAGTCAAAGCAATTCCCAAATCGCCATTATACACTTTCTGCCAAGCCTCAAGGGCATATCTATTACAATGACGAATACCACCAAGAACTTGATGAGCCTGAGAAAATTCATGTGCAAGAGTTCCTATCGGTTTCAAACCATACTTCATTGCAAAATGCATGTTGCTTGTTCCGATGAAGTGGCCATTAGTATGTTCTTTAGCAATCCTGATAAAATGATCCTGGTTGCGAAAACTCCGTCTTCTACGAGTTCCAAAATCAGCATAATAGCATCCACCACGTTCAAGGGTGTCAACCTTATTTTTTGCGAGATCGTCTTGTCCAGCATAACTCCAATCCCGATCAATTGTCTCATAATAAGTTTCTGAAATCATTGCCAACAAAGGAACCTCCCACAGAATCCTCTCAAACCAAGTACCTCTGATAGTAATACTCAATTCCTTCTCAGGTATTTTCCATGTCTTGTTGGGTTCTATTTTGTAATCATCGGGGATTTTGCTTTGAATAATTACATCGTCTGGATTGAGAGAAAAAGTCCGCAAAAAAGCAAGAAATCCAGGTTTAAAAAATCCAAGAGTTTTCAACCAATACAATTCGGCTTCATCAAGATGAACACCACGCAGACTTTCAACTCGACTACGAAATCTTGTAAGAAAATCATCTGTAGCCATATGTTTGTCTATTGTTCCGTCTTCTCTTTTAATTCCTCGATTTGTAAAACGATATTCAACTTCAGCATCAGGATACAATTCAAAAACTGCCTGCATCATTGTTAACTTGTACAAATCATTATCCAGTAATTTCGACATTCTATAACTCCTTCTAATTTGCTCTGCCAGGACTCGGACCTGGAACATCCACTTCCAGAGAGTGGCGTTCTGCCATTTGAACTACAGAGCAGTTTTATTTTCTACTTCTTTCGTTGACTGTTCCATCTCTTCCTGGCTTTTGTAATATCCATACCAAGCCATGAAAACAAGCCTTTCATCATTGGAAGAATATTTACTATAAATTTTATTAAATCTTGCCTCATAAATAACGGCTCTTACGGCATCATCCTTCAACCATCCTTCACAGGGGACAAACAACCCAGGACACAATTCACTTTCGAAAACTTTGTCTGGTTTTTTCTTTTCATCACAACAATGAGAAGCATTTGCTTCACTCTGCATTTTGTTGCCGCAAATTTTACATCTAAACATAGCCGTCTCCTTCACTACATTATAGCATCATTTTTTATTTTGTCACTAATCTTTTTTAAAATCTTTTTTAAAATCTTTTTTAAAATCATACGCTTTCCAAAACAAACATCCCTAACATCTTCATACATTTGACAAAAATTTTGTATGTATATTGAACGCTAAAAATAAATCCCAATCTACCACCTATTAATTGCTCTTTGCCCTCGTAGACCCTATTTAAATGTTTAGCAATATAATGAATAAAATTTGCCAAATAAGATGGATCTATCTTATCTTTTGACATCCTATACCAATAATTGGAATATTCTGCCCTTCCAAGCAAATTGGCATCTTCATCTGTCAGGACAATATCATTTATATCTATGTCCTTATACAAATAACCAGCCTTATTCAATGCCGTACTAATTCTTGCGGCAGTATACGAAATGTATAAACCAGGGGAATCTATTTTTGTCCATTCATTAACATTGAACTTAACATCCTTCTTTCTTCCAACACTAAGAAAATTCCAAGCCAACACATTCCAGGCTAATTCTTTTGGGTGACTAGTATCTCTAATGTTATCTATAACCATTTGTACGGCTTCCTCACCTGACAACACCTCACATAAAAATGATTGACTTCTACTTTTCATTTTTTGTCCAGTTAGAGGATCAAGGACCAGACCCATAGGTACGTGCTTATCCTGAATGCCTAATTCCGCAAAATGAGATTTCTGCTCCATCCCGGTAATGATATGTGTCGGTGCTGCCTGTTTATTAAAAGCCAGATCGTGATAGGCATATGTTTTTTCTCCAGGCTTAGTGTAATGATTTTGGCTACGAATCACTAAAACAGGTTCATCACATCCGTTCCATACCACGCCACCTTCATACTTCCCGGTTCCTGGTTCTAATTCTTCATCTGGGATTTGTAAATCGACATCAATATACACCTTTGGATGATAATCTGTAAAATCAAACCATTGCTGTAGATTTTCTAATGCCCCAGGCTTCTCTCCCATAGAATATCCAAGCATCGCAACAAATTTGGATTGAGGAAACATCCCCTTTAATGAAACTGCTAAAGCAAGGTTTCTCAAATGACCTACATGTAAATCCTTATTTACATTGGGAGAAAAAGCATCAATAACATGCTGCTCCGTAGATATTTCTTGCGTAGGCCACTTCCACATTTGTGGAGTAACATGATGATTATAGTATCTTCCAGATTGCTCGGTTCTATATTGATGGGCTATATCAATAGGTTGGTGCGAAGTGAATCCAACACCGATTGAATCAGGCATCGGGTTTATTCTAATTTTTTCATCCATATCAATACATCCTGCACCATTCTTTGATTTGCGAAATTAATTTGTCAAAATCAAAAACTATTTCGATATCCTTCAATGTAAATCATAATTACTCCTGACTATCTTGGGCACAAGGCAACAGCCAGTCGTATTTGGGATTGTTTTGGGTTCCATTATTCCTTACTCCGGCCATAAACAAAGAACGATGTTTAAAAAGCTGGCTCTTTTTTATTTTTAACTTTTTTCAAAAAAAATACCGGATGTCAGAATCGAACTGACGACTTAACCGTGGAAAGGTTCGATTTTACCACTAAACTAATCCGGCTAAATTAATAATATATAAAACATTATACCCGCTTGTTATTTTTCTTCAGACCATTTAATATAACAACTTCTTTTTCCATCAGGAGAAATCATTATATCAAAATCATCTCGATCTTCCTGAATTCTACGGAGTTTCCTTCGAGCTTCATCAAACCACCAATCCATATTCATTATTTTACCATAATGTTCATGACCAATCTCATTACCATGTCCTAATGAAACAGACAGTTGACCATCATTGTCAAAACATATTTCAAAATTGCTATTCAACATAATACCGTAATCACTATCACGAGGCAAATAAACCAAGTCCTTTACCGGTATAAGCCCATATGGAACGATGTTTTCGCTATCACCATCACTGCCATCATCATTATAGGCCATTATGACATTTCTTTTTCTGTCATCATGCATTACGGTTTGTTTGTCCACATACTCAACAGACAAATTATCAGCATAAACGAACTGAATATCTACTACCCTTCTATCATATATTTTTTGTTTATCTAAGAATATGTTTTTTATTTCGATTTTAGCTTCATCTAAATGATGAACTGAAAGCCATCTCCATGTTTGACTCTCGTCCTCAAATGTAATTAAAACAAGATATTTTTTTTCTTCTGTACTCATTTTATTTTCCATTTATAATTTCTTCTATTTAGGATTATGTGGCACCTTGAAAAAGGAAATACCTTGAACACAAGCCGATCTGTATGGTCTCAATAAACTTGTTTCCTTAAATGGTATTCTATATTCCATTGGTCTTTTCAATGTCGATCTTTCAATATAATCTATGGCGTCTTGTTCTTTAGTAAAAGTGGCTACAACCACTTCTTCATAACTACACACATACTCATCTTTATCTTCTAAATAACATGACTGTTGTTTTATTCCTACTAAAAAAAACATTTTTAACTCCTAAAAATTAGGCGAGGTTTGATAATTCATTAATTACCCATCGACTGACTGGCCCCGACCTCGCCGTCAATCAAGCTCTGTCCCTACTTCGACAGTCTTGCCCACTATCATCTCGTCCTTCTTTCATTACATTATAGCAGTTTTTTTTATTTTTTGCGGAAAAATTAAAAAAGTCTTTCTTTTATTCTTTCCTCAAAATCCTCGTATCCATCCAATGGTATAAGAGCCGTATTACAATAGACCCCTCGACCACCACAATCAAACAAAACACTACATGATCCGCCCCAAGATGCTTCATTTACAAACACAATAGTTCCTCTCAAATCTTCTTTACATGGGTTTAACCTAACTCTATCTCCGACTTTGAGATTCATACTATTCTTTCTTTTATTCTTTCTTCAAAATCCTGCCAAGAGTCAGGGTCATACAATACTAATTGACTATCATAATAATCACCAATCGCATCCGGCCATTCGACACAAGGATCACAATCCACATCAAAACCAATAACGACACCTATGCCATCGTCAGGAGGAGTGCTAAAAACAACTTTATCTCCAATTTTAAATTTACTCATACTATTCTGTCTTTTATTCTTTCTTCAAAATCCGACCATGGTCCAGACTCCACCAAGATAAGAAAAGGATTGCTATAATAATCACGATATTGTCGTAGAAAAGGAGTTTCATCAAACTGGACAATACAGCATTTATTTGGGGTGAAACCAATGACTGTACCGTAGAGACTTTGTTCACGAACTCTATCTCCAATTTTAAATTTACTCATCCTAATCTTTCTCTTATTCTTTCTTTAAAATCGGCCCAACTGTTTGGCATACATAACGATAATTGACTATCGTAATAATCTCCTTCGATATTACCGTTCCATTTGACATGAGGATCTCCATCGGCATCGAAACCGATCACCACGCCTATGTGATGGGATTTTTTAGCAAAACACACTCTATCATCAATATCGAATTTACTCATCCTAATCTATCTTTTATTCTTTCTTTAAAATCTTCATAATCGGACAGAACAATAAATTCATAATAACAAGGTAGAACGTCTTTTCTTATGTCCCATTTGATTTTATAATTCCGATTATCAACAATACCAACTACTATTCCACAGGCATCATGAGCATGCCATTTCACTCTATCACCAATTTTGAATTTTTTCAAAGTAAAATTGCTCCTCGATGTTGCCAACTATATCTCAAATGTCCATCATTACCAAAAATGACCTGACGAATTTTATCAGGGTCAGGGTCTTCCGTTAAACAAGTAGAGATACACAAATTCTGTCCATCAATGTCCCAGATTTTTGCATCATGCATAAGGTTCATTAACAGCGTCCCTCTCCTCTCAACCCAAGCATGGATGACATCCCAATCCATATCGTTGATGTAATGTTCATTGACCCAATCGGTAATTTCGTCATCACAAGTAGTATGTTCTGGCTTTGTGATTCTTCTATATGTCAATTGAATTCCAATATCATCAGGAGATATTTTAAATCCTTTTGAGTATTCAATAAGATACTTTACTTTATCAACACTATCAATGCCACCCTTCATTCCCATTACACACAAACGGACAAGATAACCAATATCACGTAGTTTCTTAATTAACTTTGCCAAATCAAGATATTCCCCATTGGGAGTATAAATGTCTCGATTAAACTGATAACTATAATGACAAACCGACAAAGAAATTGTCGTCAATCCTAAATGATACCATCTCTGTAATTCTTCATCCAATTCCCCTTTTGCCATTCTAATCCCATTTGTCTGTAATTCTTTAAAAGGAAAATTAATCTCTAGATTTCTTGTATGCAAATCCCTCAATACATCTTCAATGTATTCGGGAAATAGGGTAGGTTCTCCGACCCCTGTTAGAAGAATACTTGTCACACCACTTTGTTTTGCGTAATCAGTAGCAATCTGGAAATTTCTTCTATTAGATTCGAATGTGATACATTTGGTTGGCTGATTTCCTGTCTGTTTGGAAATACAAAAAGGACATTCAGCATCACACGCCTTGTTTCCACACACGATACTCATCGTTTGAATAATATTCATTATACTTTTTTGCTTTCCATACCATTATAGATACAGAATAGTATTTTTTTTTGCGGAAAATTAAAAAAGTCTTTCTTTTATTCTTTCTTCAAAATCTGCCCAACATGCACGACTATATAATGTAAGCATTGTGTCATGATGAATAGACCTGACATCTTCATTATGCCATTCAACACAATTCTTTTTATCTCCGTCAAAACCCGTAACAATCCCACGATCATTAACATCCCCGCAATAATAAATTTCATCTCCAATGTCGAACTTGTGTATCATCCCAGTCTTTCTCTTATTCTCTCTTGAAACTCATAAAAATCATTATCTAAAGAAATTCTATAATGATACATCGGACACCAATCCTGTGCATCGTCCCATTTCACCACCGGATCATTATTTCTATCAAATCTGGCAACAACACCTTTTTTGCCGACATTTGGTTCTGTTATCCCAACAATCCTATCTCCAATTTCAAAAGTCATCCCATTCTCTCTCTTATTCTTTCTTGGAAATCTTTGTAATATGTATAAGAATGTAAACTAATATCCTTTTCGATCTCAGTGGAACATTTACCATCATTCCATCTAATCCTGTAGTATCCATCCGTATAATACCCTTCCGCTATTCCTACAACATCTTCCACTGTTCCTACAATTGGCTGACCCTCATACACAAAAAAACCAGTTGAAGGACAGGACGAATTATGAAGAACTCTATCACCTATTTTGAATTTACTCATTTTTCATCCTATCTTCTATTTTAGTTAAAAACTCCGCATAATATTCAGGAAAATTAAGTTCGATTCCAGGATAGCAAGGAATAAAATGCGGATCATTATCCCATTTTACAAAATATAATGTCGCATAGTATATTTGTTTGTTGGTTGTCCTATACTGTTTGTGAGTTATATCGATAATACTTCCTTCACCATTGTCTTCTCGTATACAAGAAGACTCATTTGACAATTTAACCCTATCTCCGACTTTGAATTTCATCCTAATCTTTCCAATATTCTTTCCTGAAAATCTGCGTAATCGTCAATTTCAAAATACATCTCTTCATTTAGCCGATAATGCCAAGTATTATTTATCCCATCCCATAGGATTCCAACAGAATCCTTTCTTACCCATTTTACTGTTCCCACTACATGTTTTCCTATATTTACTGACCGAGCAACATGATGAACTCTGCTGCCAATTTGCAAATTCAAATCGAAGACTTTCACTAGTTTCATTTTATTGCTCTTGATGGTATAGGTTTTATTTCTTTTTGCCCAAGTCTGTCTATCATTTTTTCTTGGAAATCACCATAATATTTTTCATCGACACACTTGATCCACTCAGGCTTGTACCACATCACTTTGGAATAATTATCTAATTTGACATGATATCCGTCTGAAGTAATTTTTACAATTGCCCCTTCTTCTTCAAGGACATTTCCTTCTTCATCCGAAAATATAGCAATTTCAAATACTCTATCACCAACTTCTAATTTCATCTTTTTCTCCGCAAAAAGTACACCTGCCTGAAATCGAATCAGGATCAAAGCCATATCAGGACTTCATTCTGCCATTGAAATACAGGTGCGTGTTTTATTATACCAAAGTTGACCAACTCAATACTTCTGAACATCTAACCGATTTACCTCTGGTGGAATACCAGCCATTTCCGTCATATCCACATATCTTTTTATATACCCATCCACCGCCAAATGTACTAAAATAATAGGATACCTCTCGACCATTACTTTTCATATAGAACAAATACGGGATAATTTTGTGTCTCCAATCAAGGACATGACGAAATCCTTCTTTTTGGAGTCTTTTTTTCAACTGTTGTGTCATTGATTCCTTCATCTTTTTTCTCCTTCAAAAACTATGGTTAAATTTCATTTTTTCTCTACGAAAAAAACAACGATGGATAGAGCGAGAGGGTCACTCTATCCATCCCTACGCTATTACATTATAGCACTTTTATCTGTGACTTCTGCCTCTACTTGGAGAACTTCCTCTGGAAGGTACGCGGTGAGGAGTAAGGGTTGGCCTATGACCCGGAAAACTACGGTGAGGAGTAAAGGTTGGCCTATGAGTCCGATGATAATAAGGTTTTGGAGGAGTATAATAATGCCTTCCTGGAGATACCCTTCTTGAACTTCCATCACACCCCATTACAAAGAACATCGACGCAACACTGAATACGACAACAACCATTGCTTTCAAAAATCGTTTCATTGTTTTTTCTCCTTATTGTAAAATTAACAATATTAGAAACTACCATATATTCGACTTATTGATAGTTTTTTCTTCAAATTAGGAATGTTCCGGAATCGAACCGAAAAACACCCAATCACATTCCGTGTGAAATAACGGAGTCGAACCGTCGTTGGTATTGTGGGCACCCTGGCCACTCCTACTTAAATCATCCCCGCCAGAAATCGAATCCGGTAGGTCTGGATTGGAATCAGACCATGGCCCAGCCACGGAGATATATTCAATTCTTTTGATTGTATGTATTTTCCTGCCTTCTTCATCTTAATCTATCTTTTATTCTTTCTTCGAAATCCTGGTAATACTCTCTATATCCATCACAACATAACATACATAAAAGATGATTTTCTTTTTTTACTACATCTGTCCAAGCAAGTATTTTTCCCTTATGTGTTTTATAGTCGCCATAAGAAATATAAAACATAGCAAAAAAGAAAATAACAAGATTTATCGCTATAGGGTAAAAAAAAGTAAGTATTCCAAAAAAAATAATCAAAAATAGAAAAAGAGAACACCATAAAGCCTCTCTTCTTTTTAAATTTTTGGCATTGTCAATCCATCTTTCATGTATCTGTATATCTTTAAAAAGTTCTTCATCACTTATCGATTTTAATTCTATCATTTTTCAAATTCTCAACATATGTGTTTCATAATCAACGCTATTTAATTTCTCAAAATATCCCTGCCAAGCATTGTATTTACCACCATCATACTTGTCATATTTGATTGCTTTACATATTTTATCTGCTTCTGCCATCGTCAACACAACTTCTGGAATTTTCCAAGTATTATATGTGTTTCCAAAAGTATCACCAGTGTCATATCTGACAACGATAACATACATATTTTCTTCTAAATGGTCTTCCGGGTTGAAAGAGACTTCAACACTTTGTGGCCATCCATATTCTGGCTCTGTTGCGTGAACACTTTCGATAGTAAAAAATATTTCTTGTTCTCCAGAATCCCATTCGTCATTTGGATTGCTTGCTCTAACCTCTTCTTCATATTGATTGTATTTTACAATAACATGATAAGGTTTTTCCGGTGGGATGAATTTATCAATCTTTTTGCTTTTCTTTTTTGGCATTTTCGTTCTCTCCTTCTCTACATTATAGGGGTTGAAATATTTTTTGCAAAAAAATTAAAGTCTGTCTCTGATTTTATACGATAAGAGTAAAAGACGACATCTCCAATTTGTAATCTACTCATTATAATCTATTCTTAATTTTATCAAAAAAATCGGCAGTGAATTTTCTTCACGACACATCCTCACTACTAATTACAGCAATTCCGGCTTCTTTCATTTCTTCAATTGCTTTTTCAACATCACCGGGATTAGCATTAACTCCACGACATCCATCTTCGATAACAAATGTTTTAAATCCCAATTTGGCAGAATCCAAAGCAGTGAATTTTACACAATAATCAGTTGCCAATCCCATGATAAAAACTTTATTAATCTCAAGTTCTTTTAAGTATTTTTCAAGAGTCGAGTTTTCTTTATCAAAATTATTTCCAAAACCAGCAAATCCAGAATAAGCATCAACTTGTGGATCGGTTCCCTTATAGATAACCCTAACCCGCTTGCCTGTTCGTCTTTTATCAATTGAATATGTCCAATCAAGACATTGAAGATTTTCTGGACGCTGCCATCCTAGTGTAAACGATATACAATGGTCAGGCCAAAGAATTTGCTGAACTCCATCAATTTCAACTACATCAAAAACTTCTCTTCCAAGATGATTTGAAGCAAAACTGACGTGGTTTTCAGGATGAGAGTCATATGTGGCAACGACTAAATCAAATTTCCACGCAATCTCATTCGCAACAGGAATCACTTCATCTCCGTTGGGAACGGCCAAACTTCCACCGGGGAGAAAATCATTTTGAATGTCAACCAGAATTAACGCCTTCTTCATCTTTATTTTTCCTTTCATCAATTGCGACTATTACAGCGATAGCGATATAATATAGCTTTCTTTTTCTTCTTCGTCTTCTTACTCTATGGAAAAGGCTTATTAGAAGAACAATATAATCTTTATCGGAGAATATCTCATTTACATCGTTCAAAGGTTCTGACAAATCTAAAAGTTTGACTAATTCGGACATACTTACCATTTGATCGTTTGGCCGAATTATCCTCTATGTCATTATAGGCATCAGAATGGAGATTTTTTGTCCAACCAATTATTTTCCCTGATTTTTCTTTTTCTTTTAATGTAGTCGTATGTATGGCAACATAAAAATCCAATGGTGAAAACGACACTCGTGAACAAAGAAAAAGGGCCGAACAACAAACAAAATATGGCATACCACAATAAATCCCCATATGTCCACATTGGTTGTCTTCCTAAATTTCCCAATTTCCCATTGATACGCAGAATGTAAAATGACACTTTTATCAAAATATAAGAAAAAATACTACAACCCAACCAAATCAATACAATCCATAACCACATTTTATTCTCCTTCTATAATTTACTTTCTTCATTCCACCAACTATTTTTATTTCTACGACCACGCTTGATACATACATGACCGTAAAGACTAAATAATACAAGAATACAAACAATCATACAAGATAATCCTATCCAGCCAAATATAAGACATGATATAAACCAAAATATAAAATGAAAATGTGTCCACTTCATTTTGTGTGCGGTCTCATATTCTACAAAATCTGTCCAAAACACTATGTATACTGATAATCTAACCAAAAGATATGACATAATTCCACATCCAAACCACACAACAAAAAATATCAACATTTCACTCTTCCTTCTCGTTTAAAATACAACCAGTTTTCTGCCAACCCAATACTTTAAAATCTTGAACGAATTCTGTAAAATCTTCTAACCATTCTTTGTCCAATTCTATTTCAAATCGCAAAAAATTCGCAGATGTAAAATAATTAACAAAGAATTTTATAATTCTCTTCGTCTTTGCTTGATACATATTTAAAGCAACAGCAATAACTGACAATGAGTCAATAACATCGCAAAAAAATAAAACATATGCTTTCCCCTGCCTATCTTCACAGGAAAATTGAGTCGTAATTCCCTGAAAACTATTCAACCACAAAACTAAATCAAAAATCTTTTCATCACACTTAATTGATTTCATTTTCTGATATAATGTGAATTTTTGTTTATGTTCTTTCATATCACATTCTAATGACTATGATACGGTCCACAGGTATCGCCATGTGTATGAGGCTCGCCATTATTATGCATCTGGTGATGACGCAATTCAGCAACATCCCGTAAAACATGGTACGTTCTATGGAAATCTCGTGGCTGGACATTCCCACAACTGATACATAGAATAGCCACAATGACCAATGCGACTTGAATAAATCTCATTGCCATTTTTCTCTCACTACTGTTTTTATACATTATTTTCTCCTTCTGTCCAATGTGGACGATTATACAGCATATCACATTATAGCATCAGGTATGATTTTTTGCGGAAGAAAGAAGAAATATCCGGAAATCAATTCACTTCCAAATACTTCCAAATACTTCCGGAAAAGAGGCAGGACGGGACTCGAACCCGCAATCCGCACGATCACAGCGTGCTACTTTATTCCAATTAAGCTACCTGCCACATGTACAAAA
>Ga0307380_10008091_pt1 | contig 13535 bp, 14 predicted proteins | sample UN3MG_FD_202239 | JGI IMG/M metagenome (GOLD analysis project Ga0307380, IMG submission 202239) | Soil microbial communities from Risofladan, Vaasa, Finland - UN-3 | ecosystem: Environmental > Terrestrial > Soil > Coastal area > Acid sulfate soil | place: Finland: Risofladan, Vaasa | collected... | reverse complement strand
TACCCCCGGATCGGCCGGTGGGCGTCCACCCGGGAGGCCGCCCGCACCGCGAACCGCCGGTTCAGCATCGGCACGTACTCACCCTCCAGATAGGCGTTGGCGGCCTCAATGGTCGAGATGCCCCGCAGCCGCAGTTCCTTCACCAGCCGGTCCTGGTCCGTCTGGAACGACCGTTCCACGCGTCCCTTGGCCTGGGGCGACCCCGCCGGGATGTACTCGATCCCCAGTTCCCGCAACGCCCGCCCGAACTGGGTCTCGGCCTCACGCCCCGCCAGGGCCTCTCGACGCGTTTGCGGCCGGTTTACCCTGAAAATGCTGTGCCGGTCGGCCTAGATCGCCAGCATCCGGCCGTGCTTACGCAGCCATCGGCCCAGCGCCTCGAGGTTCGCTTCGGTCGTGTCGGAGGGGAAGAACCGCTTCGCCTGACGCCCCGTGGCGTCGTCGATCATCGACACCAGCACCGGCTCCGCCTCGCCGCGGCCCTCCAGCCAGGCGTGCTCGCTCGTGTCCATCTGCACCAGTTCCCCGAACGAGGGCCGCCGCGGACGCCACAGGTGGACCTCCCTGGCCGGCCTCCGCGGCTTCCAGAGGCCCTCGGCAATCATCCACTGCCGCAGCGTCTCGCGGCTGACCCCCAAGCCCTCCCGCTCCCAGAGCTTCTCGGCCGCCAGCGTCGGACCGAAGTCCCCGTACTGCCGCGTCACCTCGGCCAGGGCACGCCGACGCGTCTTCTTAGGCAACCGCCGGTTCGACGGCCGCCCGCGGGCCCGGTGCACCAGACCGGCGTCGCCCTGGGCCCGATACCGCGCCAGGATCCGACGCACCTGCCGCACGCTTAGCCCCAGACGCCGCGCCGCCTCCACCTGCCTCAGCCGCCGCTCCATAAGCGCCGCCATCACCTTCAGCCGATCCCGTTCCTTGCCGCTCATCCGCAGTTCCACTCCTCGTCCTCCCTCGGGGGCAGCCCCGAAAAGAGGACAATTCTACTTTGCGGAAACCGGACATTATCACTTTGCGGCGACATTGGCGCACGCAACCACTTGACAAGGGTCGGAACGAACAGAACAATAGGGCCAGCCGGTGAAATAGACGCAGGCTCTGCGGAGACGTAACCTGCCAGCGATAGCCGGTCGGGACTTCGACGACACGTCGAACGGGGAATCACCGCGGCCTTTGGGCCAAGGGGTTCCTGTCCATTCCGAGCGTGTGGGGGCAGCCCCCCATGCCTCAAGAATTCTACCGTTCAGAGACGAAGAACCGTCCGGCGGTCGGGCGGATCAGGTGCTTAGCGGAAGAGGACAAGAGTCCAATTCACGCTGAATCATGACAGAAGAGCATAAGGGGCAGAACTCGTGGCTACAGGAAAAGTGAAGCGGTTCAATGACCAGAAGGGCTTCGGTTTCATCGAGCAGGACGACGGGACAGACGTGTTCGTCCACCACACGGCCATCCAGGGCGAAGGCTTTAAGACGCTCGCGGAAGGTGAAGAAGTCGAGTTCGACTTGACCCAGGGCCCCAAGGGCCCGAGGGCCGAGAACGTGAGGCACCTGGGTCAGACGGCGTCGGCGCCCGAACCGGCCGACGACGCCGAGACCGAGGAAAAGGCCGAGTAGCACCGGCCCGGCCGGTCCGGCACGACAGCCCAGGCAGCTGACATTCGTGGGAATCTCGGCTGGCCCAGTCTACGCTCTGGTCAATGTGAGAGACCACGATCCGTGCGTCTATATCTGGTCAACCCGCATAATCCGCTGGTCAGTCTGGCCAAGAAGAGCCGCTGGACGAAGTACCGTGTCTGGAAGCCGCTGGGGCTTCAGATCGTGGCCGGCCTGACCCCGCCGGAGTGGGAAGTCAGGATCATTGACGAGAACCTCGGCGTGCCGGACTACGGCGCCCTGCCTCGGCCGGACCTGGTGGGCATTACCGCCTTTACCTCGCAAGCGCCCCGCGCGTACGAACTGGCGGGCGAGTTTCGCCACCGGGGCGTGCCGGTCGTGATGGGGGGTGTCCATGCCACCCTGCGCCTGGAAGAGGCGATGGAGCGCGTGGATTCGGTGGTAACGGGAGAGGCCGAGAGTGTCTGGGCACACGTTCTGGAAGACGCCCGGCAAGGCCGCCTGGAGCCGGTGTATGCCGGCGAGTTCGTAAACATGGCCGACGTTCCGCCGGCTCGGAATGACCTGTTGACGAGCGGCTACGCCTTCGGTTCGATTCAGACCACGCGTGGCTGCCCGCTCGATTGCAGTTTTTGCAGCGTGTCCGTTTTCAACGGGAAACGCTACCGGCAACGGCCTGTCGAAAAGGTCGTGGAGGAATTCCGGACGATTCGGGAGCGGTTGGTTCTCATCGTTGACGACAATCTCATCGGCACGAGTCGCAAGCACCTGGCCCGCGCCAAGGACCTTTTCCGGGCCATGATCCGCGCCAGGCTGCGCAAGAAGTGGATTTGCCAGGCGACCATCAACATCGCCGATGACGACGAATTGCTGATGCTGGCGGCCCAGGCAGGCTGCAAAGGTGTCTTCGTTGGCTTCGAGTCGCCGACGGAGGAGGGGCTGGCGGAGGTGGGCAAAAAATTCAACCTCTTGAAGGGCCGCGATTTCAGAGCCTCTGTTGCCCGGATACAACGCCGCAAGATCTTCGTGGCCGGTTCCTTCATCATGGGGCTGGACACCGATGAACGGGGCATCGGCAAGCGGATAGCCGACACCGCCGAACGCTATGGCGTGGACCTCCTCAACGTGCTGTTCCTGACGCCGCTGCCTGGAACGCGTCTGTGGCACGAGATGGAATCGCAGGGCCGCATCGCCGCCGACTCGTTCCCGGAGGATTGGAAGTATTTCACGCTGACCTTCCCCGTGGCCCGGTACAAGCATCTGTCCTGGGATGGTATCTTCCAAGAGATGGATGCCTGCGACCGGAGATTCTACTCCCTGCCGCAGATCCTGCGCCGAATAGGGAGGAGCCTCTGGCGACGGCGCCGACCCCTGTTCGTGGCAGTGAGCAATCTTTCCTTCCGGCACAACCTTCGCACGGCTCGTCGCCTTCACAGGGAAGTGGACGTATCACGAGGTCAACCGCTCGGCCTTCCCGCGCTCGTAGAATCTTTGGGAAGGACAACCAGCGCAGAAAACGCCCCCGGCTCCTGAGGAACCGGGGGCGATGCTGGAAAACCGATCTAGGCCGAGACGCGCCTGACGTTCTCCGCTTTCGGGCCCTTCGGGCCCTGGGTTACGTCGAACTCGACTGCTTCACCTTCCGCGAGCGTCTTGAAGCCTTCGCCCTGGATGCTGCTGTGATGGACGAAGCAGTCCGTGCCGCCTTCCTGCTCGATGAAACCGAAACCCTTCTGATCATTGAACCACTTCACTTTGCCTTTTGCCACAGCCCAACTCCTTCTTGCCCGGCATTCTGACCTATCGGTTCGTGGCCGGTGCTTCCAACAGAGCCGACAATTGGGCCGCCACTCGGCAGACCCTGCCTTGGCCTCGTGCCCCTCAGGGCCGATCTCCACGGCATCTAATTCGATTATTATGCGATAATCTTGGGGCCAGTCAAGAACCAATTCCGCCCGTGGTTGCAGGGGTCCGACGATTTTTCACAGCAGCCTTTGTCGGAACACGGGAACACCCAGGCCGAGGGAGATCGACCCGACCGAGATACCCTCACTTGCGCCCTGCCCCCGATTGTGCCACTTACGCGGACGATAGGCAGGCTGGGACGTGGCTTTCGTGTCCAGACCGCCCGTGCAGCCGCATCAAATCATGGCGTTGGCCGACGACTGGCGGTGCACCGGGACGGGGCCCCGTTCGCGGCGCCCGACGCGGCCGGCCTGGTCCGCGAGAGAACCAGTGCTGCGTCCGCAGGCAGATCTTGACGAGCATCAGCATGACGGGCACCTCGATGAGGACGCCGACCACGGTGGCCAGCGCGGCGCCGGAGCCGAGGCCAAAGAGCATCGTCGCCGTGGCGATGGCCACCTCGAAGTGGTTCGACGCCCCGATCATCGCCGACGGCGCGGCGTCCTCGTAGGTCAACTTCAGCGGCCTCGACAGCCCGTACCCGATCCAGAAGATGAGGTTCGTCTGGATGAAGAGCGGGATGGCGATCCAGAGGATCGTCAGCGGTTTCGACAGGATATCCTTGCCCTTGAACGAGAAGAGGAGCACCAGCGTCACCAGCAGGGCGATGATGGTGATGGGGGTCAGGACGTGAAGGAACTTCTCGCGAAACCAGACTTCGCCCTTGGCGGCGATGAGCCACTTGCGGCTGAGATACCCCGCCCCCAGAGGCAGCGCCACATAGATCGCGATGGACAGGAGCAGCGCTTGCCACGGGACCGGCAGCCGCCCCACGCCCAGGAGGAAGCCGCCCAGCAGGCCGTACAAGAGGAGCATCGTCAGCGAGTTGATCGCCACCATCACGAGCGTGTGGCCGTCGTTCCCTTTCGCCAGGTACCCCCACACCAGGACCATCGCCGTGCACGGGGCGATGCCCAGCAGGATGCACCCCGCCAGGTAACTCCGCCACAGGGGGACTTCGAGCAGCTTGACGCCGTCCACCAGGACGACGTTTCCCGCGCCGTACGATTCGCCCAGCGCCAGGTCCATGCCGAAGGGCATCTTCACGTGGTCCACGGCCTCGGGCCCGATGAGACCGTAGAAAACGGTTCCCAGGAAGAAGAGGGCGATGGCGTACATCGTGAAGGGCTTGATGGCCCAGTTGACGAACAGCGTCAGGCCGACGGGTTTGATGCTCTTGCCCGCCTTCAGGACCTCGGCGAAGTCGATCTTGACCATGATCGGGTACATCATGAAGAAGAGGCACACGGCGATGGGGATCGAGACGACGGGGGCGTCGCCCACATAGATGGCCAAGCCGTCGAGGGCCTTGGCGAAGCCAGGGGCGACCTTCCCCAGGACGATGCCGCCCAGGATGCAGAGGATGACCCAGACGGTCAAGTACTTCTCAAAGACGCTCAGCCCCTTGGGCTGCTTGGTGACGCACGCCTCGGTGGCCATACCGGTTTATCCTTTTCTCTCCAGCGACTCCGCCGGCGCCGCGCCCCGGCCGTCGGCTCAGCCGGCCGCGCCCTGCATCTTGAGCGCGACCTCGGCCACCCGGCGGCCCAGGTTCCTCGCGGTCGAGAGGCCGAACTCGTCGGCCGAGATGTCGTCGTTCTGGTTGAGGAGCGTGGCACCCGTGTGAGCCGTCGGCCGGCCGTCGCCGACGATGATCATCTCCTGGCACTGGAGCGCGGCCTGGGCCGACTGGATGGTGAGTTCCTGGCCGCCGTTGCGGACGCCGCCGACCGCTAGAACCCCAGCGACCTTGTTGGCCAGGGCGAAGTTGTTTTGGCGGCACGCCATGCATTGGTCTAGGAACGCCTTGGCCAGCGACGTCATGTTGCCGAAGTAGACGGGCGTGCCCACGATGACCCCGGCGACCTTCGGGTCGCTGAGTTTGGCCGCGACCTTCTCGAAATCGGCCGAGCCGGGCGCGGCAGGGTCGAACACGGGGATGTTCATGCCCGCCAGCTCAATCAGTTCAACCTCGACGTTCGGGCCGACGGCCTTGGCGGCGTCCAGGCAAACCTGGAGCGCTGCCGCCGTGGTCTTGCCCTTTCGCGGGCTGCACGAGAGGCCGATGATCTTGATCGGCCCGCCCCTCGGGGCCTCCTTGCCTTCGGCGGCCAAGGCCCCCTGCGTCGCCATGCCCGCCGCCACTGCGGCACCGGCCACTCCGAGAAACCCGCGTCTTGTCAGGTCTTCTGCCATCGGCGCTCTCCTAACAGGGCTGATCCGAGCATCAACGGCGGCCCTCGGACGAAGGCCGTCACTTGGCTATGTAAATCAGGTACACGCCGGCCAGAAGGACCAACACGCCGCAGACTTTCTTCAGAATGGCGGCGCCCTTGGACGCCTCGTTCCAGTTCAGGTAACGCTGGACGAGTTCGGTGGACGTGCCGGCCACCACGATGACGGAGCAGTGGCCGACGCCATAGACCGCCAGCAGGAGGATGCCGTAGCCGATGTTCGTGGCCGCCAGCTTGAACGTGACGCCGAGCATCGGGGCCATGTACGCGAACGTGCACGGCCCGATGGCGATGCCGAACACCAGGCCCAGGATGAACGCCGCGAGCATCCCTTTGCGTTTCATGCCTATCTGGCCCGGCCCCGACCACGGCATGGGAATCACGCCAAGCAGGTGCAGGCCGACGACGAAGAAGATGGCCGCGACGAAGTAGTTGCCCCAGCGCCCCACGTCGCCCATCATGCGGCCGGCGGCGGCCGTGATGACGCCGATCGCGCCGATGGTGATGAGGATGCCCACGGAAAAGAGTGTCGAGATCAGGAAGGCCCGCCGGGTGGCGATGCGGCCTTGCTCGTCGATGAAGCCGACGATCAGCGGAATGCTGGCCAGGTGGCACGGGCTCAGGAGGATGCTCAGGATGCCCCAGACGAATGCGGCCCCCAGGGCGATAGCGGGCGTGCCCTCGACAGCGTGGGTGAGCACCGTAAAGAGTTGCTCCATCGCTATCGGCCCCCCATCTCGGCCAGTGTCTTCAACCGTCCGGCAACCAGAACCGCAACCGCCAACACGCGACCGGGTTTCATGAACGGTCTCCTGCCCGCTTCGCGGGCCAATCCTCCACAGGGCCATGAGGCCCTCAGCCTACTTGGGCGCACACTCGCCGATCTTGCACGCCTTCTGAATCTGCTGCGGCGAGAGTTTCATCTTGTCGGCCAGGGCCTGGGCGATGGCGATGGCCTTGCCGCTGGCGGTCGGGTTCTGCTCGACCCACTTCACCAGGTTCTCTTCGTTCACGAAGAACCCTTGATGGAAGCAGCCGGCCGAGACAAACTTGCCGTCGGGCGCCTTCCGCTGTCCGAACCACGCCACCGCGGTCTTGGGTTCCAGCGACGCCACGCGGCCGCTCGCGGTCTTGACGACAATCATCTCGCCCGTCAGGCGGTCCGGCTGGTGGACTTCGATGTCCTTGCCCGTGCGGGCCGCCACGCCCAGGGCACAATGCGAGCAGCACCCCCAGGTGCTCGCGCCATCGACCTTGACGGCGGCGGCATCCTGGGGATAGACGGCCCGGTCGCAGAAACCGCACCGCGCGGCCAGTTCCTTCTCCTGGAGGACGTTCCAGGCCAGCAGGTTCCCGCCGGCCGCCAGCCGCTCCTTCTCGGCCGCATCGCGGGCCGCGAAGGCCTTGATCGTGGGCCGGCCCGTTTTCTCGTCGGCGCCATAGAGGTACACCGCCTCGGCCAACGGGACCATCTGGCCGTCGGCCCAGTCGGTCACGGACACCTTCTTCTCGAAGTCCGTCTTGTCCTCCGTCAGGCATGAGTACATGATGACGTAGCAGTGCGGGCCGCAGAGTCGGACATCGCCCTTGGCGCTCTTGACGACCACCAACGTCTTGAGGTCGATATCCCCGTCGCACAGGTAGCAGACGGTATCCTTGGGCCGGTCGTCGGCCTTGGCGGGTTCCATGCGGCTGAACGTCGGCCCGGTCGCCGCCGGTGCGCCCGCGGAGAGGTCGACGCCCAACTCCTTCCACTTGGCCAGGATGTCTTCCTTCGAGAAAAAACCCTCGTGGCGGAAACGCTCCTTGCCGGAGGCATCGAAGAAGACCTGCGTCGGGATGAGGCTGATCTTGTACGGCCCGGCGGCGTCGGGGTTCGCCATCACGTCAATGAACTCGACCTGAAGCCGGCCCTCGTACTCCTTCTTCAACCCCTCCAGGATGGGGGCCATCATCTTGCAGGGGATGCAGGTGGTGGACCCCAGGTCCACGAGGCGCGGCAGGCCGGCCGCAGGCGGCGAGACCTGGGCCGCGCCCTTCTCCGCGTCCGTCCCCGGCAACGAACCCATGTGCTTGTGGATGATGACGATGACGACCGCTGCCACCAACGCCACCACGATAGCGATCTTCCATATTTTACTCATACGAGACACGCCGTCCTTTCTCCATGCACACCACGTTCTGTGTACCCACCCCAGAGGGTTGCTCGCCTATTTCAGCATCGCCTTGACGGCCTCGACGTCCGGCACTTTGCCGACGACCTTGACCATGCCGTCCACGACCAGGGCCGGCGTCATCATGACGCCGAACTTCAGGATCTCGTTGATGTCCGTCACCTTGACGAGTTCGTATGGCAGGCCGAGCGCCTTGGCCGCCGCCTCGGTGTTCTCGGCCAGTTTCTCGCACTTGGGACACCCCGTTCCAAGAATCTGAAGTTTCATCAGGATACCTCTTTCGCTAGGGCTCAGGACAGGTGCAGTTGCACCTCAATCTCAATGGCGGCACGCCGCGGTGGCGGTCACAGTACCAGCACCCCGAACAGCCATCCCACGATGGTGGACATCACGACCGCGAGCAGGCAGAACATGAATGTCTTCTTCAAGCCGACGACCTTGTAGATGACGAGGATGCTCGGCAGCGACAGGGCCGGTCCCGCCAACAGCAGCGCCAGCGCCGGGCCCTTGCCCATGCCGAGGCGCATCAGCATCTCCACAATCGGAATCTCCGTCAGCGTGGCGAAGTACCAGATCATGCCCACGAACGAGGCGACGAAGTTCGAGAGAATGCTGTTTCCGCCCACCAGCCCCGCCACGGCCTTTTCGGGGATGAGGCCGCCGATGAATCCCGTCACGAAGACGCCGCCGAAAAGGAGCGGCACAATCATCAGAGTGAAGTCCCACGTTGCGTGCATCCACTGTTTGACTTCCTCGCGGCTGAACCATCGCCAGACCATCAGGAGGACGGCCAGGCCCATCGACCCCGCCAGGTACCACTTCATGCCGTGGACGGTCATGACGAAGCCGGGCACCGGCTCGACCGCGGCCACGTCCGCGCGATTCAGCCGCCGCATCTCGGGGGTCAGGCTGCCGTCGGCCTGATACGCCTGCACGTCCAGGGTGTCCTGCGCCTGGTAACGGACGTTGGCCGTGAGCACCGCCCCGTCTTTCATCGTGATGGTCACGTCATTGGTGTTGTACCAGTCGCTGAAGACGAGAAAGAGGATCATGCAGAGGAAGTACAGCGCCGTCTTCCACAGCGGCCGGGGGCTGTGCGGCGGTTCGGGCATCTGCATCGCCGCCTCGACCCGCTTGGTCTCGCTCCGGCGAAAGGTCACGGCCATCACGAGGCCGATGACGAACGCAAACGCCACCGCCCCGACGGCCCGTGCCACGCCCAGGTCCAGCCCCAGCACCCGGGCCGAAAGAAAAATGGCCATCACGTTGATGGCCGGCCCGGAATAGAGGAACGCGCTGGCCGGCCCCAGCCCCGCCCCCATCGTGTAGATGCCCGCGAACATCGGCAGGACGCTGCACGAACAGACGGCCAAGACGGTCCCTGCCACCGACGCCACCGAGTAGGCGAGCAGCCGGTTCGACCGCGGTCCCAGATACCGTATCACCGAGGCCTGCGACAGGAACGTCGAAATGGCCCCCGCGATGAACATCGCCGGCACCACGCACGCCAGGGTGTGGTTGATCGCGTACCACTGAAGCAGCCGGAATGCCTCCAGGACCGCGCTGGACACCTTCTCATTGCCCAGGGGCAGGAAGTAGGCCACCAGAAAGATCGCCACCAGCGCCGCGAACTTCTTCCAGTCCTTCATGCGTCGCTCCTTGTCCGGCGGGCTCCGCCCCGCTGCCCGAAAGCCGCCGTCCGGCGCCCACCTCGTGAGGCCGCGGTTCTCTGTGACGCCATGTGATTACATCCTCACGCAGTGCGCGAAAAGAAAAGGGCCTTCCTCCCTCATAGCCGTTTCAGCAAGACGTTGTCGCCCCGGATCCTCTCGCGCAGCGCGTCGGATACGCACGCCAGAAAAGTCACGATGCAGGGCGTCTTCAGGGTGTACATCACGCGCAGGCCGTCCTTGCGGCAGTCGACGACCCCGGCCTTCAGCATGACCCCCAGGTGGCGTGAGACGTTCGAACGCTGGGCACCGACGTACGTCGCGATGTCGCAGACGCACTGTTCGCCGTCTTTCAGGAAATCGATGATGGCCAGCCGGATCGGATGCCCCGCCGCCTGGATGATCTCGGCCTTCATCCGGTACAGCTTCTTGCTCGTAGCGTCCATGGCCAACTCCGTGACAAGGTACTCACATGGTAGCACGGCGCCGTCGGTTTGTCAATGGCGGAAATCCAGCACGCCAGGACCATCGTTTCCCTCTGACACGGAGGGTCGGCGCGGGACTGACGGCGCACTTCAGTGTGCAGGTCGATGACGTCGGCGTAGGCCAAACGCAGGCGGTAATGGCGAACTACATCAGCGGCGTCGCTACAACCTACACCGCGCCCTACGCCATCCTTGGCCCCACCACGATACCAGAGCCGCTGACAGTTGCCCTGCTGGCCGTGGGCGGTCTGCTCTTGCTTCCCCGCCGCCGTCGCTGACACATGGTCACCCTCCGGGATGACCATGCCACCCGCCTTCCTTGAAGTGATATTTCGTCAAGGCTTTGAATCCGGCCATGCGGATCTCATTGCCAAGCATCGTCTCCGCCCGACACCGCGTCTTGACAGCTTCTGAGGGACCATCCGCGAAACGCACGGGAGTCTCTACTTGGCGCGCGAGAATGGCAAACCCGCCTTGGGCGTAAACGTGGCCAAGCCGATGGCACGGTCGGCGGCACCGTAGTAAAGCATCCACGAGCCCTTGAAGGGGATCAGGCCGTTAGCGACCGTCGTGTCGCCGGTCATGCCCTTCTTCTCCCACTCGTACTGCGGCCAGAGGAACGGCTCCTTCGGCTCTTTGAGCACGGTCTTCAGGTCGTTGCGGTCGATCAATGCCTGGCGGAGCACCCAGGCGCCGAGCGAATGGTGCCCCCCTTGCGTCATCAACAGGACGCCGTCGTCGCACAGCAGGGCGATGGCGCCGGCCTCGCGCCCTCCTCCCGGCCACACCGCCTTGCCGGCCGGTGTCCAGTCGATGAGATTCTCGCTCCAGGCCAGGGCGCAGGGGTGCGTGTAGTACATCCAGTACTTGCCGTTGATCCTGGCCGCGATCAGGCGGTCGCCCTCGCGCCGGGAAACGACCACCCCGGTGCGCGATCCGGGGACCTTGTCCGGCGCGGCCTTGCGGAAGGCCGGCCCGTGCTTGGTCCAGTGCACGAGGTCGCGGGAGGTGGCTACGGACATAGTGTCCCCCTTGCCGTTCCAGGTGGTGTAGTTCATGTAGTAGACGCCGTCCTCGCCCTCGACGATATGGAGGTCTTCGCAACCACCCTCCCACTCGTATGGCTTCCACTCGTCGTTATCCGGATAGAGGACCGGCGTCGGGCGCCGGGTGAAGTGGATACCGTCCTCGCTGCAGGCCAGCCCAATTCGGCAGGTTCTGCCCCATTTGAGATCGGGGCTCTTGTCGTCCGCCCGGTAGAGCAGATACACCTTGCCATCTCGCACGACGGCCGCCGGGTTGTAGACGTTCTGCTCTTCCCAGCGGACTTCCTTGCCCCGGACGGGGCATTGAAACCTGGAATCCGGCGTCGGCGACAGGACTGGTTGGGGGAGTTTCACGAACGGCCCCATTTGCCAATCGGGTGCCGCCCCTGCCGATCCAGCTCCGCCGGCCTGTTCTTTTTCGAAGGTCATTGACCACTCCACGGTCTTCGTTGCCGACGGAACGATGCGAACCGTCGCCGTCTCTGTCTGGTTGGCAATCTCCACCTTCTCGCCGGGGGTTACGGTGGGTTCGAGTTTGACCTCGACTCCCGCCGCGGCGCGTCCCGACGCGTCTTCCGCGCCAACGGTCGCCTCGAGAATCACGCCGCCGTGATAGCGGAGGCTCAGCCGCCCGGCTTGGGCATTCCACTCCACGGTGGCCGGGGCGTTGGGTGGTGGCTCGACGGCTTCTGGCGTAGCCGCCCACGTGGCGCTGGCCAGCGCCATGAGGATTGCAGCACGATACAGGTGTCTCACTAAGGTCCTCATCATGGCGCCTTGTCGGCAAGGCCCTGGCGGACGCCCAGGGCCGCGGCGGAGGATACCGTCTCCTCCTCAAGGTCGGACGTCCCGGACTTGGGCGTTGTCGCGTGCCGCTACGGCTTGCAGAGATCCTTCATGGCCTCGCCCAGGCCGTAGCCGATCAGGCAGTAGTTCCTGCCGTTGCCGTAGTAGTGGCAAGGCCAGTGACTGAAGATGGCGTCCCACTCGGCCTGCCAGGCTTTGTACTGCGGCGTGGCGCGAACGGCCTGGTCCAGCGCCTTGTTCTGGGCGTCGGTCTGTTCCTTGGGCGACTTGCCCTCTAGTTTGCCCTTGAGCTCGGTGGCGACCTGCTCCTTGAGCTTCTCTCTCTGCTCTTTCTGGATCGCGCGTTCCTTGGCCTGGAGCTGGGCGAGCTTCGGGTCCCAATACGGCGCCGTGCGGACGAAGCGGACCTTGCCCTTCAGCTCGGGGCGGTCGGCGATGGCCGCCTGGGCCTTGCGCACGTCGAGGATCTTGCCTCCCGCCGCATCGCCGTCGATGCCTATCTCGCCGACCACGCTAGGCAGGCGGTCCAGGCCGAACTCCTTCTCCAGGTCCTGGATCATCGTGGCGTAGAGGACCGGGTAATCCACCATGATCTGCTCGAACGGGATGCCCTTGCTGGCGAACATCTCGTTCCAGCCCTGGAACCAGACGAACCCGACGATTTCGTAGGCCTTGCCCTTGAGCTGGGGGAAGTACGTGCCCATGTTGTCCAGGCAGTCCCTGGTTTCGGCCACCATCTTGCGATAGTAGTCGCCGACGGCTCTTTCACCGCCGCGCTTGGCGAAGGCCTCCGGGTCGATGGGGTAGGGCAGCTTGCCGGCCCCGGGCGGGCGGAAGTCGAAGTGCAAGTCCTTTCCGCCCCAGGCGTGGGAAGCGCCCCAGACATCGTACCCCCCCGGGGCGTCTTCGGATTCTGGGGCCGAGGGCGGAGGGGGCGTTGAGGCGGCTGGTGCGGGAGCTGTGGGCGTCAGGCCGTTGTGGTTCCCCCTTGCGCGGGTTTGGGCAGGGGGTTTCAGGGGGACGGAGTCCCCCTGAGGTGGTCGTGGCGTTGTCGAACGGGCGTGGGGCATTGGGCCACGCGTCCGGCCTGAACGAACAGAGGGCACACGGTCGATAACTCGTGGGTTCGCGCGAACGAATCCAGGAGCACCGCCATGTGCCCGTACACCTACTATACCGAAATGCGTGACGCCAGCGATCCCAAACATCTCCGTCTCCGCCTGATTCAGTACGCCAAGGCCCACGGCGTCAAGGCCGCCGCGCGGGCCTTCCATACCACGCCCAAGACCGTCCGCAAGTGGCGCCGGCGCTTCGACGGCACCCTCGACAGTCTCCGCGAGCACAGCCGCGCCCCGCATCACCGTCCCCGCCGACTGTCCCCCCAGGCCGAACGGAGGATCGTCGACCTCAAGACGCGGCTTCCCCGCTGGTCCGCCGCGCGACTGAAACGCGATTTCGACCTCCCCTGGTCCGTCAAGGCCATCCGGCGGGTCGTCCGCGAGCACGGCCTCGCCCGACGCTGGCGTCGCCGCAAACACGAG
>Ga0307380_10008090_pt1 | contig 13536 bp, 18 predicted proteins | sample UN3MG_FD_202239 | JGI IMG/M metagenome (GOLD analysis project Ga0307380, IMG submission 202239) | Soil microbial communities from Risofladan, Vaasa, Finland - UN-3 | ecosystem: Environmental > Terrestrial > Soil > Coastal area > Acid sulfate soil | place: Finland: Risofladan, Vaasa | collected... | reverse complement strand
AAAAAAAAGAAATTCTGTTCACTCTGAATAGTGTATTTCAGTTTACCTTTAATAGTGCACTTCTGCTTACCATTACCTATGTATTTCTGTTTACCATTGGTTGTGTATTTCAGTTTACCCTTTCCAAGGGATCCAAAGTGATAGTGGAAAAATGATGCAATTAATTCTTACAACGCATTCCACACATATCTCAGCAAAAATGAGCCTTAGAAATTCGGTAATTCTTTATAATGATTCTAATGATAAACCAAACAGCCATTATATACTGTCAGGAATTGACGAAAAGAAAGAAAAAAGCACTATCCACTATTTAAGTAAGTATATTGATGCAACTAAATCCCGTATGTTTTTTGCTCGTAAAATAGTCTTTGTGGAGGGCATTTCTGAGCAACTATTAGTCCCAGTTCTATTTAAAAATAAATATAAAAAAACTTTTGAAAAAGTTGGGTGCAACATTATTAACGTTAATGGTGTTGCATTCAAACATTTTTTAAAAATCATAAAAAGTGGTTTTTTCATTAAAGGATTAGTCTTAACTGATCAAGATTATGGCAAAAAAACAGAGGATCGAGCAGAAAAACTCAAGAACCATTTTGAAAAAGAAGGTTTGATACGAATTGAAATTTCTGAAGAAACAACCTTTGAAAAAGACATTATAAAAGCTAATAAGAGTGGAATAGGTAAAAGTATTTTGCTAAATGCGCTAAAAGAAACTAAGCCTGCAAGAGGTTCCGATTTTGAAATTGAAGTTGGTGGTAATGATCTAGACACTAATTCTTTCTTTGCTGAGATTGAACACTGTAAATCTGAATTTACATTTAACTTGTCATCTGAATTAGAAAATTTATCTCAAAAGGATGATTTTAGAATTCCTACATATATAGAAAGAGGATTTCAATTCATTGAAAGCTAATGATTCCGAAAGTTAAGGATAAACCGAAAATAGTAATTGCCGGCCCGGGCGCAGGAAAAACACATGATATGGTGAACAGAATTATTGAAGCCATGCCTGATCTTAAGCCAAATAGAATACTTGCTGCTATTACGTTTACGAATTCAGCCACAGATTCAATTCGTGAAAAACTTAAAAACCTGGTACAAATCCCTCCCAATGTATTCGTAGGTACAACATATAGTTTTTATAACAAGTTTATATTTCTTCCTTTCGCATCATTATTTAATTACGTAGCTGATGACAAGTGTTTTTTAGAACTGGATATTAGAAAAATCGTAGATAAAATATTAAAGGGAAACCAAAATCCGAAATTACGTAATTTTATGCGTAAGAAAATCCTAATAAAGCTCTTAAATGAAGGAAAAGTCCCCTTTGAACAAATTGCATCAATATCTGCGAAATTGATAGAAAATACAAAAGTCCGGGAGGTTGTAAGTAATAGAATTCAATTCCTATTCAATGATGAATTTCAAGATACTGACACGACACAATTTAAAGTTTTTAGAGCAATAATTAAAGCAAAAAAGACAAAAATATATGCAGTCGGTGATCCCGAACAATATATTCTGGGCTACACATATGATACTAGAAATATAAAAAAACCACTATTTCAAAATATCCCAATCAATAAATCCTTATCTTGCAGCGAGGATCTAAGAATCAAAGAAAACAAAAGAGCGTGTGACAAATTAGTTGATTTTACCAATAATTTTCATTCATCGTTAGACCAAATCTCAAAAGTAGGACATATTGAAAATACAGGAGTTTTTTTTATTGAAGATACAAATCTAGGTGCAATTATCTCTAAGTACATTAATAAATCGCAAATTTTTATAGATTCTGATAAAGATTCAAAGAGACTCTTTTTAGGATATGCAAATAAAACATACAATGGATTTATAGAAAAGTATAGACTAACTCAAATATCAAATGACAATAAACGCCAAAAAAGTATCATTAAAGAATCGTTAGAATTGATGTCTACAATGACTCAGCTTAGTCATTCAAAACTAAAAGACAAATTGCATATAGATGAGATTAGATATAGAAAAATGGGAATTCAGATACTGAAAGCAATACGCTCAGGAAATATTAAAAATGTTTCAGAATTAGCGTTTTTCTTAAAAAAAGAGTTAGGCTTTGAAATTAAGAATGGTGATGTGAATCTTGAAAATAAATTAGAAGGATTAATAAAACTACTTAGAAATAAATATAATGGCATACAAGGAAATAATTATTATTCATCTATACATAAAGCTAAAGGATTAGAGGCGGAATGTGTATTAGTAGTTTCAAAAAGTCAAAATGAATTAAATAAATGGATTGAAACGGATTTTAATAAACGATATGAAGATAAAACAGATACTTGTCGCATAGGCTATGTTGGTTTTACACGGGCAAAAAAAATATTGTGTATTGGATGCCAAAAAACTTTGGATAAACTAACGAAACAAAAACTAACTGATCTAAATGTAAAATTTCTATAAAATCATTCTAATTTATTACAAAAGATTCGCTAGCAAAATTGCATAAAAAAATTCCCACAGGTGCACAAAATATGGGCAGGTGAGATATCCACAGGGTGAGGAAATTTTCAACTTATTTGATATCAACTACTTATATTTAAGGTTAACATTGTGTCGCATAAGGTATATTATGTTATACCTCATAATATACCTTCATCACTCCCTTTTTCCCTTCCCTGACCCCTGTTATTTTTTTCTTTCCTGTCCATTTCCCTGAAGTGCTCCAGTATATTTTTATGTACTTCAGGATTTATGTTTATCCTATTTACTCCTCCTGTGCTTGACCTGAATTCCTTTCGCCATAAGAAATAATATATAGCCGGCTGGCCTTTACCCTTAAGTTTAGTCGTTATATACTTCTGATCCTTCAATTCCTTAATGTTTTTCTTTACCAGGATCTTCGATACATTTAAATCCCTTGATATCCTATCCTGATATACGCTGCAGTAACCGGCGCTTCCTGCGTACCTCGTTAGTAAACCATAGATCATTTTCGCACAAAATGTTATCTTCTTATCCTTGACTACTCCTAGAGGGATCCTTATTTCCGGCCATATTTTCGAAATATTAAAAGGCTCTCCTTCCTTCACTTTTTTTCCTCCTGATTATTTTTAATACTTTCTTGCCTAACCATTCAATAAATTCAAAAAACACTAGCGACGTGTGTCTTATTATCATTACTCTGATTTCTCCTCTTTCCTTGATATATATAATATTATCCCTAAACTTCCGTTTGTCAATTCTTTTTTTATTCTTTTGCGGACGGATATACCCAGTTAGAATTGAATGATGAAATTAAAAGCAATATTTACAGTCTTCAAAACCTTCGTTACGTGCTTCAAAATGATAGTCGAACATTTTTATGTGTTCATGTTTAATTTCGTCAATTTGGCAGGCATTTTCATCTGTGTCTTCATTCTCAAGATCATGAACAATCTTTTTGTCTATATTCCCAAGATACCTTTTATTATTATAGGGAGATCCCGGTCTTCTTGCCATTTTTTCACCTCCTTCTTTGGCTTGTCTATTTTAGATTATAGAAATATGATAAAGTAAAATCAATGAAAAACAATAGTTCGTTTAAAAACCTTTTAATTTGCGGCGATAATCTAACCGCCCTGGATGATTTGATAAAGAAGGGAATCCGGGCGGACCTGATTTATCTTGATCCCCCATTTTTCAGTAATAAGTTTATTTATCCCATTCAGACAAGCTGTAACTACCCCATAAAACCAGGTTTACCCCAGGAAATGGAGAATTTTAAACGGACTTTAGTTTTAAAAAGTTTTATGCCATCAAGTCATAGTTTCAGTAGTTTTAAGTCGATATTTCTGATTACTTGAAGAACTATCGTCTTTAAACAGGGGGACTAAGCTACGGTTCAGCCCCTTTTTTCTCATAAGAATACTTAGAGAAGTTTGAAGTATGAAAGAAATAAACTTTAAAAAACTTTAAAATTTTAGCTTTTCAGGGATAAAGTTGATAGGTATTTTTATATGTGCTGCTAAGAGATTTAATGCCGGCTACGCCGCACTTTGTAAGAAGCGGGGTCTTGACTTGTCAAGCATGGTACGTGGAATACTCACAAAACTGGGGTTTCACTTAGCTTGACAGATGCGTTTATAGGATATAAAGTAGAACCACAGAAAACAGCAGTAGGGATCAATAAAAGGCAAGATTAAAGTTTTAGCTATCAAATTATATTACTTTCATAAAAACATTGATTTACTAAAAAGGAGGGAAATAATGGAAAAAATCAAATGTTATTTTTGTGGAGATGAAGCTACTCAAAAAGAGAAAAGTGATTCTTCTTTTGGTTTAAATGTAAGTTGTCCGAGATGCGGAAGGTATGAACTCACGGATCCAGTAATTCGTTTTTATCTCAAAAGGGAAAATAAGAAACAAATTCTTAATCAAGAAGACAAGGAAAATTTATCTTTACATGTTCAAAAAGAATATGATCCAAATGATGGGAAACCTGTTGTCATAGATACAAAAGTAATTAAAAAGGTAACAGGTAAAGAGTCAAAAGAAACAAAATATTGATAATATTTACAGGAAGATTCCTATCTCATTAAAAGAGGCGTGTGCGAGAGGATATACACCTTGCTCGAGGTGCAAGCCTCCGAGGTGTAAATAAAAAATAACAAAAAGAGGGGTTTACTATGAGAAGATACATTCTGATTTGTTTTATTATTTTATTATTAAGTTCTTGTATACACACTGAGGTATTTCAACATCCAGATTACAATTATGCACAAACAATTCCAGCAAACGTAAAAATTTATACTGCGGAATTACGGCCTCTGCAAGAATATATTATTATTGGTAAAATGGTAATGGACCCTGCCCCCATAGTAAGCTCAAAAGCAATAACTGAAGAAATGCAAGTAAGGGCTGCGTTTATAGGTGGAGATGGTGTGATTATAACAGACAGGGACGTAAACATCTATGCTTATAATCGTGGGACAGTAACACAAGGGGCACTATGGGGAACAAGAAACTACTTACAATATAATCAAAGAACCCGCGATACAACAATGTATTTCCGACGAATTACACTTTATGGATATGTGATTAAGTTTAAAGCTCGACAAGTTTCCAGCTCTAAACGTCCTTTAAATAAAATGTGGACTGCTTATAAAGATGGAAAGATTCTTTTGAGTGAGGAGTATATTGTGTATGTGGATGTAAAAACTGGTATATTTCATCTTCAGCCTGACCCTAATAACAAAATAGAGGGAGCTTATATATCGATGCGTCTAAGAGTTGCATTAAATGCAGGATATACACCGTGTCCTGATTGTATTCCAATTGAACGTGAAAAAAATAATAAAAGGAGGTTATAAATGACTATAAGTGACTGGCTTGTCATTGTCGCCATACTATTGGCTCCCTTATTAGCAGTTCAAATTCAGAAATATAGAGAAAATTACAGAGAAAAAAGAGCAAGAAAAATGGAAGTATTCAGAACACTTATGACAACGAGAGCTAACCCCTTAAATCCAAAACATGTTGAAGCACTAAATATGATTGATATTGAGTTTTACAAAAATCAGAAGGTCGTAGATGCATGGAAATTATTGTTAGATAACTATTTAAATTTTCCGACTCCTATCCCTAAAGATTTTAATGCCCCAGACTACAAAGCAAAACTTGACTCTAGTGTAACAAAATCCAGTGAACTACTTACTGATCTTCTCTATGAAATGGCCAAATCATTAAATTACAGTTTTGATAAGGTCCACCTTAAACGAGCTGTATACATACCAAAGGGTCATATAGATTTCTTAGTTGATCAAGAAGTTATTCGACGTGGTCTTGTCGGCGTTCTTTTAGGAAAGCTCCCAATCCCAATTGAAATTATTAATCCAAAAAAAGAAGAAGATAAAAAATAGTAAAAAAGAGGCAACGGGAGGCCAGGCAACCCTGGCCTCCAAGTAATGATACGACAGCTTAGCGTTGATCGCCTCATTAGAAGACGGATAAAGGGAGTAAAATGTCTCAGATTAGGGGGTTAAGAATGAATGAATGTAAAAAGAATATTTTATTAATTTTTGGTTACCTATTGATAATTGCTTTATTAATTGTTCCATATTCTTCTTTCTCTTTAGACCTAGTGAAGGGTACTTCAGTTAAAGTACCAGAACCACCAGAAGGTTTTGTATTGGATAATCCTAATCCTCGTCAATCTCAATCCTTTCATGATTTTGTGCAGGAAAAAATAAAGAAGGGAGAAATTACTCAAGGTATGTCCATGCGTGATTTTATGGAAAAATATAAGATGATAAAGACTACTCAAAAGCCTAAATGGTATGTCTCCCATGAGAGGGGATGGATTTTTTCACCTTATTTGCTTGTAAGTAAAAAACACTTTTCTATTGATGAGAATATCTTAACAACAGAAATAGCCGTAATATTACTTGCTGCCGGCCTCTCTTATATCCTTTTTTGCGTAGTGTTGAAAAAAGGGAATAAGTAAAATTTCTCATTAAGAGAGATAAAAAGGAGGAATGAAGTGAAAAGATTTTTTTTGCTTTCCGGCCTTATGGTTTTGCTTTGCTTGATGCTTTCTTGTGGAAAAGGAAGTCCAACGTCGCCAACACCACCTACGCCGACGCCGACGCCGATAAGCGTTGCGGTAAGTTCACCAAATTCGACGATCCTGGTTGGCCAGACGGAGCAGATGACAGCCACCGTCACGATGTCCGATGGCACAACCAAACCTGGAGCCGGAACGTGGGGTAGCGATACCATGAGCGTGGCAACAGTAAACCAATCTGGGCTGGTCACGGGAATTGCGCCTGGTGAAGTGAATATTTATTTTGATGAGACTGGTAACGGGCAAGGCGCCAAGAGACTGACTGTCCGAACCATCTGGAGCAGGAGCGGGCAAGGGGACATGGTCTTTGACATGCCGACATATGTGTCGCGGGTCCGAATCATCGGGACGTATACGGGATATAGCTCGAACTTCATCGTATATGTGGGTGGACACCTGCTCGTCAACGAACTCTTAGGGACCGGCTGGGGCACAACCCGTTACGACGGAACGCTCCTTACTACCGGAGGCGTCGTAGAAATCACCTATTCGAGCGGCGTGTCGTGGTCGTTTACAGAGGTGCGTTAGGCGCACACGGAAGTGGCCGACATCCTGGGCTATTTTTTTTACATTGACAAAATGAATATAAAAATTTTGATTGAGGTATGAAAAGAAAGAAAAAAGCCTAAGCACAACCCATAGTGGTTGGTGTATTCAAGGGGATACCCCCAATTATTCTTTTTTCTGCATCAAATCTCCAGAGAACCCTTCCCTCCCTCCCTCGAATATAAAAAGAAGAATTGCGTAGATTAAAAATTCCTGTTATTTTATTTTTTTCCTTTTTTTATCTTGCTTGTGATATTCCCTGGTTGACGGTTTCGTCTGTTACGATTCTTCCTTTTTTTGCTCTATAGGCACAATCTTATTACAGATAGGACACCACTTAACATCCTCCCAGTTGCCATCCTCATCCACATAACGCCAATAAGGCACTATTTCACAATCAAACATATCCATTAATCCTCCTTATAATTTTATATATCTTTTTTATCAACCATTCAATAAATTCAAAAAACATTTAGACTTTTTAAAGACTTGCTTCTAGGTATTCGGGCGATATATATTATAGAAGATTGTAAGCGCCAGTCAATGGATGGATGTGAACGTAAAAAGATAGAAAATATTGATGGAAAGTGCGCTGGATGCGAAAAGAAAAACTAGACTATAGGGAAAGTTGGAAAAATTAAATTTATTTGGGGAATAGAATGAAAGGCAAGATTAAAGTTTTAGGTCTTATTCTTTTTTCTTTAATTCTAATTGCTGGGATACAATCCCAAACCTGGCGAGAATGTATACGAGTAGTTGACGGAGACACTATTGTTTTAGATGGCAATGAGAAAGCAAGGCTTATTGGGGTTGATACTCCTGAGACAAAAGACCCGAGAAAGCCGGTTCAGTATTTTGGCAAAGAAGCCTCTGAGTTTACCAGAAACTTAGTTGAAGGCAAGAAAGTAAGGCTTGAATATGACCAGAATAAAATAGACAAATACGGTAGAACACTTGCTTATGTTTATTTAGAAGACGGTACTTTCCTAAATGCTGAATTGATAAAGCAAGGTTATGGCCATGCTTATACAATATTTCCTTTTAAATATCTTGAAGAATTCAGGCAATATGAGAAAGAAGCAAGGGAGAATGAGAAAGGCCTTTGGGCACCTAGAGAAGAAAAGGATCAGGAAGTAAATGAAGACACTGTAGTTTATATAACTAGAACCGGGAAAAAATATCATACGGCTGATTGCAGGTATTTGAGTAAAAGTAAGATTCCTATTACTCTTAAAGAGGCTATTCAAAGGGGATATACACCCTGCTCTGTCTGTAGGCCACCGACATTAAAAGTCGAGAAGTCTAAGGCAATTGATACTTCTGCCAGCATAACAGTTTATATAACTAAAACAGGAAAGAAATATCACAGAGGTTCTTGCTCTTATTTAAGACGAAGTAAAATCCCTATCTTATTAAAAGAGGCATGTGCGAGAGGATATACACCTTGCTCGAGGTGCAAGCCTCCGAGGTGTAAATAAAAAATAAAAGAGGAGGGATATTATGACAAGAAGATATGGCCCACCATTACATGGCAGCAGGTATTGCGGGAATACTAATAAGATGGAAGTCCATGATCTGGATAATGAAAAGCCTCAGTGCCAAATTGATGAAATAATTGCTGCTGGACATGTTAAGATTTTTTCTCCTGATACCTTAGAACAAGCTCATTTAGAGGGATATGATAACGGTGAATATTGTATTGGGGGCGGCATAAGATAAATTTCAGTTCATCACTTTCTTTGTTATATTAGTTAGAGAAACACATTGAGGGATAATATGAACTCAGAAAGAAATTAATGATCACTAAAAAAAGGAGGAGGTAAAGATGAAAAAACTGTGTTTGTTGGCAATATTTTTGGTTGCTTGCATTAACATCTTGGGGGCCCAGGAGAAGTACGAGCTCACGGAAGTCGATATTTTCAGTTTGGAAAAACCGCCATTGGGTTCTGAAGTGAGTGTTCTTGGAGTTAGTTTGGGTGATTCGATGGATGCTGTGTTAAAGATGTTTAACAAGAAGGAAAAGGATGCTAAGAAGTATAAAATGGGCTTTTATGTCGACGTTGAAGATTCCATGCGAATTCACTTTACGCCCGCTAAAGTTGTTGAGTCTATGACGGTGAACCCAGGACTCGTAAGCAGATTGAAGGGAAAGACTGGGGAGTTCTTTAGTACGCCATCGGTAGCAAGGATGATGGCTCTCTTGGAAGGGTTCGGAAAACCAGATTATGTTGCTCACAATGAGATTGCAACTGTTGTGATGCATCAGGTGTATTATTTAGATGGTTTTTCTTTTCAGTTTGTTTCTGGAGAGATGGCTATGTCAATCGCAAGTAAGGAACGTATTCTTTTAGGGGCAAAGATGTTTGAAGCTGAAAAAGTCGAGAAGACCGAAGAAACTGTTGTAGCCAAAAATGCATCCAGACCGCCAATTTCCACAGTTGGATTTAGAGAGACTCTGTGGGGAATGACTAGAGACCAAGTGAGGGAAGTTGAAGCAAGTGAGTTTATAAAGGAAGAGAAAGGAGCTGGAGATTTAAAAGGTTTGGAAGTATTGTATTATAAATCTAATGTGGGAAGCTTAGATGCTAGAATTATCTACTATTTTGCTGAGAATCTATTAACGAGAGCGAGATATTTAATTATGGAAGAACATACAAATAAAAATTTGTACATAGATGACTTTAAAAGTATAAAGAGCCAGATAACACAAAAGTATGGAACTCAATCAAGAGATGATGAAATTTGGTCTAATGATTTATATAAAGACGACCAGTCTGAATATGGCACGGCTATAAGTGTAGGACATTTAATGTATGTTGCAGAGTGGTATCCGCCAGAAACAACAATTCAAATGTTACTTAGAGGAGATAATTATAGGATTTCTTTCTGGATAGAGTACACGGGTGACGATTTTATGGAATTTGAAAAGAGGACACGGAAAAAAGCTCAGAAAGAGATTTGGTAACCTTATTCATTGTTTTGAATTGAGGCGATTGGAGACCAGCATCCTAAGGTCTTGGCCTCCCGGGATTGATACGTCAGCAATGCTGGAAAATCGCCTCATTTGATAGACGGTTGAGGAGGGGGGGAATTCTCAAAAACAAAATTGCGATGCAAAAAATACAAAAGGAGGTAATATGAAAAAAGTTTTTGGTTTAATTTTCGGGATTAGCTTGCTTATTCTATTTACTTCTTGTACTGCAATGTTGTACAGAATGGCCGGGGTTGCTCCTGAAGGCAAAAGGCTAAAGTATATTAAAACTCATCCTGATAGACCATCCTCTGTTCTTCAAGCTATTGAGGAAGGATCGCTTTGTGTAGGTATGAATAAGGATGAGGTAAAATTGGTGCGTAACGCAGGGATGCTTGAACATATTGAATATGATTTTCATGTATATGGAGAAACAAGGATGGATATTTGGACATATGTTCTTGATAAAACTGGGGATATTCGTTTCATTATTTATTTTGAGAATGGTATTTGCACAGGTTGGAGCAAACCAGGAGTACATTATTAAGGAGGAAAGAATGAAACCTATAACAATACGAGACAGAAGCCACACTGAAACTGTCATAGATGTAGCTCGAGGGAATAGAACTAGGGAAGAAATTGCAAGTAATTTACTCACTTGGAATTCAGCTCAAGAGCATACACAAAGGTTAATATTAGAGGTTCTTCTTGATATAAGAAATTTACTTCAAAATTTAGCGAAAAAATAACATTAAAAAGGAGGAATAAATGACAAAACTAAGCAAGCATAATAAAAGAGTTTTGATTATAGTTGGCATTTTTTGCATAACTATTTTTACAATTGGAATTGTGTTTGAAATTCAAGGGATGAGAGAAAATAAATTTCGGCAAAAATATAAAGATGCTAGGCCTTATGTTGAGAAAAAGCAAACTGAACTTGAAACATCAATAGAATATCAACTTGCTGTTATTGATGCCAAAGGCTATGTCTCAAAAGATCATATTTCTGTAGCTAGGTTTCGGAGTCTCTTACGCCAATTATCAAATACCTATGTTGAGAATAGGCAACAAATTGCAGACATGACCGTAAAAGCTCAAGAAATATTGAAAAAAGATGAGGGCATAAAAGAAAGTCTTCTAAACATAATGGAAGGTATGAATCAGATTTTTTATAAAAAAATAGAAAATCAAAACTATGCTGAATATATAGCATCTTATATGGCATTGAGAACAAAAGGACAATCACATTTAGAGGCTATCAACGGACTCAAGGCAATAATTGAAACAATAATACGATAGGAAATATTACCATAGTACTAGGAATTCAGCTTATCATTTCCAGGAATATCATAATGCCCTTTGATTTGTGTGGTGATGTATACACTAGAAGTGAAGGTCTTGCCTTTTAAAGTGCTATAAATTAAAATTCTCTCAGAATGGAAATTAAGAATCTTTCTTGGAAAAAAATTGCAGGTATTGTTATAGTTCTCCTCAGCTTTCTAGGTGCAATAATTACTATCATCAAAGGTTGGGATGCACTGTTGAGTATTCTGAGTTTTTTTAAAAATCTAATTTCAGAAATACTTAAATTTTCAATTAGTACAATTGGCCGAGATGTCCTTCTGTTTGTCGTAGTTGTCGGCACTCTAAATTGGTTGATTCGAAGAGGCAGAAAAGTAAGAACCGTCCCTCAGACTGAGAGGATTGTAGAAAAAGAAGATTGGCAATTTGATTGGAATTTGAAACATGAATTTGTTCTTGAAAAGTTTGCTGAGGGAAAAAGGTCTTATAATTTGTTATATAAACTTTATGAGAAAGAATTTTCCGACGCTTCAAAATTAGAATTTAAGGTTATCAAAGAAGACCTTGAGGAAGCTGACTTAATTAGATTTTCTCACAAGATATTCAAAAAGAAATATTATGAAGCCACAAGGAAAGGCCGAGAATACGCTTTGAAAGGATTATTAGCAGAAATGGAAAAGCAAAAAATTGCAAGTAAATATTAAATTTCTGTCTGCGAGGAGTCTAAGGTGTCTCCATTTATAAGCACACATTATGAAGAACAGCACGCTATAAGAGTAGATACGGTTGAACTAGATAGCAAGGAGTAATTATTTGTCCCCTTATTTTAACAATATGATTGATTTTACTAATATAAATTTGTTAATATGAAAATTATTAATAATTTGTAACTAGGTTAAGGGAAATTAGATATGAAAAAGACAGTATTCATTTCTTCAACCTTTGAGGACTTAGCAGAGCATAGACGTGCCATTTGGGATTTGCTTGAGGAGTTTGATGTAAGAGTTAGAGGCATGGAGAAGTTCGGAGCTAGAAAAGAATCTCCACTTGAGACTAGCCTTTCAGAGGTTGAATCATCAGATATATATGCTGGAGTCATCGCTTTCAGATTAGGTTCAATTGATAAAAATAGTGGCAAATCAATTACGCAATTGGAATATGAGAAAGCATCTGAACTAAAAAAGGAGATTTTAATTTATCTAATCGATGAAGAAAACTCTGATGTAAAAATTAAATATGTTGACCATGGTATAAAGAGAGATAAGTTAGAAGCCTTTAAAAAAATACTTAAAGAAGAACGAACTGTGGCTAAATTCATTACAAAAGATGACTTGATAGTAAAACTTAAAAGAGACATGGAGAGAGTTCTTGAACACAAAGAACAAAAAGAGGAAATTATTGGTGATGTATATGAGAAATCGGCACAAATAATTGAACGATTATTTCTAGCTCCATTATCTTTTTCCGGTCAAGAAATAAAACTTCAGATTCATATTGAAAGCAAACCTTTTGCCAGTTCAAAGGAAATTTGCGAAGCATTTAATCTAAAGTTTGGAGCGACAATTGGTGTGGAGATTAAAATTCTTAATCCTGAAGGATTTGATAACTTTGGACTTAATGAGTTATATATGTCTCCAAAGCAATTTGATGATTTGCTTCCTTTTATCGAAAACAAGAAAATCACAATTTATGCAAGACCTCAATTCTCAGGCAGCAAAATTGAAGAGATTCGAGCTAGCTTCAAACCAAGAATAGTATCGCACATAATGCAGGAAATGGTGCATTCTCTTGGAACTCGCATTGTTCCTGCTGATGGGAAAATAGTGTTTTTATTAAGTGAAATTGAAAATAAAAGTACAGGGGAAAAGAGAACTAATTAATCTCAATTTCCTAGTTTAGGCGATTTGAAGCCAGAGATCCTAAAGCTCTGGCTTCCCGTCGTGAAAAAACACAGCATAGCGTAGTTTGCGCCTCAAAAGATAGACGCTTTTCACTAGTAGCTTTTCTCAAAAGATTAATTTTCTTATAATTCGAACAACTTTATGTTATGTTAAGATAAAAAGTCAAAAATGGAGGTATTCATCATGCCTCAGGAAAAAGAATTATTCAATTCTGAGATAGGAAGCATCCTAAA
>Ga0307380_10008089_pt1 | contig 13536 bp, 9 predicted proteins | sample UN3MG_FD_202239 | JGI IMG/M metagenome (GOLD analysis project Ga0307380, IMG submission 202239) | Soil microbial communities from Risofladan, Vaasa, Finland - UN-3 | ecosystem: Environmental > Terrestrial > Soil > Coastal area > Acid sulfate soil | place: Finland: Risofladan, Vaasa | collected... | reverse complement strand
GCTGATGGCGCTCGGGTTGCCGTACGACTCCGATGACGGTCGCGCCTGGGCGGCCGCGATCACGTCCCTGATGACCGGATCGGCCTACGCCGCCAGCGCTCGCACCGCCGCACGGGTCGGCCCGTTCAGCGGCTTCGCCGACGACTCCGAGGCGATGCTCCACGTGCTCGAGATGCACCAGGAGGCCAACGATCGGCTCGCCGAGAACGAGGCCCTCCCCGACGATCTCGTCGACGCCGCTGCTGACGCGTGGGAGCGTGCCGTGAGCGACGCGCAACGACACGGCGTTCGCAACAGCCAGGCAACTGTTCTGGCGCCTACTGGTTGTCTCGTCGGGGGTTCGATGGTCGCTACGTCGAAGGGTCTCGTTCGGCTGCGGAGCCTCGGCGATCCGGACGGACCCACATGGCAGACGATCGAACTCGATGTCGCAACGGACGATGGGCCGCGCGCTGCGACGAAGTTCTTCGTGAACGGGGCGGAACCGGTCGTGGAGGTCACGACAGCGCGCGGGTACCACGTGGCGGGCACGACGATGCACCGAATCAAGGTGGTCGGCCCGGACAACCAGTGGAGGTGGACTCGTTTCGCCGATCTCGAACCCGGAGACCGGGTGCCGCTTGCGATGCACCAACTGGTGGGAGACCCGCAGCATGTTCGACTACCGCTACTGAGCGAGAAGATGACGTGGGCCGGCGAATGGCATCTCGTTGTCCCGGAGGCTGTCGACGAAGAACTCGCGATGCTCGTGGGCTACTTCATGGGTGACGGTTCCCTTCACAGTCGCGGTCTGCGATTCTGTGTCTCCGGCGGGGACACCGAAGTCGCGGATGTCCTCGTCCAGGCCGGGAAGTCGCTGTTCAACCTCGAGGCGGCCATCGCGGACCGAGAGGGCTACACCGAAGTGGCGTTCCACTCCACTCGACTGGTCGAGTGGTGGTCTGCGTCGGGCTTCGCCAGGCTCCCCCCGTCGCCGGGTCATTCCGGCAAGGGATACAGCGCTCGGGTTCCCGATGCCATCTTGGCCTCGAACGACCCAGAGGTGTACCGAGCATTCCTTCGTGGGTTGTTCGAGGCTGATGGATCGTCCACGGGCGGCTATCCCTCGTGGACGACGACGAGCCTCGAGTTCAGCCGGGATGTCCAGCGGCTGCTTCTTGCACTCGGATTCGTGACGACGCGTCGTGAGTGCACTTCCGGTATGGGCTCCACGCTCCATGTACTCAGACTGCTCAATCGCGAGTCGAACGTTCGGTGGAGCGAGGAGATCGGCTTCATTTCATCTCGTAAGGCGGCTGGAGTCCACACCGGGCAGGCCATTCAGAGCGCCCGCTACGACCACCTGCCCGTTTCCCGTGAACTGATCGACCGGGTGGCGCCGGAGAACGGGCGGAATCGCCGATGTGCCCTCATGGAGCTCCGCCGTCACGGAGCCATCACCCGACGGCTGGCCTTCGATCTCCTTGCAGAGCGGGACGATGAGGAGTTGCGCTGGCTGACGAGCTTCTTCTTCGATCGTGTCGAGGAAGTAGCTCTCTGCGATGAGGAGTTCAGCTATGACCTGTCGGTGCCCGACAATCTGACATACATCGCAAATGGGTTCGTCAGTCACAACACGATCGGCCTGGCCATGGACTGCGATACGACGGGCATCGAGCCCGACCTCGCGCTGGTGAAGACCAAGAAGCTGGTCGGTGGCGGCACGATGTCGATCGTCAACCAGACGATCCCGCGGGCGCTGCGTCGCCTCGGTTGCACGCCGGAGCAGGTCGACGACATCGTCGCCTACATCGACGAGCACATGTCGGTGATCGGCGCACCTCACCTGGCCGCCGATCACCTGCCGGTGTTCGCCTGCTCGATGGGCGACAACACGATCCACTACGAGGGCCACATCCGCATGATGGGCGCCGTCCAGCCGTTCCTCAGCGGCGGGATCAGCAAGACCGCGAACATGCCGGAGGATGTCACCGTCGAGGACGTCGAGGGCCTGCACATGCTGGCGTGGGAGCTGGGGTTGAAGTCGGTGGCGATCTACCGCGACAACTGCAAGCTCGGCCAACCGCTGTCGTCGTCGAAGGGTTCGTCGAAGTCGGCAGCCGCCGAGCCTGCCGGCGAGGTCGAGATCGTCGAGCGGATCGTGCACCACCCGGTGCGTCAGAAGATGCCGCGGACCCGTCGGGGCCGCACGTTCGAGTTCCGCGTGGCCGACTGCAAGGGGTTTGCCACGATCGGCGAGTACGACGACGGTCAGCCGGGCGAGATCTTCCTCACCGTGTCCAAGCAGGGCTCCACGATGGCCGGCGTGATGGACGCGTTCGCCAAGTCGGTGAGCTACGGCCTGCAGTACGGCGTTCCGTTGCGGGCGTTCGTCGAGGCGTTCACCAACATGCGCTTCGAGCCGGCAGGAATGACCGATGATCCCGACATCCGCTTCGCCTCGTCGATCATGGACTACCTCTTCCGCCGCCTGGCGATCGAGTACATGACCTACGACGAACGCGCCGAGCTCGGCATCTTCTCGATCGACGAACGGTTGCAGCCGACGTTGCCGGGCGTCGAGGAGCACGTCACGGCCACGAACCAGGGATCCGATCTCGCGCCGGACCCGAAGTCCGTCGACACCGGTCAACTGTCGTTCGCTTCAGCCGTCGAGTCGCCGATGGCCGGCCGCGACGACAGGCCCTCGCAGGGGATGGTCCGGCCGAGCGATGCGCCGATGTGCATGCAGTGCGGTGTCGCCATGATGCGCTCGGGGAGCTGCTACGTCTGCACCTCGTGCGGCAGCACCAGCGGCTGCAGCTGAGACCGCAACGTCGCCCGCGGGTACCTTCTCGGGATGGCCGAGGAAGCCCGCGAACTGATCCGCTATCACGTCGAGGGCAAGGTCGGTGTGATCACGATCGACCGACCCGAGAAGCGCAATGCGATGACCTACGCCATGCTCGGCGAGTTCATCGAGACCGTCGGACGTGCTGACGACGATCCCGACACCGTCGTGCTCCTCGTCACCGGCGTGCCCGGGGCGTTCTGCGCCGGGACCGACCTCGCGGACCTCGCCACCGTGCCCGGGGAGACCCGTGGTCTGCGCGGCAGCGCCGAGGACAAGCACACGTGGTGGCCGATCGCCCAGGCACGCAAGCCGACGATCGGCGCCATCGACGGGCCAGCGGTGGGCATGGGCGCCGAATTCTCCTCGCAGTGCGATCTTCGCCTGGCCAGCGATCAGGCTCGGTTTGCTTGGAATTTCGTGCATCGTGGCTTGGTGCCCGACACCGGCGCTGGCACGTGGCTGCTGCCGCGCATCATCGGGATCCAGCCAGCCCTGAAGCTGCTGTACACGGGCGAGATGATCGGGGCCGAAGAGGCGTTGCGTCTCGGGTACGTGCTCGACGTCGTTGCGAGTGGCGAACTCCTGCCGAGGGCGATGGAACTGGCGAACACGATCGCCGCCGGGTCGCCCCACAGCCTCGGGCTGATCAAGTCGCTCGTCCACGAGGGGCTCACCGCGCCGGTCGGCGAGCACATGCAGCGACACACCACGGCCCTGGCCGCCTGCTTCAAGAGCGACGATCACCGCGAGGGGGTCGCGTCGTTCCTCGAGCGCCGTCCCGCCGAATTCACCGGCACCTGACCTCCAGGGCACCGGCTGCGATGAGCGAAGCGCCCGAATACCGGCTGTTGGCTCATCGGTGTGGTGTCGGCGCGTGTTGCGATGAGCGAGGCGCCCAGATGCTGGCTTTTCGCTCATCGTGGGGTGGGCTCGACGGGGTGCTCCGACACAGGTAGGTTGCCGTCGTGGTCGAGATCACCGACGAGGAGCTCGAGGCGGAGGCACTGGCGGCCGACCCGGACGTCCCGATCGACGGCGACGCCGAGCCGTTCGGCGGGTCACCCGACGCAGGGCTGCTTCCGGACTGGTACATGCCGGTCGGCGGACCGGTGCGCCGAACCCGCGCCCGTCGAATCGTCGTGGTCGGCATCATCGTCTCGCTGCTGATCGTCAACGCGGCCGGGCTGTGCGTCACCTACGGCTGGCCCGAGATCGCCTGGTGACTCGTGCCCGATCGAACGTGTGTGCGATCGTCGGGGTGATTCGGTAAGGTCGCCGCATGGCGATCGAGTGCGCGTACTGCAATGGGGAGCACGACACCCCGGCCCAGGTTCGCCAGTGCTGGAACGATGGTGGCCGTCAGGACATCGCCGTCGCCGACGACCCGATTCCACACCCCGCCGACTCGCTGTTCGAACCCGAACCACCCCGGAGGGCGACGACCGCAGCGCCAGCTCGGCGGGCGGCGACATCTGTGGTCGCACCGATCGAGCGGGGCGTGGCCGCGGCGAGTCCGGGCCCCGACCAGCTCGGTCGTCACCTCGTGGTCGAACCCGGCGGCGCGATTCCCGAGCCGTGGATCTCCTGTGATCGCCTGGTGATCGACGAGGCAACGCTGTCCGCGCCGGCGCGTGCTCTCGAACGGCTGCGACGAGCCCATCATTCGGCCACCCGCGTGGTCATCGAGCTCGCCGCATCGTTCGAGCGTGAGCCCATGCTGATGACCGAGGCAGCGCCCTACGAGCTGGGCCCGACCTTCCAGTTCGAAATCGAGGAACTCCATCACCTGGTCTGGGTCAACTCGGTCGACGCGCGTGACATCGAACGTCCGGTGTGGCTCGGGCTCGACCGGGCCGTCGCCGCGGGCGCCCGCGCCGTCGAACCCGGCGGTGTCGGTGACGTCGTCTTGCGCGACGGCACGGTTGCGTGGCTCGACGGCGGCCCGGTCCGTCACGTCGAACCCATCGACGGAGTGCCGGTCATCTCCGCCGTCGCCCTCGAGCATGGATCGATGGCGATCCCCGGACCGAACGTCTCGACCGCCGACCTCGCCCCCGACCAGCTCGCTGCGGTCACCCACGCCGGGGGCGGTGCACGCATCATCGCGCCAGCCGGATCCGGCAAGACCCGCGTCCTCACCGAACGTGCCCGTCACCTGCTCACCACGTGGAACCTTCCCCCGAGCGCGGTCAGTCTCGTGGCCTTCAACAAGCGGGCCCAGGAGGAGATGGTCGAACGCACACGCGACCTCCCGGGCCTCCAGGTGCGCACCCTCAACGCGATCGCACTCGCGATCGTCAACGGCACGCCGCCGTTTGCTGCGCAGCCGCAGCAGTGGCGCACCATCGACGAACCCGATGTGCGGCGCATCATCGGTGATCTCGTCGATTTCCCGCGACGACGAAACAGCGACCCGATCGGGCCGTGGATCGAAGCGCTCACCGTGGTCCGCCTCGGTCTCGTCGATCCCGACGAGGCGGAGGGTCGCTACGACGGCGACGTCGACGGCCTCGCCGAAACGTGGCCGCTGTATCGCAAGGCGCTCGAACGCCGTGGTGCGGTCGACTTCGACGACCAGATCTACCGAGCGCTGCTGGTGCTGCTGCGGGACCCGACCGCCCGTCGGGTGGCGCAGCGCGTGTGTCGGATCATGCTCGTCGACGAGTTCCAGGACCTCACACCGGCGCACCTCCTGTTGATCCGGCTCCTCGCTGCGCCCGGCGGTGCGGTGTTCGGCGTGGGCGACGACGACCAGACGATCTACGGCTACAACGGTGCCGATCCGGCATGGCTGATCGACTTCGCCGAGCTGTTCCCCGGCTCGGGCGAGCATCCGCTCGAAGTGAACTACCGCTGTCCGGCCGGCGTGGTCGAGGTCGTCGATCGGTTGCTCCGGCACAATCATCGGCGTGTCGCCAAGACGATCCGCGCCGCTTCGACCGACGCGGGCGGATGGTCGGTCGACGCGTCCGTCGATGCCGTCGGGGCATCGCGTCGGGCGGTCGAATCTGCACTCGCGAGCGGAGCGTCCACCTCCGACATCGCCGTGCTCGCCCGCGTCAACGCGCTGCTCGCTCCGGTCCAGGTCGCGCTGGTCGTGGCGGGCGTGCCGATCGCGGGCGGCGTCGGGCTCGAGTTCGCCGATCGCACCGCTGTCCGAACCGTGCTCGCCTGGCTCCGCCTGGCCACCGCCGGACGCGGCGGGTCGTTCTCGCCCGACGACATCCGCGAGGCGCTGCGGCGTCCATCACGATCGTTCCACCCGCGCATCACCGACTGGGTCAGCGAACAGTCGTCGGTCGTCGATCTCAACAAGCTCGCCGGGCGTCTCACCAACGAACGAGACGCCGAGCGGGTGGTCGACTTCGCCGCCGACGTCCAACGCCTGCAGCAGCTCGTCGGATCGGGTGCCACCACGTCCGACCTCGTGCTCGCCCTCATCGACGACATCGGTCTCGCAGGCTCGGTCGCTTCGCTCGACGCCAACCGGCGCGGGATGAACCGGTCGGCTCAGGGGGACGATCTCACCGCAATCACGCATCTCGCAGCGTTGCACGATGATCCGACCACCTTCGAGCGGTGGATGCGGAGTCAGCTCGCCGTCAAGCGGGCGCCCGGCGGCGTGTTGCTCTCCACCGTCCACCGGGTCAAGGGCCAGGAGTGGCCGCACGTGATCGTGCACCTGGCCGACGCCGAGCAGTACCCGCACCGACTGGCCGACGACGTCGAGGAGGAACGCCGCCTCTTCCACGTCGCGGTCACCCGTGCCAGTCGCCATGCCACGATCATCCCCGGGGCACACCCGAGCCCGTTCGTCGCCGAGCTCACCACCGAACCGTCCGCAGCGCGTGTGGTGTCGTCACACCGACCCGAGCCGGCGGCCGCGCGCGCCCGCAGCTCGTCGTCGCAGGCGTCGGCCGACCCCGCCGCCGACCTCGACACTGCCGGACAGCAGCGATTCGCCGCTCTGCGGGATCTCCGCAACGAGCTGCGAGACGGCAAGCCCGCCTATGTGGTCTTCGACAACAAGACGCTGGCGGCCATCGCCCGTCAAGCCCCGACCACGTTGCGTGACCTCGGGCGGATCTCCGGCGTGGGCCCGGCGAAGCTCGAAAAGTATGGCGACGCGGTCATCGCGTTGATGCAACGCCATCGGTGATACGCGAATGACCGGAAAGCACGAACCCCGCGAGAAGGATGACCGGCAGGGGGAGTACGGTGACATGCGTGAGTGACATCGCGATGCCGTATCTGCTGCAGGCCCGTCCGGCCTGGCGCGGCAAGCTGCACGTGATCGCCTTCTTCAGCGCCATCCCTGCCGGGGTGGCGCTGATCGCCATCGCCGACGGCGCCGCAGCGACCGTCGGCGCATCGATCTATGCAGCGACGTTGTTGCTGCTGTTCGGGACCTCGGCGGCCTACCACCGGCTGGCGCAGTCCGAGTACGCCCGCACGATCATGCAGCGCCTCGATCACTCGATGATCTACCTGCTGATCGCGGGCACCTACGTGCCGCTGTGCCTCGTCGCGCTACCGCCCGAGTGGGGAATCCCGATGCTGGTCATCGTCGGCACGCTGGCTCTCACGGGGATGGTGCTCAAACTGGTCTGGTTCCACGGAGCCAGCAAGGTCTCGTACGCGCTGTATCTGGTGATGGGCTGGGTGGCGATCATCGCGGCACCGGCGCTGGTCGACAGCCTGACGGGCCTGCAGCTCGGGCTGATCGTCGCCGGAGGGCTGGCGTACACGATCGGGTTCCCGGTCCTGGTGCTTCGCCGACCCGACCCGTGGCCGACCGTGTTCGGGTACCACGAGGTGTGGCATCTGCTCACCGTGCTCGCCGCGGCATTGCACTTCGCTGCCGTGGTCGATGTCGTCGCCTAGGGGCTGCGGGGCCGTCGATGTTCGACCGGTTCGTCGTGGTCGACTGGAGTGCGAACTCGGCGCCCAAACTCGGTCGTGACTCGATCTGGGTCGCCCACCTCGACCTAGCCGGAACTTCGACGGTGACGAACTTGCCGACGCGTCGGGACGCGGACGCGTTCCTCGGCCACCTCTTCGAGACCGAACCGACGCTGACCACGTTGGTCGGCGTCGACTTCTCGCTGGGCTATCCGGCGGGCACTGCGGCGGGGCTCGGAGCCGATGGCACGCCGTGGTCGGCGATGTGGTCGTTGCTCACCGAGGACATCGTGGACGACGACCGCAACGCCAACAACCGGTTCGCCGTGGCAGCCGAGTTCAATCGCCGGCTGACCGGCATGGCGTCGCCGTTCTGGGGGTGCCCGCCTTCGTCGGCGGGGCGACACCTCACGACGACCAAACCGACGGACACGGCCGCGCTCGCGCCGTTCCGAGCCACCGAGGAGGTGCTCCGCGAGCGGGGCCACCGCCCGTTCTCGTCGTGGCAACTGTTCGGTGCCGGCTCCGTGGGCAGCCAGAGCTTGCTCGGCATTCCGTTACTCGCGCGGCTTCGGGCCCGGTTCGGCGAGCGCGTCGACGTGTGGCCCTTCACGACGGGGTTGCTGCCGCCGGTCCTCGATGAGGGGGCGATCGTCGTGGTCGAAGTGTGGCCCTCGATGCACGAGCTCGGCGATCACGGCGGCACCGTCCGGGACGCAGCGCAGGTCAGCGCCACGGCGAACTGGCTGGCCGACACCGACGCGGCTGAGGGTCTCGGCGCCCTGTTCTCACCGCCGCTGCCGCCGGCGGTTGCGCGGGTCGCGGTTGGCGAGGAGGGCTGGGTGTTCGGGGTGATGCCCTGATGTCTACCGTCGACCTCGACCACGTCACCGTCGCCAGCGGCCGCTCGTCCCGGCTCAGTGAGGTGTCGATGGCGATCGACGACGGTGCTGTCGTCGCGATCGTCGGAGCCTCGGGAAGCGGCAAGACCTCGCTGCTGCGGGCCGTGGCGGGGCTCGATCGGATCGATCGGGGCACCGTCAGACTCGACGGCTACGACGTCACCCGTGCGACGCCGGGTGAGCGCGACGTCGGCATGGTCTTTCAGACGCCGGCGCTCATCGGGCATCTCTCGGCACGGCGCAACGTGTCGTTCCCACTCGATGTTCGGCGGGTGGCGACCGATGAGATCCGGCGGCGTGTCGACGCCGAAGCGAGAGCCCTGCACATCGTGCCGCTGATGCATCGTGAGCCCGCGACGCTGTCGGCGGGCGAGCAGCAGATGGTCCAGATCGCTCGAGCGCTTGTACGAGTCCCGAGCGTGTTGCTGCTCGACGAGCCGTTCGCATCGCTCGACGAGCAGCTCCGCGGCCGGATGCGAGCCGAATTCGCCGTGCTGCAAAGCGGCTACAACGTGACGACGCTGATGACGACCAACGACAGCGCCGATGTCGAGTCGCTGGCAGGAGTGGTCGCCGTGCTCGACGGCGGCCGGCTGGTGCAGTTCGGCGACACCGCGGTGGTCCGACGTTTGCCGGTGAACCTGCCCGCCGCGGCCGCGACGGGACCGCTGTCGTTGATCGAGATGACCGTGGTGGCAGGGCAGCAGGGCTTCTGGCTGCAGCGTGAGGACCCTCACGGAGGCGAACTGGTCAGGATCCGGGCCTGGTCGCCGGCACTGGCCGACCATGTCGGGACGAACGTGACCGTCGGTCTCCGGCCGGAGGACGTCGAGATCGCGGACACCGGCACGATCCCGGCGACCATCCGATCGACCGCCCAGTTCGGAGGCGCCGGGGTGGCATGTCTCGTCGCGGGCGTGAGCGTCGGCGCCACACCTCCCGCTGGTCGGCCTCCGGCGGTCGGAAGCGCAGTTCGGTTACGGGTGTACCACCATGTGGCATTCGATCGCTCCGACGATCGACGTATCGGCTGACGGGCTGATCCAGCTGTTGTCAGTCGACGGTCCAGGTGCCGTTCGATCGCAGCAGCGCCTCGAGGTCGCCCGGACCCTTGCGCTCGCTGGCCGCCATCACCTGATCGGCGACGGCGTGGCTGTACTCGGGCCGTTCGATGTCGCGGAACACGCCGAACGGGGTCGGCGAGTGGTCGTCGTGGCTGAGCCGGGCGAGCGCGAACGCCAGCGACGGATCGTGACGATGTGCGTCGTGGACGAGGATCTCCTCGGCGGCGACGTCCGCCCGGTCGACGAGGCGCAACTGCCCGTCGACGCCCATGGCGACGGCCCGCTGCTGCTCGGCGCCGAACGTGATCGGTTCACCGTGCACGAGGTTGATCATCATCTCGTCGCGGGCCTGCTTCTTGGTGACCTCGTCGAACTGGCCGTCGTTGAAGACGTTGCAGTTCTGGTAGATCTCGACGAACGAGGCGCCATGGTGGTCATGCGCGGCGCGGAACGTCTCGATCATGTGCTGGCGGTCGAGGTCGTGGGTCCGCGCCACGAAGCTGGCCTCCGCGCCGAGCGCGACCGCGAGCGGGTTGAACGGCGGGTCGATGGAACCCATCGGCGTCGACTTGGTCACCTTGCCGACCGGAGAGGTGGGGGAGAACTGGCCCTTGGTGAGGCCGTAGATCCGGTTGTTGAACAGCAGGATGTTGAGGTTCACGTTGCGGCGCAGAGCGTGGATCAGGTGGTTGCCGCCGATCGACAGCCCATCGCCGTCACCGGTGATCACCCAGACGTCGAGGTCGGGGCGGGCAACGGCGACACCGGTCGCGATGGCCGGGGCCCGGCCGTGGATCGAGTGCATGCCGTACGTGTTCATGTAGTACGGGAAGCGGCTCGAGCAGCCGATGCCCGAGATGAACACCGTGTTCTCCGGCGCGATGCCGAGATCGGGCATCAGGGTCTGGACGGCGAGGAGGATTCCGTAGTCGCCGCATCCGGGGCACCAGCGAACTTCCTGGTCGCTCGTCCAGTCCTTCTTCGTCGTGACAGCGACTTGGGCGGTGCTCATGACGTTGCTCCGTTCGAGTTGTCGGTCGAGTTGGCGATCGAGGCGAGCGCCTCGTCGATGGCGGCTTCGATCTCGCGTGACTTGAAGGGCATGCCCTGCACCTTGCTGAGGCAGCGGGCATCGACGAGGTACTTGCCACGGATCAGGTTGGTGAGCTGGCCCATGTTCAGCTCGGGAACGATCACCCGCTCGAACCGTCTCAGGATGTCGCCGAGGTCGGGTGGCAGCGGGTTGAGGTGCATGATGTGCGCCGACGCGACCTTCTTGCCGGCGCGGCGGCTGCGCTGGATCGACGCGTCGATCGCCGCCCAGGTCGAGCCCCATCCGAGCACGAGCACGTCGGCGTCGGGATCGCCGTTGATCTCGGTCGGCGGGATGTCCGCTGCGATCGCCGCGATCTTGTCGGCTCGCAGGTGGACCATGTGCTCGTGGTTCTCGGGCGTGTAGTCGATGTTGCCGGTGCCGTCCTTCTTCTCGAGGCCACCGACGCGGTGCATCAGACCCGGTGTGCCCGGGATGGCCCAGGGTCGAGCGAGCGTGGTCTCGTCACGCAGATAGGGCCAGAACACCTCGTTGCCCTCGTCGTCGAGATGGTTCGGCTCGGTCGTGAACGGCACGGAGATGTCGGGCAGGGAATCGACCGATGGGAGGTTCCACGGCTCGGAACCGTTTGCCAGGTAGCCGTCGGAGAGCAGGATCACCGGGGTGCGGTACTTCAGGGCGATGCGGACCGCCTCGATGGCGGCATGGAAGCACTGCGCCGGGGTGTAGGCAGCGACGATGGGGAGCGGTGCCTCGCCGTGGCGTCCGTAGAGCGCGATGTTGAGGTCGGAGGCCTCGGTCTTGGTCGGCAGGCCCGTCGACGGCCCGCCTCGCTGGATGTCGACCAGGAGGAGCGGCAGCTCGATCGACACGGCGAGCGACGTCGTCTCGCTCTTGAGGGCGACGCCCGGGCCGCTGGTGGTGGTCACGCCGAGATGCCCGGCGAACGCTGCGCCGAGCGCCATGCCGATCGCTGCGATCTCGTCCTCGGCCTGCACGGTTCGGATGCCGAAGTGCTTGTGCTTCGACAGCTCGTGGAGGATGTCGGAGGCGGGCGTGATCGGGTACGAACCGAGCGTGATCGGAAGCTTCGCGAGCTGGCCGGCGGCGACGATGCCCCAGGCGAGGGCGGTGTTGCCGGTGATGCTGGTGTACTCGCCGGCGGGCAGCTTGGCAGGCTTGACCTCGTAACGGTCGCCGACCGCCTCCGTCGTCTCACCGAAGTTGAATCCCGCGAGGAACGACGCCCTGTTCGCGGCCTCGACCAGCTCGTTGCCGCCGAACTTCTCGGTGATCCAGTCGAGCGTGGGGTCGACCGGACGGGTGTACATGAACGACACCAGGCCGAGTGCGAAGAAGTTCTTCGAACGCTCGGCGTCGCGCGGCTTGACGCCGAGTGGCGCGCAGATCTCCTTGGTGAGCGTGGTCATCGGCACCCGCAGTACGCGGTAGTGCGCAAGGGTGTCGTCGTCGAGCGGGTTGGCCTTGTAGCCGGCCTTCTCGAGGTTGCGTTCCTCGAAGGCGTCCTCGTTGACGATGACGGTTCCGCCGGGCTCGAGTCGGTGCAGGTCGGCCATCAGCGCGGCGGGATTCATCGCGACGAGGACGTTCGGTTCGTCGCCGGGCGTGGTGATCTTGTGGTCCGCGATGTTGACCTGGAATGCCGACACACCGTTGACGGTGCCGGCAGGGGCCCGGATCTCGGCGGGGAAGTCGGGCAGCGTCGAGAGGTCGTTGCCGAACGACGCGCTCACCGAGGTGAACCGGTCGCCGGTGAGCTGCATCCCGTCGCCGGAGTCGCCCGCGAAGCGGATGATCAGATGGTCGAGGACGTGGTCGTCGTCGGCCGCTGGCCGGCCGATCGTGTCCGTCATGTTGTCTCCCCCGGGAGCATCAGCGCCCCGGCTCCGTTGCCGGGCCTGTCGGGGTTCCACCGTAGTAGCCGAGATCGCCCGCGAGCGGGACGGCACGACGAAAGTGACCATCGTCCCGCTCGATTACATCAGGGGTCAGACCCGCGATGCAATTCATCGTGCGCGATGATCGGATCATGTATGCCGTCACCACCTTTCTGGTCGTCGCCGTGATCACGATCGCATTCACGAAGCTGGCAACCGGTGCGCTCATCGCCACGGGCATGCCACCCGAGCTCGCTGCGTTCCAGGCGCGATCGGCGTTCAGCGGTGCGGGCTTCACCACGACGGAGGCGGAGAACGTCGTGAACCAACCGGTGCGCCGCAGGATCATCGGGACCACGATGCTCGTCGGAAGCCTCGGGACGCCGACGCTCGTCGTGACCGTGCTGATCGGCTTGATTGCGCCAGGTCCGGGATCGACGACCGAACGAGTGCTCGTCACCCTCTCAGGGCTGTTCCTGATCGTGATGGCGATCGTGAACAAGCCGGTCCAACGCTGGTTGACGGACGTCGGACACCGCTACATCCAACGCCATCTGATCCCGGCTCTCGGGAGCGAGCGTCAGGAGCTTCTCGTGCTGTCCGACGACTTCGCCATCCAGTCCGTTCGACTGTCGGCGCCGGTCGAGCAAGCGCGGAGCCTTCGAGGACTTGCGCATGCGGTTCCCGGAGCGACCGTCTTGGCGATCCGCAAGGGACCGCAGTTCATCGGTGAACCGCCGGCGGACATCGATCTCCTGGAGGGAGATGAGCTGATCCTGTACGGGCGGCGTGACCAGATCGGCGCCACCGCATGAACGGGCCTGCAGGGAGTGTGGTGGCGACCGTGATCGTGCTGGCGTGCGGGTTCGGCATGTCGGCGTGT
>Ga0307380_10008082_pt1 | contig 13546 bp, 12 predicted proteins | sample UN3MG_FD_202239 | JGI IMG/M metagenome (GOLD analysis project Ga0307380, IMG submission 202239) | Soil microbial communities from Risofladan, Vaasa, Finland - UN-3 | ecosystem: Environmental > Terrestrial > Soil > Coastal area > Acid sulfate soil | place: Finland: Risofladan, Vaasa | collected... | reverse complement strand
TGCGCGTGCGAGGAGACGCCGACGGAGGAGCCGGCGTGGGAGCCGCCCCGGTTCCTCGGCCTGTGGGGTACCGAGGGTACCGGCGACGGCGAGTTCCTGGCGCCCACCGGCGCCGCGGTGGCGCCGGGCGGGACCGTATACGTCGCCGATTTTTCGCGCCACGACGTCCAGTATTTCACCGCGGCGGGGAGTTTCCTGGGCCGCTGGGGCGAATACGGCGACGGCGACGGCGAGTTCCAGCATCCGTGGGGTCTGGCCGCGGCGAGCGACGGTACCGTCTACGTGGCCGACAGCCACAACCACCGCGTACAATATTTTACGGCTGACGGGAATTTCCTCGGCAAATGGGGCAAGGCCGGCGGCGGCGACGGCCGGTTCGACACCCCCACCGGGATTGCCGCCGCGCCTAACGGGAACGTATACGTCGTCGAGGCGGGGGAGACGGGCCGCGTCCAATACTTCACGCCCACGGGAAGTTTTTTGGGGAAATGGACCGGCCCCGAAGGCGGCGGCCTGGTGGGCGCGACGTACTTGGCGTTCGCGCCGGGCGGTAACGTCGTCTACGTCGCCGACGCCGGCAACGACCGCATACAGTTCTTCACCGCCGCCGGCGCCCCGCTAGGCGGATGGGGCGCGGAAGGGTTAGGCCCGGGCGAGTTCCGGCGGCCCAGCGGCGTCGCCGTCGAGCCCGGCGGTCGCGTCTACGTTACCGACACCGCCAACGACCGCGTTCAGGTATTCTCGCCCAAGGGAGATTTCCTGGGCAAATGGGGCGGCCGGGGGACGAACGACCGCCAGTTCTACGGCCCGGGCGGGGTCACCGCGGCTCGCGACGGGACCATCTACGTCGTGGACCGCGGCAACGACCGGGTGGCGTATTACCGGTAGGGCCGGCGCGGGCGGGTGAAGGCGAAGGCTTCGGGCCGCCTTAGAAATAGTTGCCCCGGCACTCCCGACGTGTTAACGTTTAGCGCGAATAAAAAGGAGCGGAGAAGATGAGAAAAAAAGACGTGGGGCGTATTTTCGGCGCTTTGGCTATAGCCGCGGCGGCATTAGTCGTTGCGGCCTGCGAAGATACCCCCACCGAACCCGAGCCGACGGGGCCCCAGTTCGTCGGTAAGTGGGGGACCGAAGGTTCCGGTAACGGCGAATTCAACTTCCCCCACGACGTCGCGGTGGCGGCCGACGGCACGGTGTACGTTACGGACCTCGGCAACCATCGCGTTCAATACTTCACGGCCTCCGGCTCCTTTCTGGGCAAGTGGGGCGGCAGCGGCAACGCGAACGGCAAATTCGCGGAGCCGAGCGGCGTCGCCGTCGCGGCGGACGGCAAGGTTTACGTGGCCGATGCGTCTCTCTCCCGGGTGCAGTACTTCACCTCGAGCGGGAGCTTCCTCGGCAAGTGGGGCTCTTTCGGCGAAAAATTCGGCGAATTCAGGTTCCCCGACGGCGTCGCCGTAAGCGACGACGGTAGGGTCTACGTAACGGACACCGGCAATCACCGGATACAGTTCTTCTCGCCGACGGGTGATTTCCTGGGGGGCAGGGGTTTTCCTAATCCGGGCAGCGACGACGGTTTCTTCGATTCTCCCAGCGACGTGGCGCTTGCGCCCGGCGGCACCGTATACGTCGCCGATTGTTACAACCACCGCATCCAGTATTTCTCGAACGACATGCGCTTCTTCCGGGGCAAGTGGGGTACGGAGGGCGAGGGCGACCGCCAGTTCATGTATCCCCGTAGTGTAACCATTCCGCCGGACGGGTCCGTCTACGTCTCCGAGAGCTACCGCGTACAATTTTTCGCGGAGGGAGGCGCTTTCCTGGGCAAGTGGGGTACTAAAGGGTCCGGCAACGGCGAGTTCAACCGGGCGAGGGGGACGGCCGTGTCGCCCAACGGTTTGTTTTACGTCGCGGATTCCGCCAATCACCGGGTGCAGTACTTTAAGTGACGCGTACCCGGACGTTGTCGCGCGGGGGCGCGTCGCAACCGGAGCCCCGGCGCGAAGGTCTCGACTTGGAGTATAATAAAAACCCGGGCCGTCGGCCCGGGTTGTTTATTTCCCTTTGAGGCGAGCTCGTATATGCTTGTACGTAGGCGGCCGGGCGAAGGTTGCGCCGCCTATTTGACCTCGGCCTCGACTTTGGCGATGTAACGTTTAGCTTTCGCGTTTGTGGGGTCAATAGCGAGGGCGCGCTTCCAGGCTTTGAGCGCCGCCAGCGACGACCCCTTCGAGTAAAGGTCGAGCCCTTGGTAGAGGTACGCCTCGGCCAATTTGGCGCGCGCCGCGCCGTACGTCGGGTATTCGTTTACGACGTCGGCGAGTACCGTGATCGCCTGGCCCAGGGCGCCCTGCGAGAGCAGCGCGTTCCCTTGGCGATAGCGCTTCACCGCTTCGGCCGGGATTAAGGACGTCTTCACCTCGGGCTCGGTTCCGACCTCGGGTTGTTCCTCCGGGGGGAGCTTGGCTATCCGAACGGCCAGGAGGCGCCGGGCGTTTTCGAGGAGGTCCGCGGCCTCCTCGTTATCCGGGTAGGCCGCGAGGATTTCTTCGCATAATTGAATCGCTTCGAGGTAGGCGCCGCGGTCGTTCGTCGCTTGGGCCTGGGAGAGTTTTTCGGCGACGCGTTTTTCTTCCGCTACGCGGGCCGCCTCTTCGGCTTCGAGTTTGTCCACCCGCTCGAGGTATTCGGTGGCCAAAAAGTCGTCGGGCACCAGAACTAAGGCGCTGTCGAAGGCGCGGCGAGCCTGTTTCCAATCCTGGGTTTTGAGGTACTTGTCGCCCTCGGCGAGATTTACGTAGTACTCGGCCTTAACGCGGTGTTCGCGGGCGATTTCGTTGCCCGGGTCCCAATTCAAGACCGCGGCGAAGCGTTGGGCCGCCCGCTCGTAGTTGCCGGCGTCGAAATAGGCCAACCCTTCGGCGAGCCATTCTTCGAGCTGGCGGCGTTTTTCCTCCGACGTGCGGGATTCCCGGCCCGGGTTCACCGAAAACGACAGGTAGTGGTAACCGCCCAGTTCGCGGTTGAGGTAGCAGTAGTCGAAAGAGAACAAATCGGTGTTGAAGCCGAGGCCGCCGTTGGGATGGACGGTGGTGGAGCCCCGTTCGGGCCGCGAGCCCAGGACGCCGCCCCGCGCGGCGAACATCGACGAAATTAACACCTCGACGCCGACGCCTATGTCGACCGGCTCTTCGGCCGGGCCCGAGACGGCGAGCGTCAAGCGGTGGTCTCCGAAGTAACGCGCCCACGCGGCGCCCAAGTTTACGCGCAACGGCTCGCGATAATCATCGTCGGGGCCGGTCGCCCTCGCCGCGGCGAACAGGTTTTCGGCCGAGACCCCCAGCGTCAAGGGCCCGCCGCCTACTTCGGGCGTCCGGACGTACGTACCGGCGTCGCCGCCGAGCGTCTGGTAGTCGTACGTACCCTGGGGGTCGGCTTTGTGGCGGTCGTAGTTGAGCGTGGCGCCTACCGCCAGCCAACGGACCGCGCGGACGGCGTAGCCCAGGGACAGGCGGTCGTCGTGGTATAGAAAAGTACCGAGGGGGTTATTCTCGATGTCGTACCGCTCGACGTCGTTTACCAGGACGGTCCCGAACCCGCCCGCGAAAGTGCCGTATTTACCCAGCGGAACGCCGCCGCCGACTATCTCCGACGAACTGTGGGGCGCGGCGAGGGCCTTGTGGGTAAAACCGAATTGCAGCGACGGGAGGTCGACGAGGGTGGCCGGGTTCGTTCCCAACGAGTAAAAGCCTGCTGCGAGCGCCGGCCCTTTTGCCAGCGCTTCAGCTCGCGCGTCGGCGAAGGCCAGGCGGTTGGCGGCGCCGGCGGCCCCCGCGGCACAGCAAGCCAACGTTAAAGCTATCCGGAGGTTTTTTAAGACTAGCGGCATGGGGCGTGCGTTTTTAGAAGACGGCGGGCGTTTTACCTATGGGCTACGGCGACGAAGGTGTCGCGGTACAACTCGCCTTGGATAGTGAGCTCGAGGACGATAACGTACGGCCCGGGCGCCACCAAATTGCCGTTATCGCCGCGGCCGTTCCATTCTTCCTCGCGCTCTCCCGGCGATTTCTTAATGCCTTCGAATAACGTGCGTACGCGGTTCCCTTCGAAGTCGTATATATAAATAGAGGCCGTCCCGCCGGAGGGGACATTGAACGCGACCTTAGCGTAATCGTCTCCGTATTGGTGGCCGGCGAGGAACGGGTTCGGGTAAGTATGGAGGTTAAAATCGTAGTCGCCGGCGGCGGCGCCGCCGACGCCAAACGTCGCGGCGAGTAGGGACGAGAACGACAAGAAAAACTTGCTAAATTTCACGTTAGCGAAGCTACCATAAGTGTGCGCCGTTATCAATATTTTTTTGAAGTCCTCCGCCGCTCGAGCTCGCGCGCGGGAGCCGGTTAAAAAGCCGCCCGCCAGGGCGGCTCGAGTTCGCGCAAACGGCGTTAGCGGAACAGCGCTTTAACGCGCCCCAACGACGCGGGGGTTACGGCGATTTCGTCCCGTTTGAACCACTGTATGCGGTTGTTGTGGGCGTCGGCCACGAAGACGCGGTGGCCGGGATACTTGTACCAGCCCGCAACCGCTATACCGAGCGGGTAATTAAACGAGCTCACGGCCGTCCCGGTTCCTCCCCATGAACCGATAAACGAACCGACCCCGTCGAATTGCTGGACGACGTCGTTCTTGGTATCCGCGACGAAGACGTGGCCGATGTTGTCCGGCGAGCAGGCGACGCCCGCCGGGAAATCGAATCCGGACGGCGGGCTACCCAGTCTACCCCATGCCCCTATGAAGGAACCTCTTCGGGTGAAGTATTGAATCCGGTTGTTGCCCGTGTCGGCGACGTAGATGCGGGCGCTGGAGGCCGCGGCTACCCCTCTGGGGTCCCGAAATTCGCCGTTGCCGGCGCCGGCCTTACCCCATTGGCCGAGGAAGGACCCGTTGGCCGTAAAGTACTGTATGCGGTCGTTGGAGGTGTCGGCGACGTATACGTAACCGTCGGCCGTTACCGCCACGCCGCAGGGGTTTTTAAATAGCCCCTTGGTGGACCCGTACGAACCCCACATCCCCAAAAAAGAACCGTTCTTGTCAAAGTACTGGATGCGGTGGTTGGACCGGTCGGCTACATATACGTAACCGATATCGCCCGCGAGCGCTATCCCGCTGGGATAATTGAACTGCCTTTTCTCCGAGCCGAAGGAACCCCACTCGCGTACGAAGGAGGCGGTAGAACCCGTGCTCGAGACCTGGAAGTACTGGATGCGGTGGTTGTTGGTGTCGGCGACGTAGAAGTTCCCTTCGTATCCCGCTTCGGCGGTTACGCCGCTTGGGTAAAAGAATAGGCCGTCGCCTTTACCGAATGAGCCGAAGTAACCTTCGTATTCGTAGGCGGCGAAGGCTGCGGTTAGCACTATCGTTGACGCGATAACTAAGAGTGAAACGTAACGTTTCATCATTTTTCCTCCTGTCCGAGAGGCAGTAGTTACATCCTTTCTACTACGGCCTTATTCTAATAAAAAAAGGCCGTTTGTCAACGAAAAAGGGCCGCGCGCCCGGCGCGGGAGGCGAACGCGGTCGCCCGGGGACGTTCGCGGAAGCGCACGGTTGGTAACCGCGGTACGGGTTAAGGGAGGCACGCGGGCCGCGGCGACGCCTTTTTCGGCGGCGCGGCGTTACGATAAATATATGTTGACAATTTGCGACGGGTTATTTAGAATGTTGCTGAGTTGAAGAGGAGGTACCCGGAATGCGTACTAGAATAGTAGCGTTAGCGCTGTCTTTAGCGCTTTTATCGGTAATTACTTTGAGGTGCGACGACGGCGGTACGCCGATTCCGCCCCCGGCCGATCATTACTGCTTCTACATGCCGACGGACTTGGGCAACCGGTGGGAATATAAGGTTACCGTGGAGAGTATGTTCAGCCCCCGGGACGAGTATAAATTGACGCTGGAAATAAAGGAAATCAAAAAAGATTACGAGGGTTTCCGGGACGCGTACGTTATAACGGTAACTAAAGAGGGTTACCCTCCGGAGGAAATCGTAGCGGCCCCCTACGAGGAAACGTGTTACCTCGAGCGCGTAGGGTGGGCTTTTTTAGCGGCGGACGTTATGGAGGTTGGCGAGTGGTCGCAGACGGGCCTGGTCGCCGATTTCCCGCTCGAGTACCGCCGCGACGTCGATATCAAGGCGCCGGTGCGTAAAGACAGCTTTAAATGCCGCGAGTATTCGTACGACAACGGCAACGAGTTTAAACCCGAGACGTGGCGCGAACTCTACGCCGAAAAAGTGGGCCTGGTATACTACGAAAACGATTTCAAGCAATACCGGGTCGACCCGTTCGAAATAATCGATTGGCGCTCGGTGAAGTACGAACTTACCGGTTACGAAGTAAAGGAGCACCAAGCACCGGCTTTCTAAAAACGAGACGTTTTAAACCGAAAAATTAGGCGGCCTCAAAGGCCGCCTTTTTACGTCGTGGGGACGGCGTTCTCATTCGAACAGGGCTTTGACCCGCCCCAAGGAGGCGGGGTGGACGGCGTATTCCGTATCCTCGAAATATTGGACGCGGTCGTTGTTCCGGTCGGAGACGTAGGCCCAGGCGGCCGATATGGATATATCGGCCGGGCTGTTAAACTCGCCGTTCCCGTTTCCAAACTTGCCCCATTCGCCGCCGACCTTTTTGCCGTCGGGGGTGAAGTATTGGACGCGATTATTGCCGCTGTCGACTACGAAGACGAAGCCGTTGGCCGCGACCGTAACGCTCAAGGGCCTATCGAATTCGCCCTCTCCCGACCCTTTCCTTCCCCATTTACCGAGGAAGTCGCCGCTGCGGTTGAAGTATTGGACGCGGTCGTTGAAGGTGTCGGCCACGTAGATGTTGGTATCGGGGGCGACCGCTACGCCTGTGGGGTTGGCAAATTCGCTCGCGCCGGTTCCCCATGTACCCCATAGGCCGAGGTAGGAGCCGGCGGCGGTAAAGTACTGGATGCGGTGGTTGTTGGTGTCGGCGACGTACACCCTGCCGTCGGACGCGACGGCGATTCCTCCCGGGTAGTTGAAGTAGCCGTTCCCGGAGCCCGACGAGCCCCATCTCCCGATGTAGGAGCCGGTAGCCGTAAAGTACTGCACGCGGTGGTTGCGTCGGTCCGTCACGTATACGTTGGTATCAGGAGCCACCGCGACGCCCACCGGTTCGACGAATTGGCCGCTGCCGGACCCGGGCGTGCCCCAAGAACCCCGGTAAGAACCGTTTTCCGAAAAATACTGGATGCGGTTGTTCGTGGAATCCGCAACGTACACGAACCCGAGGCTCGAGCACGCGACGCCGAAAGGGATTTGGAATTCGCCGGCGCCTGAACCGCGCGTTCCCCACTGGCCTTTATACAGCCAATCGCCCAAGGCCGTTGCCGTCAATAATAATAACGATACACATCCTAACGTCGCTAAACGTTTCATCGGCCTTTCTCCCTGGTTGAGCCTTTCGGCGGTTCTTGTGGGTCGTATATTTTACCGCGAACGCGTTTTATGTCGACGAATACCCGGCCGCGGCCGCATTAATCGCGTAACCCTCCGGGTTCGGGACAGAAGAGGTCATCGGTGTTTCATTCCCGGAGCTTGAGGTCCAACTTGTATATCCGCCGCGCGCCGGTATCCCCCAAGAAGAGGTAGGCGCCGTCCCAGGCGAGCCCCGCGGGATGCCACCCGGGGGTACAGAACTTGCGGTCGACGTCGAAGCCCGTTTCGCGATGCCGGTTGAGCCACCCGTTACGCCAGTCGGCGGACCAGACGCGGTCGTCGGCCCTCGTCATTCCCCTTATAATTTCTTCCGCCGTCCCGGTGCGCCAAAAGCGCCCGGCTTTCCATCCCGCGTCGAACTCGTATACGCCGCGCGTCGCCTGGTCGAAGAGGTAGAAGTTCCCGGCGTGGAAGTACATACCGCGGACGTCGGCGAGGCCGGTGGGGAAATGCGTGAGCTCCGTCAGCCGCGGCTCGAGCGCATGCCGGTATACCTCGCCGGTCTCGGCGCACGCGACGTAGAGGTACGTCCCGTCCGTGCATAAGGCCCCGGGCGGGCCGTAACCCGGCGTCACGGAAGAGAGGACCGAGCCGTCGCCCGGGTCGAGCTTGTAGACCGTGCCGGCGCCCTCTTCGTCCGCCACCCAGATATGTCCTTCGGCGTACGCGATATCGACCAGCCCCTTGTTCGGCGTTTCGAAGCGCCGGACGACGTCGAAGTACGAGGTCCGCTTATGTACTTCGGGGGCGCTTGGGCTTGTGCCGCAACCCGCCGCCAACGCGAACGCCGCGGCGTAAGCGAGGGCTAATTTACCCGAGCCTTTTTTCATTCGTCGGTTGCGGCGGCCGCCGATTCCACCGGGGCCGCGCTACTATCGGGGTTCGGCGTTCCCGCGGCGTCGGGTTCCGCCGGCCCGAAGTCGAAGTATTCCTCGAACTCTTCCTGCTCTTGTAACTCTTGTTCCTTCTCGAGCTGGGTTTGTTTCTTCTTTTTAGCGTCGTTGATGCCTTGCCATATCGCGACGGTCGCGATGCCGGCGATGGCTATTAGGCCGAAGATGGGAACGCCGATACCTTCCGAGGGTTCTTCTTCCGGTTGGACGGGGCCGGTGGAGGCCAAGGCCGCGGGCGCTCCCGTCGCGATAAAGCCGCCCGCCGCTACGGAAATTATCGTCGCGTACGCCAAGGCTTTTTTTAATTTAAACATGGGGTGCCGCCTTTCTCACTATTAGCTCTTTTTGGTATATACCTATTTTACCACCGGGGCCGAACGGTGTCAAAAGATATTTTGGCCTTACTCCGGCCTTGTGCCTCGGCCCCCGTTCTATTATAATGCGCAACAACTAAAGGGGTGTTTGGATGAGGCTTCCGTGGACGCCGCCCCGCGACAAGGAATTCGACGTGGTCGGAATGGGCTGCGCGGCGATGGACGTCGTCGCCGTCGTGGAGCGGCTGCCGGCGCTGGACGAGAAAATCCACGCGCTGGAGATGGACCGCCACGGCGGCGGCCCGGTCGGGACGGCCCTTGCCGTCGTGGCGCGGATGGGCCTTAAGGCCGCGTTCGCCGGCCAGGTGGGCGACGACTTCGCCGGCGAGTTCATAATAGACGAGTTCAGGCGCGACGGCGTCGACCTGCGCGGCGAAGTCGTGCATCCGCACACGCAATCGCAGATCTCCCTCGTGCTCGTGGATAAGGCGACCGGGAAGCGCACCGTCGTCTCGGGCCGGGGCGAGCTCGCCGACGCGACGTGCGACCGCCTCCGCCACGAAATGTCCCGCAAAGGCAAAATCCTCCACGTCGACGGCTACGATATGGACGCGGCCATCTGCTTCGCCGACGAGTGCAAGATGGCGGGGGGCGCGGTGGTCTACGACGCCGGCTCGGTCAAGGAGGGCTCGCTCGAGATGCTGGCTCGAGCCGACGTCGCCGTGGTGAGCCGCGTCTTCGCCGAGAAGATGTTCGGCCACCGCGACTGGGAGGCGGCGTGCCGCGCCCTGCTCGAGACGGGCCCCTCCTACACCGGCGTGACGCTGGGCGAGCAGGGCGCCGCCGGCCTGGACGGCGAGGAGTTCTTCGAGGTCCCGGCCTTTCCGGTGGACCCCGTGGTCGATACCACCGGCGCGGGCGACGTCTTCCACGGCGCGCTGGACGTCGCCGTCCTCAAGGGTTGGGACTTCCGAACCTGCATGACCTTCGCCTCCGCGGTGGCCGCGATGAAGTGCCGCCGGCTGGGAGGCCGCGCCGGCATCCCGACCTTCGCGGAGGCGACGGCGTTCTTGAAGGAGCGCGGGTGGCGGTTTTAGACGAGGGTTGAACGACGGATAACCGGCAGGTAATGGCCTTAATCGTACTCATCTCGGCCCGTAAAGGACGCTGAGGTACGGCATGGCCGAACCCGATTGGCTCGAGGTCCCGGTCTTCATCCACGGCATCACGTCCGAGCGTGAGCCCGCCTCCCATACCTCGAGCTACTTCGCTTTCCTACGTCTCGTGAACGAGGCGCTGGCGGCGCGCGGCAAAAAGGTCCTCGACGCGCAGCCCATAATGGTGGAGTGGGGGTGGGAGGCGTCGCTGGGGAAGGATAAGTACCTGGCCGAGGCGGAGCGGCTCGTCGCCCGGGAGGCGCTGACGCTGACGGCGAAGAGCCGCGGCCTTAGGCTCAACCCGCTCCGCCGCTTCACCGACGGCGCCCGGGAGGCGTTCCTCTACGGCTTCGCCGATATGTTTTATTATATCTCCAAGGATGGCGGCCGCGCCGTACGCGACAACGTCTTCGCGCACCTCACCGGCGAGATACGCGATTTGAAGAGGAGCGGCGACGGCGGCTCTCCGAGGATATCGCTGACCTTCATCGCCCACAGCGCCGGCGCCGTAATCGCGCACGACTTCCTGTATCGCCTCTTCGGGTGGGGGGCGCAGCCGCTCTTCGGCCTGACGTTTAACAAGACCCGCCGGCTGGCGCGCCGCAAGAGGCTCCGCGTACGCCGGTTTTACACGCTGGGTGCGCCCGTCGCCCCCTTCATCTTCCGCTCGGAGGCGCTGATAGAGAAAATTCTCCGCCGCGAGAGGATGAACGCCGCGGTCGTCGGCTTAAACGCCGACGAGGGCCTGGGCAACCCGCGCTGGGTGAACTTCTGGGACGACGACGACCTCGTCGCGTACCCGGTGGCGTTTTTATACGAGAAGGTGGACGGCGAGCGCGTCGTCGTCGACCGGTGCGTCGACTTACGCGCGAATTTCCCGGCGGTCCATTCCGCGTATTGGCGCTCGCCGGAAATAGCCGACTACGTCGGCGAGACTTTTTGACGGACCTTTCGGTGGGAGAGGATGCACGCCAAAGTCATTTCAGCGGGCCTGTTAGGCATCGACGCTTATAAAGTGGAGGTGGAGGTGGACGCCGGCCGCGGCGTCCAGAACCTCTTCGCCGTCGTCGGCCTGCCGGACGCCGCGGTCAAAGAGTCCCGCGACCGCGTCCAGGCCGCGCTCAAGAACTCGGGCCTCCCCGTGGGCTGGAGGAAGTGGACCGTGAACCTCGCGCCCGCCGACATCCGCAAAGAGGGCCCCTCCTTCGACCTGCCCATCGCGCTGGGGATGCTCGCCGCCGACGGGAAGCTGGAGTTCGGCCGCGACGGCGACTACCTGGTGGTGGGGGAGCTGGCGCTGGACGGCGCGGTCAGGCCGGTGCGGGGGGCGCTGCCGGTCGCGGTGTGCGCCCGTGATTTGGGGTGCCGCGGCGTGGTGGTCCCGGCGGCCAACGCCAACGAGGCCGCGGTGGTGGAGGGCGTCGACGTCATACCGGTCGAGTCGCTCAAGGAAGCGGCGGAGTTCCTGGCGGGGGACGGCGACGTAGCGCCGCGGCGGGTGGACCTGGGTGCGACTTTCGACACCGCCCGGGTGTACGTGGCGGACTTCGCGGACGTCAAGGGCCAGGAGCACGCCAAGCGCGCGTTGGAGGTGGCCGCGGCCGGGGGCCACAACGTCCTGATGCTCGGGCCGCCCGGCTCCGGCAAGACCATGCTCGCGAAGCGCCTCCCGACGATAATACCGGATATGTCGCTGGAGGAGGCGCTCGAGACGACGAAGGTCCACTCCGTCGCGGGCTTGCTGCCCAAGGAGCGGGCGCTGGTCGCGGCCCGGCCCTTCCGCTCGCCGCACCATACTGTATCCGAGGCGGGGTTGGTGGGAGGCGGCTCCATCCCCCGGCCGGGGGAGGTCTCGCTGGCGCACAACGGCGTACTATTCCTGGACGAGCTGCCCGAGTTCAGGAGGCCGGCGCTGGAGGTCCTGCGCCAGCCGCTGGAGGACGGCGTCGTCACGATATCGCGGGCCAAGATGTCGCTGTCGTTCCCGTCGCGCTTCATGCTGGCGGCGGCGATGAACCCGTGCCCGTGCGGTTGGCTGGGCTCGCCGTCGCGGCGGTGCCGCTGCTCGCACCACCAAATCGCGAACTACCTCAACCGCATATCGGGGCCGCTGCTGGACCGCATCGACATCCACCTCGAAGTCCCGGCGGTGCGCTACAAGGAGCTGACCGACGAGCGGCGGGGCGAACCTTCGGCGCTGATAAGGGAGCGCGTCAACCGCGCGCGGGAAGTCCAGCGGCGCCGTTTCGCGGGCCGGAACATCCACTGCAACGCGCAGATGACGACGCGCGAAGTCGAACGCTGGTGCCGGCCCGACGACGAGGGCGAGAACTTGATACGCACCGCCATAGAGAAGCTGGGCCTGACGGCGCGGGCGTACCATCGCGTCCTCAAGCTCGCGCGCACCATCGCGGACCTCGCCGGCGACGAGGCGCTGGCGGCGGGCCACGTCTCGGAGGCCATCCAGTACCGCACCCTCGACCGCCAGGCGTGGTCCTAAGACGAGGTAAACCGGAACGGTTATCGTAAAACAAGGGGGTAAGAAGAAATGACTATAAGGCTAATTATCGTAGTAACCGTTGCGCTGGGGGCGGCGAATTTCGCGGGCGCGACCGGCGGCTCGGTCGTCGCGTCGTTCCGCTCGCCGCACGCCTCGGGCGTGCCCCGGGGGATGGCGTACAGTACGCACCATACGCGCCTCTATCACGTTTCGAACACGACGAACACGATATACGCTACCAACACCGACGGCTCGGTGGTGAAGTCGTTCCCCTGTCCCGCGGACACGCGGGACGTCGAGGGCGGCCAACATTACTTCTGGACCTGCACCTATTCCGCCACCGGCGTCATTTACAGGATAAACACGACGGGGAGCGTCGAGGCGTCGTTCCCGGCGCCGGCGAACGCGACCGGCATCACCCGCGACGCCACCCACCTGTGGGTTTCGTCGTCGACGACCAACTACGTTTACAGGATGACCACCGTCGGCTCAGTTGTCGCGTCCTTCGCGGCGCCGGCGGACGATACCGCCGGCCTGGACTGGGACGGCCGGTACCTGTGGCTGGCCGATGCCGCCGCGGCCGACTCGACGGTTTACCGGCTCACCACCACGGGCTCCGTGGTGTGGCAATGCAAGGCGCCGGCGGGGCGGGCGTACGGCGTCGCCTTCGACGGCACGTACGTCTGGTACGGCAGCATGGCCAACCCCAAGTACTGCTTCCGGATGACTATAAGCGGGGTCGCGGTCGAGCCGGCGTCCCTCGGCAAGGTCAAGGCGTTGTTTAGGTAGCGCGAGTTAGCTACCCGCTAATAAGGGAGCCGCGAGGCTCCCTTTTTCGTATTTGGGCGAAATCTTTTTCCGCCAAATTATTGATATTCAAGGGTTTAGGCCACTTCCTTTTGACGGCGGCGGCTTAGCGTGCTATAATTATTAAAGGAAACTAGTAAGTGTAAGGCGGTGAGAGCCTATGGTGAAACCATATCCGGCAATAGCGTTGTCGATAACGGTGCTGGCGAGCGCGGCCGCCGCCACCGGCGGTTCGATTATCCGCTCGTTCGAGTCGCCCTGCAACGACTGCACCGACGGCATCGACTACCGCGGCGGGTACGTATACCACGCCAACTTCAACGGCCCGTGCGAGGTCCTGAAGACCACTACCGCCGGCT
>Ga0307380_10008081_pt1 | contig 13547 bp, 13 predicted proteins | sample UN3MG_FD_202239 | JGI IMG/M metagenome (GOLD analysis project Ga0307380, IMG submission 202239) | Soil microbial communities from Risofladan, Vaasa, Finland - UN-3 | ecosystem: Environmental > Terrestrial > Soil > Coastal area > Acid sulfate soil | place: Finland: Risofladan, Vaasa | collected... | reverse complement strand
ACCAAAAGAATAACTTTGACTATTCCCTTCTTTTCGAGAAGACAGACATTAATGTCAAGAACCACGGGATGCAAGCTCCAGATGAAACAGAGTATAAGTTTGTTCTGCTTCGGGTGCCTGATACAAGTCTTGCTAATCGGATTGAAAATAGAGATTTACAATTAAGAAGTAAACAATATGAGATTGCGATTGCCGGCTTAGGGAGGTACAAGCCGCTCAGCGAACTGGTGGGGAGCGGTGAGATTTGGAACAACGCAATTAGAGCACTGCGTAATTGTGAGCAGATATATATTATTGGATTTTCGCTCTCGCCGTTTGACACGATGGCTCGTCTGCATTTCGGTGGTGTTATGATGGAACGTTCTAAAGTAAAAAAAATTGGATTACCGCAGATAACACTAATCGATCCCATCGCAGGGGAATTAAAGTCTAACTTTAAGAAAGTTTTTGGCTGTAGTGCCAGAATAAACGTAATAGAACAGAAAGGCGAAGAAGTTGATTGGTCAACTCTTCTGGAGGTAGCTTGAAATGTTGTCAAGAGGGTCTGATTCGCGGTTTTCGGGCTAAAAACGGGCATTAGGACGGTTGACATAGGGTAAAGTCGGCTTACTTTGAGGCAAAGTAAGCGTGATATGAGGCAAAGGCGGTTTACTTTGTGGCTGCGCACGCTGATTAGAGGCTAAGTCAATTTACTTAGCGGCTAAGTAAATTTGCTTTATAGCTTAGAAACGATACTTAAACGGTCTTTAAAGCGGCAAAAAGGAATATAAGTTATTTATTTTAAGGAGTTTAGATAAAATGGCAAGATTTCCAAGAACGGAACCGGAGATTGTGGCATTAGCCGAGGCAATGGCAACGGGGCTGACCCCTAAGGGGTGATTTACCCAGCGCCACCGGTGGCGGCGGCTGCCCTGACGACACTGAAGACCGGCTATACGACCGCGAAGAACGCTGCTAAGTTCTTACTCTATCATTGTCGTCAATCCAAGGACTTCATCCAACTCTCTGTATGCTAATAAACCTGCGTCACTGGTAACTAACACTGGCATGAAATTCCAGCTTCAGTTTTCGGTCAAAATTGACTCTCAACGCATCCCTGCTTCTTTCACCCATTGGGTTCTCCAAACAGATGCGTCTAAACCGGCTTGTATGGCATCCATAAGCTCTATCCTATCAAAGCAATATCAAATGCGCTACTTTAATATGGGAAATCCGGGTTAATTAACGGTGGAGGCAGCACCAGAGGAGTGAGTGGACATAGCAAGATTCACAGGCGAGCGATGACCCCCGGAGGCAAGCTGTCGGTATTTTTCAATGTGAGCAATCATGTCAAAGCAAAACGTTTAGCGGGGTGAAAAATCTACATACAAATGTGAAGTACACCCGGTAATCCCCTTAGAGCTAATAAAGTTCTTGACAATGGGGGAGGTAGTCCATAAAGTAAGCCGTTCGTGCGTTTCGGGGCTGCGTGAGAGAAAAGCTCTCCCTGTGAGGTAACGGCCCTGAAAGAGCAAAAAACCTGATTATAATAGTAAAAAAAGGAGATTTATCGATGGCGACAAAGGTTGCAATTAACGGGTTCGGCAGAATAGGCAGAGCCGTGGCGAGAATTATTATGCAAAGACAGGGCGATTTGGAATTGGTGGCAATCAATGACCTTGCCGACGCCAAGTCCCTAGCGCATCTGTTCAAATATGATACTGTGATGGGTAAATGGTCCGGTACAGTCAAGGCCGGCGATGGTGAGCTGGTCATCAACGGCAAGGCTGTCAAGGTGCTGGCTGTGAAGAACCCGGCTGAACTGCCGTGGAAAGATATGGGCGTTGAAATAGTGGTGGAATCGACGGGCATATTCCGCCTGAAAGAATCGCCGAAGGGCGGATACGGCGACCATATCAAGGCAGGGGCGAAAAAGGTTGTGCTTACCGTTCCGGCAAAGGACGACATCGACGCAACAATCGTTTTAGGGGTCAATGACGATATGATGACCAGCAAAACGATGTGCATATCAAATGCAAGCTGTACTACGAACTGTCTTGCGCCGGTGGCAAAGGTCCTCAACGACGCTTTCGGCATCGAGCAGGGCGTTATGACAACCATCCATGCTTATACCAACGACCAGCGTGTGGCTGATATGATTCACAGCGACCTTCGCCGAGCGCGTGCGGCGGCGGCGAATATGATTCCGACGACTACCGGAGCGGCAAAGGCCATCGGCAAGGTGGTACCGGAACTGGACGGCAAGCTTGACGGCTTTGCTATCCGGGTTCCTATTCCGGTGGGCAGTATCGTTGACCTGGTGGTTAATGTGAAAAAAGACGTTACCGTCGAAGCAGTAAATGCGGCAGTGAAAGCGGCAGCCGAGGGGCCGATGAAGGGGATTTTAGTTTATTGCGACGAGCCGATAGTCAGCAGTGATATCATTCAAGACCCGGCTTCGAGTATTTTCGATTCTCTATGCACAATGGTCAAGGGCAGAATTGTCAAGGTTATCAGCTGGTATGACAATGAATGGGGTTATTCGAACCGCACGGTTGATATTATGGAAAAGTTAGCGGATTTGTAAAACGGATTTTCATAAAGGGCCTGTTCGCAGTCTGAGCAGGCCCTGTTTTTTCTTAATTTTTTGCAGGAAAAAGGACAAAGAAATGGCCAAGAAAACTATTGCCGATATAAACGTACGGGGCAAGCGCGTCCTGATGCGCTGCGATTTTAATGTGCCGCTTGATGAGGAGTGTAATATCACCAGCGACGACCGAATTGTTAAAGCACTGCCGACGATAAAAAAGATACTCGAAGGGGGAGGCTCGCTGATTTTGATGAGCCACCTCGGCAGGCCGGAAGCGAAGGTTGACGAGAAGCTGTCATTGCGGCCGGTAGCAAAGAGACTGTCGGAATTGCTGGGTAAGAAAGTGGTTTTTGCAGAAGACTGCATCGGCGAGGATACGAAGGCAAAGGCAAAAGCACTGAAAAGCGGGGATTGTATGCTGCTTGAGAACCTTCGCTTCCATAACGAAGAGACTATAAAAGACAAGGCCGCAAAGGAGGACGCACAACTGCGGGAGGCCAAAGATAATTTTGCGAAGGAGCTTGCGGGGCCGGCGGATATCTATGTAGATGACGCCTTCGGGACGGCGCACAGGGACAATGCCTCGATGTATACGGTGCCGGTGGTTATGGAGGGCAAGCCGCGAGTTATCGGTTTTCTGATTGAAAAAGAGCTGCGGTTTTTAGGGGAGACCGTCAGCAACCCTGAGAGGCCTTTTGCGGCGATACTCGGCGGGGCAAAGGTTTCTGACAAGATAGGGGTGATAGAAAATCTACTGGATAAAGTCGACAGTATATTGATAGGCGGCGCGATGGCTTTTACTTTTATCAAGGCCCAGGGAGAGGGAGTCGGGGACAGTCTTTGTGAAGATGATTTTCTTGATAAGGCCACTTTGCTTTTGAAACAGGCCGAGGACGCGGGTTGTGAAATAGTGCTCCCTGTCGATACAGTGGCGGCGAGGGAAGTAAAGGCGGGGGCCGCTGTTAAGTTGATGACGAGTGAGATAGAAGCCGGGTGGCGTGGTCTGGATATCGGTCCTGCGACTCAGAAACTTTTTGCCGAGAAACTTGCCGGCGCGAAGACGATTGTCTGGAACGGGCCGATGGGCGTTTTCGAACTTCCGCCTTTCGATGAAGGAACGAAAGCGGTTGCTTTGGCGGTGGCCGAGGCAACCGACAAAGGCGCGCGGAGCGTGATTGGAGGCGGCGACAGTGCAAGCGCTATCGAGAAACTCGGCCTGGCGGAGAAGGTGAGCCATATATCCACCGGAGGGGGAGCGTCGCTGGAATTTCTGGAAGGCAAGAAATTCAAGTGTATCGAAATTCTGGATGAGAAATAGCGGTCGACAGGTCCCGAGGAAATCAGGCCGGGACATGGATAATTTTTTGCTTAGCAAAATCAAAAGCCTATAGTTAAAAATGCGGTTACCCAAAGCAGGGACAATTGAGATTGCGCCGTCTATACTAAGCGCGGATTTTGCCAAATTGGCCGACGAAATCAAGGTAATCGAGTCGGCTGGTGTGAAGATAGTCCATCTGGATGTTATGGACGGTCACTTCGTGCCCAATATTACAATCGGGCCGCCGGTGATTGCCAAACTGCGAAAGTACAGCAAGCTGGTTTTCGACAGCCACCTGATGATAAGCGAGCCGGCTAAATACGCCGAGCGTTTTGTCGAGGCGGGCTCGGACCATATAACGTTTCATATCGAAACAGTCGATGAGCCGGAGAAGCTCATTGAAAAGCTGCACAAACTTGGAGTCAGCGCCGGCGTTTGTCTAAATCCCGAGACACCGGTAGAGGCGGTAGAGGAGGTTGCGCCGCTTTGCGATATGGTCCTTGTGATGACGGTCCATCCGGGTTTTGGGGGGCAGGAGTTTATACCGAAAGCGGCGAAAAAGATTATCCGAATCAGAGAGATTGTCGGCCCTGAGACCAGGGTCGAGGTCGATGGTGGGATAGGGCCGGAAACAGCCGGCCTTGTAGTATCCTACGGGGCCGATACGTTGGTAGCGGGCAATGCGATATTTTCAAAAACCGACCGAAAAGCAGCTATAAAGTCCATTGCCGAGGCAGCCGGGTAATTTTTATAGCCAAATCATTGAATTTCTGGTAAAATCCTGCATATCTTTTTTCCGAGAGTTTTACGGTTATGTCAAAAAAAGCTAAATCCAAGTGGAACGGTTTTTCGCTGAAACCGCGTAAAGAGATGCCGGAAGGTCTCTGGATACGGTGTTCAGGCTGCGAGCATATGCTGTATAAAAGCAATGTCGAGGAGAATCTGAATGTCTGTCCGGAGTGTAAATATCATTTTCGCATTGATGCGGCTACGCGAATAAAATACCTGGTCGATGAAGATTCGTTTCAGCAGATTTTGAGCGACCTGACGAGTAATGACCCGCTGGATTTTAAATACAGAGACAGCACCTATAAGCAGCGTCTAAAGGCCGACGAGAAAAAAAGCGGCGGCAAAGAGGCAATTCGAATCGGCAAGGCCTTTATCAAGGGCAGAGGAGTTGTGCTTGCGGTAATGGAGCCGAACTTCCTGATGGGGTCAATGGGGGCGGTTGTAGGCGAGAAATTCTGCGTTGCTGCGGATAAGGCTATTGAGGAGAAGCTGCCTTTGGTGGCGGTGTGCTGTTCGGGGGGGGCAAGGATGCACGAGGGGGTTGTATCTTTGGGGCAGATGGCCAAGACCAGCGCTGTGTTGGCGAAACTGGATGCGGCAAAAGGGCTTTTTATTTCGATTCTGACAGACCCGACCACCGGCGGAGTAACTGCGAGTTTTGCTATGTTAGGGGATGTTACAATAGCCGAACCGGGTGCTCTGATTGGCTTTGCAGGCCCGCGAACTATCGCTGAGACGATTAAGGTGGAGCTGCCGGAAGGCTTCCAGACGGCTGAGTTTATGCTCGAGCACGGGTTTGTGGATATGATTGTGCAGCGCAAAGACCTGCGAAGTGAGGTTGCCCGGATAATAGATTACTGCCAAAAGTAATTCGTATCTGAGAATTTGTAATGCGGAACCGGAGTATTTAATGGGGTATTTTCGAGATAATATTGAAAAGGTGAAAGGTTATGAGCCGGGTTTTCAGCCGAAAGGCGGCGGGGCGCTGAAATTAAACACCAATGAAAATCCCTACCCGCCATCGCCGAGAGTATTAGAGGCACTGGCGGGAATTAAGCCTGAGCAGCTTCGGCGATACCCCGACCCCGTCGGTAGTGAGTTCCGCAGGGGTGCGGCGGAGGTCAACGGTGTTTCGCCGGATTGTGTTATGTGCTGTAACGGCGGGGACGATTTGCTGACGATGGCTTTTAGGGCATTTTGTGACGAGAAGAGAGCGGCAGCTTACCCGGTTCCGACGTACTCACTGTATCCGATACTGGCCAAACTGCAAAACTGCGAGGCAATTGAGGTGCCGTTCGACGGCGAGTTTAACCTGCCGACCGGACTGATACACACTGATGCGGCTTTGACGATTGTATGTAATCCAAATGCGCCGAGCGGCAGCTTTATAAGCGCCGGTGAGATGGCTTCGCTGGCGGATGAGGTAAACGGGATATTATTGATTGACGAGGCGTATGTGGATTTTGCAGAGGAGAATTGCACGGGTCTGGTTAAAGATTTCGATAACGTGATAATCCTTCGTTCGATGAGCAAAGGATATTCGCTGGCTGGGATGCGATTCGGATATGCTCTTGCCTGCCCGGATTTGATAGCGGGGCTGATGAAAGTAAAAGATTCCTACAATGTCGATGCCGTTGCTATTGCAGTGGCGGCGGCGGCAATCAAAGACCGGGATTACTTCAGAGAAAATGTCGAGAAAGTAAAGAAAGACCGTGAAATACTGACCGCACAACTGCGGGCCTTGAGATTCGAGGTGCCGAAAAGCTATGCAAACTTTGTTCTTGCGGAAAATAAAGAATGTAAAGCAAGCGAGATTTATGATAAATTAGTGCAGCGCAATATCTATATCAGATATTTTGCTTTGGCCGGCCTTGAAAATAAACTGAGGATAACCGTCGGCACGAGCGAACAGAACGACAAACTTATTTTAGCACTGAAAGAAATTTTATCAGAATAAGGACATTCTTATGGAAGACAGGACCGCTAAAATTCACAGGCAGACAAAAGAAACCGACATCACGGTCGAGCTAAATCTGGATGGCGAGGGCAAATACGAAATTGATACGGGCATAGGCTTTCTGGACCATATGCTCACACATCTGAGCAAGCACAGCAAAATCGATTTGGTGGTAAAGGCCAAAGGCGATTTAGATGTCGACGCACACCACACGGTCGAAGATATAGGAATCGGTCTGGGTGAATGCCTGGGCAAGGCGCTGGGCGATAAAAAGGGAATCGCCCGCTACGGACACAGTTCGGTACCGATGGAAGATGCCCTGGCGAATGTGGCGATAGATTTGTCCGGCCGGCCGAGCTGTATGTATAAAGTTGACTACCGGACGGAGAAAATCGGCGATTTTGATGTCGAGTGCGTGGAAGAAATGCTCAAGAGTTTTTCAAATACGGGAAAGTTCAACCTGCATATAAACGCTCCTTACGGCACAAACAGCCATCACATAGCAGAAGCTATTTTCAAGGGACTTGGGCAGGCGCTGGCCATAGCGGTCAAAATCACGGGGACGGACGTGCCCAGTACGAAGGGAACATTGTGATTGAGGAACACGACCACGAATACCGCACGGGTATAGGCACCGATATCCACAGAGTGGTCGAGGGCAGGAAGCTGATGCTCGGCGGGGTCTATGTGCCGTATCCGGCTGGTCTGGCCGGTCACAGCGACGGCGATGTTGCTCTGCATGCGATTATTGACGCCCTGTTGGGGGCGGCGTGTATGACAGATATAGGGACACTGTTTCCCGATACCGACCCGCAGTTCAAAAACATCGACAGTAAAGAACTTCTGCTCGACGTCAAGGAACGGCTGGAAGAAAAACGCTGGGTAATAGTCAATGTCGATTTGATAATACATGCTGAAGAACCGAAACTGATGCCGGTCAAAGGACAGATTAAAAGATGTATTGCAAGTCTTTTGGGTATTGATTTTAATGCGGTGAACGTAAAGGCGAAAACAAACGAAGGATTCGGCGATATAGGCGCCGGTGACGCAATAGCAGCAACGGCAACGGCACTTTTGAAAAGAAAGTACAAAAGAACGCTGTAAATGATTTTTGTTGGAAAATGAAGGTGTTTTAGATGGGATTAAATCTTTACAACAGCTTGACGAGAAGCAAAGAAGAATTCAAGCCGTTAAAAAAAGGCAGGGTGGGAATATATGTCTGCGGGCCGACTGTATATGGTCACGCACATTTGGGACACGCTAAAAGCTATGTGAGCTTCGATATCCTGGTCAGGTATCTTCGCTATCTGGGCTATAGTGTAACATACGTACAGAATATAACCGACGTCGGCCATCTGACCGATGACGCCGATGAGGGAGAAGATAAACTTGCGGTAGCGGCGAAAAAAGAAAAAAAGCATCCTATGGCCTTAGCTGAATACTATACTCACAGCTACTTCGAGGATATGGACAAACTCAACTGCGTTCGGCCCGACATAAGCCCACGGGCCAGCGGGCATATAATCGAACAGATAGAGCTGGTAAAGACACTTCTTGAAAAAGGCTATGCTTATGAAGCCAATGGTTCGGTCTATTTCGACGTGTCGAAATTCGAGAACTATGGCAAGCTTTCAGGACGAAAGATCGAAGATATGATAGCCGGTGCACGGGTGGAAGTTTCACCGGGCAAAAGGGCGCCGGCGGATTTTGCTCTCTGGAAAAAGGCCGAAGCCAATCATATTATGCAGTGGCTGAGTCCGTGGGGGATGGGTTTTCCCGGATGGCATCTGGAATGCTCGGTAATGAGTATGAAATATCTCGGCAAGACAATTGATATCCACGGCGGAGGGATAGAAAACCAGTTTCCCCATCACGAGTGCGAGATTGCGCAGGCGGAAGCGGCCAACGGGGTGCAGTTCGTTCGGTACTGGCTGCACAATAATATGATTACCGTTGACGGTCAAAAGATGGGCAAAAGTCTGAATAACTTTATCACGCTGAAACAGGCCTTTTCGGGTGCACACGAAAGACTGACCAGATACTATGAACCGCTGGGGATAAGGCAATTGATATTAAACAGCCACTACAGAAGTCCGCTGGATTTTTCGGATGCGGCGCTGTTTGCGGCGCAAAGCGGCTATGACAAGATAACCGACACGGTCAAAGCGGTGCGGAAGCAACTGGCAACTGCCGGAGAAGGTGAAGCTGACACGAAAGTAATAAAACAACTGAAGCAGTTAAGGGAAAAATTTGAAGCGGCAATGAACGACGATTTGAATACCTCGATTGCACTGTCGGTTGTGTTTGAACTGGTTCGGCTGGCATATAAGCTGCTTGAAGAAGGAAATGCTGCTAAAGAAACCCTTAACTCGGTGGATGACTTGTTCAGAAAACTGGGGGGTGACTGCCTTGGTATTGTAAAAGACGCATATCCGCAGACCGCCGGGGCAGATGAAGAGACTATCGAGAAATTAGTTGCAATCTTAATCGAACAGAGAAATGATGCCCGCAGGCAAAAGGATTTCGCGACAGCCGACGCTGTTCGTGACAAATTAGACAAAATCGGAATTGTGCTGGAAGATAAACCAGAGGCAACTGAGTGGAGGAGAAAATGAGGATACTCGGAGTGGACCCGGGTCTGAGGGTGTGTGGATATGCCTGCCTGCACACCAGCGCAATTGAATATGAGCTTGTTGAAGCAGGCGTTTTCAGGACGGAAGGCCACAAGTCAATAGAATTAAGGCTAAACCAAATCGCCGAAGATATTAAATCACTATTGGATAAATTTGCCCCCGATATCGTAGCGGTGGAGAAATTATATTCGCACTACAGGCATCCGAAGACAGCCATATTGATGGGCCAGGCCAGAGGTGTTATACTACAAAAGTGCGCCGAAGCAGGCGCTACGCGCATAAAAAAATCGATTACAGGTAACGGTAGGGCGTCAAAGGGACAGGTGCAAAGGACAATTAAAACGGTCTTGGCTTTGTCTGAAGTGCCGAAGCCCAGCGACGTGGCCGATGCCATAGCGACAGCGCTGTGCTGTGCAAACTCGAATATCAGTAGCGAAGAATAGAACAAGCGAATTATGATAGCCAGTATTGATGGAAAACTCGTTAACCTCGATGCCAAAGGCGCATTACTGCAGGTCGGGTCGGTGGGCTATGAAGTTATGCTGCCGAGTTATTGTGTAAGTGCACTGTCGGACAAAATCGGCTCGGACATTACTCTCTGCACAACCGAATACTATGAGGGTACACCGGGCGGAGGCAATTTGATACCGAGGATGGTCGGCTTTTTGACTACCGGCGAGCGGGATTTTTTCACCAGGTTCACCAGCGTCAAAGGAATAGGTGTAAAAAAGGGACTGCGGTCGCTGAGCATTCCTATCGCTACGATAGCGTCGGCGATAGAAAACGGCGATGATAAGGTGCTGATGTCACTTCCAGGAATCGGAAAGAGAATGGCACAGCAGATTATCGCCGAACTGAAGGGGAAACTGCAGAGCTTTGCGATTGGAGCAGAGCCGGCCGGTGCGGTCCGTGCAGGCTTCAAGCCGTATCAGGCGGAAACATTAGAGATTCTTATCGCCTGGGGCGAAAGAAGAAACGAGGCGATTGAACTTATCGAGCTGGCCTCTAAAAAACACCCGGATGTAAAAACCGCCGAAGAACTTGTGCCGCTTGTGTACAGGTTAAAGCAGGGAATTGAAGTTTAACAGATTCAAGATAGACATATTATGGCGATAGACAGGGTTATAAACGGGCAGGCATTAAACGAACAGGATGAAGACTTTAACGTCTCGCTTCGACCAAAGTATCTGGACGAATGTGTGGGGCAGTCCAATATCAAGGAAAAGCTCTCAATTGCGATAACGGCCGCCAAGCAAAGAGGTGAGCCTTTGGAGCATATTCTGCTCTATGGGCCGCCCGGTTTGGGAAAGACAACGCTGGCCAATGTCGTGGCCAACGAAATGCAGGCGAGGATTCGATGCTCATCGGGGCCGGCTATGGTAAAGGCCGGTGATGTTATGGGCTTGCTAAGCAATATTAATACCGGCGATGTGCTTTTTATCGACGAGATTCATCGGCTCAGTATTACGGTCGAGGAGTTTATTTATCCTGCTATGGAGGAGTTCAGGGTCGATTTTACTGTTGACAGCGGCCTGCACGCAAAGACGATTAACTTTCCGCTGAAACGTTTTACTCTGGTAGGCGCAACAACAAGAGCGGGACTGCTCAGCGCCCCGCTTCGCGGCCGGTTCGGGATGTTGTATCATCTGGAATTTTACAGCGCAGAGGAATTAACAGCAATTTTGAAAAGGTCTGCAAAGCTGCTTAGCCTGAAATGCGAGGATGGAACGCTCGAATTGATTGCCGGACGCTGTCGAGGCACGCCACGAGTGGCGAACCGTTTATTGAAACGGGTGCGAGACTACGCACAGGTAAAAGGCGAGGGGATTCTCAGCGGGAAAATAGTCGAAAACGCACTCAAAATGGAACAGATTGACACGCTGGGACTTGATGAGCCGGACAGGGCTTTTTTGCGGGCGCTGGTTAATACTTATGACGGCGGGCCGGCAGGTATCGATGCTATTGCCGCCACTCTCGGCGAAGAAAGAGACACGCTGGAAGATGTGGTTGAGCCGTATCTTCTGCAGATTGGTTTTGTGCGGCGAACAAAGCGAGGCAGGGAAATCACCAGACAGGCCTGTAAGCATTTGGGGCTGAAGTACCATAGAAAGAAAGATGCTGCCGGCCAGCCGGAACTTTTTGAACCCCAAGAGCAGTAAAATCTTTTTAAGCGATTTCTATTATCCTGCAGGGCAACGTGGTGGATTTTGAACCTGACTATCGACATATTACAACAGCAGCAAATAATAAACGTCCATCTCGATTACCTGTTTACGAGCACTATATCAGCCCGCTGATAATGGAGAAAGCTCTTGGGAAGTCCTTTGCGGATTTGGAATCCGGCGGTGATTCCGACCTGAGAGAATTCTTCATTAATTTCTGCCGTTTCTTCAAAGAAATGACTTACGACACTGTCTCTTACGAATTCTGCATAACCGAAATTCTGCCCGACCACGGCGCAATAATGGGCGGCAGGCCCGGCCCGATTCAAAATCGAAAGGATTTTGAATCTTATCCCTGGGACGAACTACCTCAAATATACTGGCAAAGGGCTGAAATTTTTTTTGATATGCTATGTGAATGCCTGCCAACGGGCATGAAGGCAATCGGCGGGATAGGCAACGGCGTTTTAGAGATTAGTGAGGACCTCGTAGGTTTCGAATATCTCAGCTATATGCAGGCGGATAATCCTGAGTTATTTGCCCGGCTCTACCGCAGGATTGGAGACCTTATGGTAACTATCTGGACCCGTTTTTTGCAGCGCTATGCAGAGCATTTTTGTGTATGTCGAGTCGGTGATGACCTTGGCCACAAAACTGCTACAATGCTCGCTCCGGAAACTATAGTTACTCAAATTGTCCCCCAATACCGCCGGGTTATTTCACTCATCCATACAGCAAAAAGGCCGTTTTTATGGCATTCATGCGGCAATATTTTTGAAGTTATGGAACCGGTGATACAGGCCGGTATCGACTGCAAACATTCTAACGAAGATGTCATCGCACCTTTTGAAGAATGGATTAACCGCTATGGCAGCCGAATCGGATTATTCGGTGGCATTGATGTCGATGTTTTATGCACGAATACGCCGGATGAAATTTACGAAAAAGTACTTGATAAGGGCAGTCTATACCGAAAAGCCACCAATGGATACGCATTAGGTTCGGGCAACTCCATCCCCGACTATGTCCCTTTAGAAGGGTATCTGGCGATGCTCCGGGCGGCACAAAAGATAAGGGTAAATGAAGAGCGAGCAGAAATTCACCTTTGAAAGTCCGGTCGATTTCAGCCTGTCTGGATTTAATTTTTCAGAATGTATTTCGACATTTTAGGCGGGCGATGCAGAATCTCGGTGAAGTGATTAATTAAAAGCCTCTCAACTTCGTTCAGGGTTTTTTCATCTGCATCAGGAAGCAGTTTCAAATTACTTAAGGCTTCAGCTGCGGCTCTGCTTAAACTAATCCTGTCAGGGAAATTCGCCTCACAGTCTCTGCAGATAAGGCCGTTGACCGAATGACTGAAATAACTCTGCGGCCAATTGGCGTGAAAATTGTTTTTGCAGTTCACACAATAACTTAAAACCGGCCGTAAGCCGACTTCATTGAGCATAGTCAGTTGGAATAATATCAGCAATATTAGATTATCTCTTGAAGCCTGATGCGTATCTTGTATGATGTTGGCGTTCTGCAAAAACTGAAGAAAGGCATCGAAAAGTTGTGGGTGGGGGTCATATTCATCTGTCAGGTTGTTTACCAGTTCGGCAGCCAGCGAAACGCAATGCAAAGTAAAAAGATTACTGCTCAGAGAAGTAAGTGCCGGCTGTTGTTGGAATTCGGTCAGGATGGCAAGCTTTTCTCTGGCCGCATCAGAGAAAACAATTTTGCCGTAAGAGAAAACTTCTAAAGGGCCGTCGAAGGCTGATTTAGGCCGTTTTGAGCCTTTGGCGATGGCGCTGATTTTACCGTTTGCCCTGGTGAAAAAAGTTATAATCTGGGAGGTTTCGGAATAATCGACAGCGCGTATGCAAATGGCTGTATCTTTGGTCAGCATAATTCGTGACTCATCCCCCCTGTCAGGCCCCGCTTTCGACCAGTTGTATTCTTATGCGTTTGATCTTTCTGTCTTCGGCTGCGACAATCGCAAATTTCATGTTTTTGTAATCGAAGGTCTCGCCGGTTTTTGGAATATAGCCTAAATACGAGAAGACAAAACCTCCTATCGTATCGTAATCTTCGTCTTCGGGCAGATTTAGCTCAAACTGGTCGTTCAAATCATCGACGT
>Ga0307380_10008079_pt1 | contig 13548 bp, 10 predicted proteins | sample UN3MG_FD_202239 | JGI IMG/M metagenome (GOLD analysis project Ga0307380, IMG submission 202239) | Soil microbial communities from Risofladan, Vaasa, Finland - UN-3 | ecosystem: Environmental > Terrestrial > Soil > Coastal area > Acid sulfate soil | place: Finland: Risofladan, Vaasa | collected... | reverse complement strand
TCCCGGGTATGCTCTTAAAAAAGGGCATCCTTGTACGCACAACAAGTACAACCAATGATGCTGAGATGACAGACTCCAAAAACCAACCGGCTCTGAATTCCTCTGGTGAGGCATGCAGGATGAAACCGAGAAGACCGCTTACTAAGACAATTGCCAAGATGATACCGGCATCGAGAGGATCATGCAGGAAGAATGACAATCCGGATGCAAAGATGAGGATAAGGATGATCGGGCTTTTAAATTGAGAAAGCAGAAGCGTAAGGGTGTTTGATCTTTTTTTAGGCTTCAGAAGATTAGCGCCATAGCGGATAAAGCGCTCTCGTGCTTCATCATTTGTCAGTCCCTGTGGAGTTGTTTGCAGTTGCTGAAGAAGTTCAGCAGCGGGGATGCTCCAAAATGCCGGTTGAGGGTCCAATTTTAATTGCTTGTGTTTTCTATGCCCGGGAATAGGTGATACTGTCTTTTTGAAATTCTTCAATAATTTCATCCGTCAGAGATGGACGAATTGTTGGCAATATTTGAATAAAAGTATCTGTGGTTACCCGATAATCTTGCCTGCTGGCATATTCCTGTTCAAAAGCGAATTGAGCAACTTGCTGAAAGAGGTATTCAATATCCGCAGGCGTAAATCGGGATGTCATCTTAACAATGAGATTCAGATCAATGTCTTCTGTATGGAGCTTGGACAAATAATGTTCCAGAATTGTTCTCCTTCCATCTTCGTCCAAACCACCAACCGGTATGATGCAATCGAACCTTCCCGGACGAAGCAGTGCGGCATCCAGCTGTTGGATATAGTTGGTAGCACAAACAAGTAAGACTTTGTTTCTCTGATTTTTGAGCAGAGGAACCTGTTTAAGAAATTCATTGGTAATGGACTTGTCAACCCTTGATGCTATATCTCTACTTGCTGCGATTTCTTCAAACTCGTCAATAAAGATGACTGCTTCGTCCAGGTTTCTCGCCTTTTCCATGATATTGTGCAAATTAGCACCAATCTTTTCCAGACCATCTACCATGAGCATACTTGGCAAAATTTCAATATACCACCATGACAAGACACCTGCTATTGCTTTAACAAAATGAGTCTTGCCGGTGCCTGGAGGTCCAAAAAAAATGATGGTCTTCGGAGGAATTACTCCATGCTTTTTTGAAAGGCTCTCTTCTGTCAGGGGAAGGATAATTCTCCGTTGAACTATCTGTTTTGGAGGCTGAGAATCAGATATAGTATCCCATATTTCTCTGCTGATGATCTGAGCCCCCATCTCAGAAAGGATATCCTTTCTTTCATAGTCTATGTATTCCTTGAGGGCTTGATCCATATTTGCGAGAAAATCGATACATGCAGTTCGCAATCCTACATCGCGGCCGAGTTTTTCAGACATGAGCCATTTGTGCTGTAATATTTTCCCCCAAATGTCAGTGGCAATTTCAGGATCAAATTTTGTGCCACTAATTTCAAAGATAGTACTCGCACATTCCTCTGGTGAGGGTGTTTCCGGAAAGCTTATATTCATCATTGGCTCTTTTTGTTTTGTTTGAATAAAAAGTTCATTCGATTAATACCTTCAATGCACTGCGTCTGTTTGGATGTTTCAGTTTTCTCAGTGCTTTTGCCTCTATTTGTCTTACCCTTTCACGTGTAATAGAAAACTGCCTCCCTACTTCTTCGAGGGTGTGGTCTTTTCCAAATCCTATACCAAATCTCCTTCTTATAATCTCAGATTCTCTCGGAGTTAGGGTATTAAGAACCTTCAGTATCTGCTCTGTGACATTATTTCTTTCCGTATCGGAATATGGGGTAGGACTATTCTTATCACTAATAAAATCCTCAATGGTTGTACCCTCATCACCAATGGGAGTTTGAAGAGCTATCGGGTCCTGAATTGCCCTGAATATATCCTCGACTTTTTTAGTAGGAACTCCTAATCTCTCAGCAATTTCTTCTTTGCTGGGTTCTCTTCTACTCTGGGATATAAGTTCTCTGGAAGCCTTAGTAACCTTGTTATAAAATTCCATCATATGTACAGGAACTCTGATAGTCTTTGTATGATCAATTAATGCCCTTGTTACTGCCTGTCTTATCCACCATGTTGCATAGGTGCTGAATTTAAAACCCCTTTTATAGTCGAACTTATCTATAGCCCGCATTAGACCGATATTTCCTTCCTGAATGAGATCCAGCAGAGTTAATCCCCTTCCTAAATAATTCTTAGCTATATTAATTACTAATCGCAGATTACGGGTTATTAATTCATCCTTCGCTTCGCTGACAAGGGTCCTTGCCCTGGTTATTCTATCCCATTTGTCTTTCAATTCGTCAATCTTGATTCCAACCTCTGATTCAACGCGCTTATACTCATTCTGAACTTCCTTTGCAATCGCAGTAAGTTGTAACGGATTGATATCCTTTCTCTTTTTTTCATGTATTAATTGTTTTAAACCTTTTAAAGTGCCATATTTAGCAACCCTTCTATCTGCTACTTCAATTATTATCATAAAATTCTCAAGTATTTTCAGGCTCATTTCAAGAGCTTTATGTGTTTTATCTTCCTCTTCGTTATTCAGGTCTTCTTTGTTTTTGCCATCTAAACTCGCTTCGAGTTTCTTGTATAAAGGCAATGTTGTAATCATCTCCTTAATAATCTCTTTTCCTTCTTCTAATCTCTTCGCAAGTGCTACTTCTTCATTCCTTTTCAGTATTGAAATATTCCCCAACGAGTGGAAATATGTTTGTACAATGTCCTCTGTTTTTTCATGCTCCTCTTCTTCCTCTGAAGCTAAGATTTCTTCTTCAGTAATGTCGGTGGCCTGATCATCTACAACTTCAACTCCCATATCATGGAGACGGTCCATAAGTTCTTCTAACTCATCCGGGGGGAAATATTCTGAGGGAAGAGCATCATTTATCTCATCGTATGTAAGCTTTCCACGCCTCTTGCCTATGTCTATAATCTCTTCGAAAATATCCTCTTTCTCCATGGTACTCCTTAAAATAAGTTTATTAATGCTACATGCATAAGACAAAGGTACTTACAGCTTACAATGTAGTAGTACTCCCATTTGATTTTGACAATAGGAAGGAAGCCGATAGGGTTAAAGTATAAAATGCATCAAATGTTTAAACGACCTTATGTCTATTATAACAAAATTGATGATTTAGTTTTGGGATATCGATTCTTTAACTAAAGCTTCTTCGATTGTATATCCCTGACTTACCGTGCCGACTTCGGGGCATTTAGCAACAGAGAGATCTTTTCTTATTTTTTTGGATATCCTATTGTTTGTGCGAGAATGATTTTCTGGTCTGCAACGGTTTTATTACAGCACCGCTTTCTTGAATTCCTCTACTCCTATCCGCTCGATAAACCGTGGCATTCTCTCTCGTGATTTTGCGTTCTTCGCATAATAATCAAGGCACTTCTGAAGCAGCGAAAGAACCTCTTCGTCAGCCAGTTTTTCTGCAATCGCATCTCCGATGCGCGGCCTGCCTCCGGAATTGCCGCCGACGACAACCGTCCAGCCCTTCGGCGTCGCAAATGCACCCAAATCCCTGAGATAGCTTTCTGCACAGTTTAGCATGCAGCCTGATATCCCGAATTTTGTTTTCCCGGGAACCGTGTTTTCCCTGCCGACAAACATTTTTTCAATCTTTGCTGCAAGGCCGAGAGAGTCTCCCTGTCCGAATTTGCACGTTTCTGTCCCGGGGCACGACTGGACATAATGAACACATAAGCCCTCGGCGGGTCCGACCTCAATATCAAGCTCTTTCCAGACCTTCCCGATATCCTCGGCTTTGAATCCCACCAGCGCGATACGCTGACCGGATGTAATCTTAATGATCCGCACATTGTATCTGCGTGCAACCTGTGCCAGCTTCTCAAGGATATCCGGAGTCAGGATACCCATGGGTATCCTTGGCACGATTGCATAGGTCTCTTTGTCCCTCTGTAAAATTGCCCCCTTTGGAACTTCGCTCATAGTATCCCTCCCGGTCTGTTGTTTGCTGTATTAATGAATTCTTTATTTAAACGCAGGCTAAAGCCTGCGGCTACCTTCTCTTGGCTGTCTACGGTCTACGGTCTACGGTCTACAGCTATGACAGTTTCTCCGGCTTTCACTCTATCACCCAGGTTCACCTTAATCTCTGCATCCTTCGGCAGATACACATCAAGCCGTGAACTGAATTTAATGAGGCCGTATCTTTCGCCCCGTTTCAAAATATCACCTTCTTTTGCCCGGCATACTGCTCTCCGGGCAACAAACCCTGCAACCTGCCTAACGAGCACCTTTCCTTTCCCGCTGTCTAAAACCATCACAATATTCTCATTCTTTACTGATGCATCATCCTTGTATGCCGCCATAAATTTACCCGGAGAGTAGCGCACAGCGACAACTTTTCCATCGCAGGGAGCCCGGTTCACATGCACATCAAGCGGTGACATAAAAATACTGATCTCTTTTACTTCAGCATTAAGATACGTTTTTTCAGCAACGTCTTTGATACCTATCACCTTGCCGTCTGCCGGTGAAACGAGGAGTCCCTCACCTCCGGGGATAATCCGATCCGGATCCCTGAAAAAAAAAGCCATGAAAAACGTGAGGACAAGAGATAAACCCAAGAGAAAAAGAGTCAGGGAAAGTATGAAAGAACTATGTGAATTCCTGAGCACCCACAAAAGTACAACGGCTGCAATTCCTGAAAAGAGCAGTGAACTGAAGATAAATGGATACCCTTCCGGGGCGAACTTCATGCCTTCGATTTATCTACCAGCTTCCCTTTCTTGAGCCATGGCATCATCGCCCTGAGCTTTGCTCCAACTTCCTCGATCGGATGGTCCTCCCCTTTCTTTGTCAGTGCGTTGAATACCGGTTTGTTTGCCCTGCATTCAAGAATCCACTCTTTCGCGAACTGACCGGATTGTATCTCGTTCAGGATCGTGCGCATTTCTTTCTTTGTCTCATCAGTGATGATTCGCGGTCCCCGTGTGATATCCCCATATTGGGCGGTATTACTGATCGAATATCTCATATTGGAGATTCCGCCTTCATAGATAAGATCTACAATAAGTTTAACCTCATGGAGGCATTCAAAGTATGCCATTTCCGGTGAATACCCCGCTTCGGTAAGGGTCTCATAACCGGCTGCAATGAGAGACGTAAGGCCTCCGCACAGCACAACCTGCTCACCAAACAAATCTGTCTCGGTCTCTTCCCTGAAACTCGTTTCTATGACACCTGCTCTTCCGCCGCCGATTGAGGAAGCGTAAGCCAGTGCGATTTTCTTCGTATCCTTTGAAGGATCCTGATGGACAGCTATCAAACATGGCACACCGCTGCCTTTTGTATACTCGAACCTGACAAGATGTCCCGGACCTTTTGGAGCTACCATAAACACATTGATATCGGCAGGAGGCACAATCTGTCCAAAATGGATATTGAAGCCGTGGGCGAATCCGAGATATGTCCCCTTCCTGATATGCGGAGCAATCTCTGCTTTATAGATATCCGCCATGTACTCGTCCGGCACAAGCATCATGATGATGTCGGCTTTCCCGGCAGCTTCTGAAGGGATGAATACCTGAAACCCTGCTTTTTCGGCCTTTCCCCAGCCAGCCCCGCCTTTTTTGACACCAATGATAACATCAGCACCGCTTTCCCGGAGATTGTTGGCATGGGCATGTCCCTGGCTTCCGTATCCCATAACCGCAATCTTTTTCTTCTTCAGGACCTTTGTATCTGCATCTTTATCGTAATAAATTTTGACCATAACACCCTCCCTTGTTTTTTACAGAGTCATAAAATAAAGCGTATTATATTACAATATCCCCTATCTTATTTTCTTACTACGAGCACCGGTATGGTTGTTTCTTTACTGATGACGCCAAAGGTGACACTGCCGAGTACCGCTGCCTTCAGGGCACTTCTGCCGTGCGAACCGATAATAATGAGATCAACGTGTGATTTCTGTGCCTCTTTGATGATCCCTTCTACAGGGTGGCCGGACCTGATTACCCGTTTTGACGGCACACCGCCATCAATACAGAGCTTCTTGGCTTCTTCAAGATACGACTGGGCTGCACGCGTCAGATAATCCTCGATTGGTTCCAATATCCGCGCAGATGCAGCCGCAACAGGTATTGCCTGCGGAACAAATGCACTCTTGTCAACAACGCTCAGTAAGACAATTGTTGCACCCGTTTGTCGTGCAAACTCAACCGCGTATTCAACTGACTTCCGTGCAGGTTTTGACCCGTCTGTCGGAATAAGAATCTTTGAGATCATACATACTCCTTTCTTTAAAGGGTTGAAAATACGGCCCGTATATTCCTTTACGACGCTGATTTCATTGCATTCTGATAAAACGTCAGTGCATATTCTTTTACCATTCGACGAGCGCTGAACTGAGCACCGGTATATTTTATTGCCTGCTTCATAATTTTTACCCAGGCTGCCGGAATACCGGACTCATTCAGCGTATAGTAAAGGGGAACAATTTCTGTTTCGAGGAGATGATACATTGCCTCTGCATCCCTGTCATCACCATCGCCGGAAAAAGCCCACCCATTTTTTCCGTTAAACCCTTCTATCCACCACCCGTCAAGAATGCTCATATGGGGGACGCCGTTTAGTGAGGCTTTCATTCCGCTTGTTCCGCATGCCTCCATCGGGGCCAGCGGATTATTCAGCCAGAGATCAACACCATGCACCATGTACTGGGCGAGCTGTTCATCATAGTTTTCGACAAAAGCAATCCTTCCGCCCATCTCAGGATCGTGCGCAAGAGTAAATATTCTCTGCAGTATCCGCTTGCCTTCATCATCAGCAGGGTGGGCTTTCCCTGAAAATATAATCTGGACAGGCCGCCAGCGATTGTTGAGAATTTTCTTCAACCGGTCCAAATTTCTGAAGATAAGATCCGGCCTTTTGTATGCGGTAAAGCGCCGGGCAAAACCAATAGTGAGGGTCGTTGGGTCAAGCAAAACGCCATTGGAGATGACGCTGTCCGGATTCACCCTGTTCTGTATCCATCGTCTTCGCGCCTGTTCCCTGATAAAGTTCAGCAACTTTATTTTCAGCCAGTGATGGACTTTCCACAATTCCTGATCCGGTATATCTTCGATCAACTCCCAGACAGCAGGATTGTCATGATCTTCAAGCCAGCGTGTACCAAGATATTTATTGAAAAGGAGCTCGATCTTCGGTTCGACCCAGGTCGGTACATGGATTCCGTTTGTTATGGAGACAATCGGGACATCCTCTTCCTTCCTGTCAGGCCAGAGATGGTGCCACATGCTGCGGGTGACTTCACCATGTTTTCTACTGACGCTATTGGTGAAGGAGGACAACCTCAGTGAGAAGGTGGTCATATTGAACCCGGCTCCGGGATCTTTCGGATTCGTCCCCATCTCGAGGAATTGCTCGCGGGTCAGGCCAAGAAAGGGATAGCAGTGACTGAAATACTTATCCATGAGATGAAAGGGAAAGACGTCATGGCCTGCCGGCACAGGGGTATGCGTGGTGAACACGGTTGTTGCACGGACCCGTTCGACCGCATCTTTGAAGTTCATCCCTTCCTCTATCCGTTCCCTGATTCTTTCCATAATCGCAAAGGCAGAGTGTCCCTCATTGAGATGTATGACGGAATGTCTGATTCCCAGGGTATTCAGTACGGCGATGCCTCCTATCCCCAGCACCATTTCCTGATGAAGACGCTGTTCCATGTCACCAAGATACAGCCGCGCACTGATTCCTCTGTTCCATGGCTCATTCTGTTCGATATCCGTATCCATGAGGTACAAAGGAATTTTCCCGACATCCACCTTCCAGACCGCTGTATAAATCGGCGGTTCCATAAAAGGAACCCTGACAACAAGCTGTTCACCGTTTTCATTCAGTACCCTTTCGATGGGAGCTGCATCGCTGTCAAGGACTTCATGTACGTCATCCTGCCACCCATCCATCCTGATCTTCTGTCGCAGATACCCACCCGGATACGTGAATCCCACTGCAACCATAGGGACACCGAGATCACTGCATTCCTTGATGTAATCTCCTGCCAGAAATCCTAATCCACCTGCGTAGAACGGCAGGGAATGGTGCAGGCCGTATTCAGCAGAAAAGTACGCAATAGGCTGGCAGTTTGGCTCCCGTATATTCGCTGCAAACCAGCAGACCCTGGTTTCAATATCATCCCGGAACCGGGACATAACATAATCATAATGATGCAGATAATCGGGATTTTGTGCGGCTGCACTCAAGACTTCGGGAGGAAGGTCTTTCAGCATCAGGACAGGATTATGCCTGCTTTCCTTCCATGCAACCCTGTCCAAAAGCTTAAAGAGCATTCTCGCCGAGGGATGCCAGCTCCACCACAGGTTATATGCGATGTCGGCAAGTCCGGAAATTCTTTCGGGCAGATGCGGGAATTTCTCTTTCATATCCCTCCGCTCCTGTCGTCCATATACTGATTATACTCCTCTTTGTTCAGAACCAAAAATATATCTGTGAAGCTGGAGATTCAGCCGTGCAGGGAGTTTATCACCGATCATCCACCGTGCGAGATCCTCCGGACGGATAAAACCGAATGCAGGCGCAATCAGGAGCTTGCATTTCTGTGACAGATCGAATGTGTGAATGGTGTTTTTTGTCCACTCATAATCATCCCTGTTTGTGATGACGAACTTTACTTCATCATGCTTCCCGATCTCATCGAGATTTGAAAAGTCCATTCTGTCGCTCATTCCGCTGCCGGGTGTCTTTATGTCAAGGATAATAACTGCCCTCCTGTCGATCCCTTTTATGCTGAGTGATCCGTTCGTCTCGATTAAAACCGTGCGTCCTTCTTCAATAAGCATCTGTATTACATGATATACCTCTTCCTGGAGCAAGGGTTCTCCTCCGGTGATCTCAACAAGATTCAGTCCTGCATCCCTGACTTTTCGTATCACCTCTTCTTTTGAAAGCTCATGTCCTTCTTCATATGCATACACGGTATCACAGTATGAGCATCTGAGATTACATCCGGTGAGCCGCACAAAAGTGCATGGGATACCCGCAAAACTGGATTCTCCCTGTATGCTGGTAAATATTTCGCATATTTTCACTTGAGAATCACCTCTGCTCTTTTGGTTGTTTTTGTTTATTTTTCAGGTTTCGCTGAATCATGTCACAAATCACTTTATTCTATTATATAATGATTGAGGAGATTGCAGAATGGCTACACCCGTACAGGTAGATGTTCCCCCGCACTACGAAATTCTCCGGGATATTGTAAAAGATTATCCCGGCATCCTGAGTGCTGCCGACCCGCTTTTCCGCGAACTGAGCTGTGAGCACTGGGATTGGTCAGCCATTATCAGGGAGATTCGCGCCTATGCCCTGAAAAACTTTTATCTGCACGACCATCACGAAAGGGGCAGTGATGCGATCAGGCTTATCGCGGATATCTTTCTTGACGGAATCGAAAATACCGACATCTCCGTCCAGCAGGCTGCAGGCGAAAGTCTCATTTTCTATCTTGAAAAAATCCTTATCGACAGCCATAACGACCTTCGAAAATATGCCTCACTTTTTCAGTACTCCTTCACACGGCTCCATCAGCTCCGGGAAAACCCTTTTTTTATCCTTGTCACCAATCCCCACCAGATCAAAAAGCTCGGTCAGATTATCCTCGGGAAAAACCCCGATGGAGTCGATATTAAGGTATTCAATGAACTGCTTATCAGATACTTTTCTGCAACCTTTGAATATTGGCTCAAGCAGGATAATCCGTTTCAATGGTTCAAAAAGGAAACACGGAACACACTGAGCAGGGAACAGGCAACCATGCTTGAAGAGCTGTTTTATCCGGTATCTCATGCACACCTGAGGGCATTAATTCTTCACCTGAAAGATTTTGAAAAGATCGATGACCAATACTCCCGGTTGCAGCATCTCATCTCGTTGCCGGGCTATATGCAATTGGTTAAATTCTATGAGGAGCTCTCCGGGAAATTAGCCGTCACCGGTGATGCATACGCGGATCTCAGCATCAAAATGCTGTACCTCCTCAGGATCATGGAGATGAAAGGTCTATCGAGTATCCACGAAAATACCCTCAGGGAAATGAATCGGACGATCTCCCGCATGATAAGGATCGGAGAACCCGAGCAGATAAAAATTGGCATCGCTGACTGTATGACCGTATTAAAGAGCAGTTTTAGGATATTCCCTGAAACGGCATTATACTCAATTCAGATCATAGGGAATGAGCTATACAGAAAAGAGGTCAGCAGCCTTGTCGAGTGGTATTTGCAAAAGGTCATATCGACCGGTTTTCAGTATCCTCACATTACGGGGGTTACCGACGAATGGCAGGTAAAATCCAACCGCGCTCACCTGCAGAATATCCGCGTCTGGCTCGAGCTCATCGAGAACAACCCGAAATGGTCAAAGTCCCTTATCTCTGCGCTGATCATTAATCTCAGGTTGTGCGGGGTTCACATCAGCGACACCGATATCTTTCAGAAGGACGTAACAAAACTCCTCAACAGCGATATCACTCCTGTCTATCATCTGATCAAGCTTATGGCCAAGGTATTCCCCATCTATTTCAGCGAGATCGGCGCAGAAGGTCCATTGCGCGAGGTATCAACAGAAATCGACGAAATAACTCACAGGGCCGATGCCCTCGTGCACTTTCTCCGCAAACAAAGCCATGTTGAGAGCAGTGCTCGGGTAGTCGATTTTATTGAAGGAGTCATATCCTTCTGGCAGACAAAGGATAAGGTTCACATAAAGGGATTTCTCCCGGATGATGTCTTTCAGAGAATCAAGAATTCAGGCCCGTACGTTGACGACCTGAATATCATTTTTCATGATATTTTTCGACACAAAGGATTTTCCCGCGTGACTGACCTGCTCCATCTCAGTGAGGCAGAGACGCTCTCCCTCACTGAGGGTATTCCGGGTATCACGGAGAGGGAAAGGAAACGGGCATGTCTGGCGGTCAGATATTATCAATTGCTGAACAGGAAATACCGGCTTAATCCCCAGGAGATCGCGGAACATCTTGAGTATGCCCGGAGCCTCGGGCTCCCGAATACCGAATCATTAATCGTCCTCCTCAACAGTGGAAGCATATCCGAGCGTCTCGAAGGAGTCCTGAATTATCTCGAACTCTTACGAGATATCATCCGCTCTCCTGAAAGATATGAACCTATCGAGAACATATTCCGCAAGAGGCACATTGCGGCAGGCATCCCGTCACTGTACGGGAAATACCACGAGAGGAAATTTGATGCACTGGCGCTCTCATTCCGTCTCGAAAACCTTGCCGGTGTACTGTTTGAAGAACTTATCCATACGATAAACCTGAAATTCATTACGCGTGCAGCCCTCTTCCAGATTGAAAAGTATGTGAATCTGTTTTTTAAGGCATTACAACTGGACGGGATATCCTCGACCAAGCTCGAACATGCCCTTGAGCTCTTATCGGTGGCGCTGGAAGTCAGGAGATTTTCTTTCTCGCAATACATAGATATCTTCAGAGGGTTTTCTGAAGCGGTTCAGGATATTCTTAATACTCACTACAGCAATATTTTTAAGAATAATCTCAAACACATTATCCCCCAGATCGGGATTGAGCATATTCTCCCGAAGTATCAACGGACCGGGGAATGGCAGAGCGAGTCTGAGTTTGTGAATCAGATATCCGAGCAGTTCCTGCGGGAGATTGTTGCAGGCTCATTCGGGCTCCAGCAACTGGACACCTTTATCATCAGGATTTTGAAAACACTGTTCGAACAGGCAGAGGGACTCGACGTTCAGAACCTCGATCTGCTCATGAGCTATGATCCGAAGAAGGCCCTGTCCGGGATTCATACACCGAATAAGGCTACGCAGGACGGGATTCATTTGGGGAATAAGGGACATAACCTGATTAAACTTGCATCGCTTGGGATCCCTGTCCCTCCCGGGTTCATCATAACAACCGAGGTTTTCCGATGTAATAAAGCCGTCAACAGCTTCAGATACGTTCATGAACACCTGACCGATTGTATCAGAGACCACCTTGCCAGACTCGAGAACCAGACAGGGAAGGTATTCGGTGATAACCGAAATCCTCTGCTTGTTTCTGTCAGGAGCGGTGCCGCTATCTCGATGCCGGGCATGATGATCTCCTTCCTCAATGTCGGGATGAACGAACATATCTGTGAAGGCCTGATACAACAGACTTCAAGGCCGTGGTTTGTCTGGGACTGTTACCGCCGTTTTTTACAGTGCTGGGGGATGTCCTTTGGCATGGAACGGGATCAATTTGATGAAATCATGAACAACTTCAAGGATAAATTCAAGGTTCTGCGAAAAATCCAATTCACCCCTGAGCAAATGCGGGACTTAGCACTCTCCTATCGGGCATCCGTCAGGAACAATGGCATCGAAATCGTCGATGACCCCTTTGCCCAACTGGAGATAGCAATCGAACAGGTCTTTCGATCCTGGGATTCCAAAAAGGCCCAGGCATACCGTGAAATTATGGACATTTCCGAGAACTGGGGAACCGCAGTTATTGTCCAATCAATGGCCTACGGCAACCTCGATACAAATTCCGGGACCGGAGTCCTCTTCACCCGCAACCCCCAGGATGCGGGGGACCGGGTTATGCTCTGGGGCGACTTTGCTATCGGTGCTCAGGGAGAGGATATTGTTTCGGGACTCGTGAGAACATTGGCGATTTCGAGTGAACAGAAACCATACGAAGACCGTGCTACAGAGATTTCTTTCGAAGACACGTTTCCGGAACTCTATAACACCCTCCTTCAGATAAGTAAGGACTTGATTTACCGGGAGCGCTGGAGCGCACAGGAGATCGAATTCACCTTCGAGGGGAAAACGCCCGATCATCTCTTCATCCTGCAGACACGCGACATGGCGCTCAAACGCGAGGAGTCTTTTATGGTATTCATCCCGTCGAAAAAGCTTTCTACGAATTACCTCTCGCGGGGAATTGGTGTCGGTGGTGGTGCACTGAGCGGAAGGGTTGTTTTTGATCTGAATGAAATCCGGGAACTCAGGGAGAAGGACCCCTTAACGCCCCTCATTTTGATACGCGCCGACACGGTCCCGGATGATATCAGGCATATCTCTGCTGCAGATGGATTGCTTACCGCACGCGGCGGTTCAACATCACATGCCTCCATTATTGCGAACCGGCTGGGAAAGACGTGCGTGGTCGGGTGCAATAACCTGATTGTATGGGAGCAGGAAAAAAGATGCAGAATCAACAGGCGATTCGTTAAGGTAGGGGATTTCCTGAGCATTGACGGCAGGAATGGGTCGGTTTTTGCAGGGAGTCATCAGACTCAGGAGATAAAGGCGGAAACCGTAACGAAGTTGTAATGCCGGTGGTATAATAATTTTTAACAGTCTTATAATAAGATAGACATGGATGATCCCCCTCACCCTTGCCCTCTCCCTCCAGGGGAGAGGGGATATAATTGGATCCTCCCTCTTGAGGGGGGAGGGTTGGGAGAGGGTGCAGAATGAATATTATTTACCGTTGAG